>Ga0041059_1002431_pt1 | contig 13879 bp, 7 predicted proteins | sample AraColnosormetaG_FD_56232 | JGI IMG/M metagenome (GOLD analysis project Ga0041059, IMG submission 56232) | Arabidopsis roots microbial communities from North Carolina, USA - Col MF nosort | ecosystem: Host-associated > Plants > Roots > Unclassified | place: USA: North Carolina | collected 2013-09-02
ATTGTGTAAAAACGATCGGTGGTAATAATAATATTGTTGTTTTNAAAAAAAAAAAAAATAATAATAATAATAATAATACTTTTGTCATTATATAAGATCCATAACGAAATGAGTGCTAAACTACTAATATTGAATTCTAATCAAAATAATAATCTCTTTAACTATAGGCATCAACCATTAGAAAAAGTAACCAGATCTACGCGAGTCTAATCTTACGTATAATTCGATTTCGTTTAAACAAATGGCTAGATTAAGTTTAAAACATTGTTTTCATAAAAATATACATAACAACTTAAACTAAATAGAGAACAGAAAATAAAACTAAGTTGCATAAAATCGGAAATGCAAAATATTTTACAATTAACCAAAAAAAAACGGATGTGATGAGTATGAATTGAAATATTAAACATCACATAATAGTAAGAGTTATGAACCAACAACAATCTAATACATCAATTTAAATAACTCAACTAAACATAATTATCCTATTGTTCAAATCCAATTTTAGATCATCATTTTAACCTTATTTTCTCAGTTCAACCAAACTAATTATCTCAAACTCCCGGTTGTGGAGAGAAATACTTTCAAACTCAAGCCTCCAAAAACTAATCTCATACGATTAATCAATATCTTGGAGCACCTAATCAACCAGTTGAGGATCTCACATATGACCAAACTATATTTGTAAACAATATTTTTAGTATTAAAAAAACTCGTGTACATAAATGTTAAATTACTAAATTAGTTATAGAAATGTCAATAAGAAATATAAAAAACAAACATCAAATTTACTTATCTCGATTACGAAATAGAGAGCAAAACTTGACGAATGCCAAAGCATGCAACCTAGAGTAAAAATTGGTAGTTTGTGTAGTAGGGAGATCATTGAAGGTCATAAATCAGTGCATTGCGATACTTAATGCAACAATGGCCGTTGGCAAGTGTGGGTACTGACAGCAGTGTTTTGGAAATACTCAATTTAAGAGAAATAATTTTACGGCAGTCATCTTCACATACCATACGATTATGTATACACCAACTCGAACTCGTGTCTATTACAAATGGCGACACATACTAATTTATACAAGAGTTGTATGTAATAATAATATTGATATATTCACATTATAAACAAATACGTTACGATATAGTAACTGTTGAAAAAGAAAAATTGTGAAGAATTTTACGAGTCATTTACTTTTGTTCATAAACTTGACTTGATCAAAATGAATGGACCAAAAACTAAAAAGTAACCGGAGCAATAAATAATTCTTTATCGACTTTGGCAAATCTTTTGGTAGAGCAAAAGCAAAAAGTCAGAAGTTGACCATGTTTTAAATAACCGGATTATCGCTCCAAAAAATAAGAGCAAAAATCATTTTTCCAAATTTATTTCTAAGGATTTTTATTCTCAATTAGTAAAATGTTTTATAAATGCTTAACATATTTCTCTACATAAATGATAATACGGATAAAGAAAATGATTTAAAAGATAGATCACAAATTTAGTTGAAATTGTATCTGTTTCGATCCCTCCACGAGACATGATGTTTTGGCCTAAACTTTATGGTTAAGAAAAATACAATATTAAACCTAAGTACAACTTTACTTTTAACACAATTTATGAAAGTTTTTATTGTTTGTAAAGACGATCGAAAACCAAAATAAATTATGAACAATTTGAAGGTAATTCGGAAAAATGTTTTTCGTCATGTGAATATGTGATCTCTTCCAAACTAATGCATGGGTTCATATAACCCAAGGCAAACAATAACAACAACAAATTGTATTGTGTAAAACAAAAGTTGTAATTTTGATTTGTAAATGGAGATAGACTACCAATATATACATCTAAAACAGTAAAATCTAACAAGCACCCCATTTATTTGTTTGCCAACATTACACTTTCAGTGTAATATATCAGTAGAACTTTCAATTTAGTAAAGCTTTAATATCTTTATGAATTATTGCTTCTCCTAATAATTAGTTGAGACAGACGTATAACGGTAGATAGAGGCCGTATAAAGTCTTATAATGTCTTGGGACAGGCATGCATGGGGCTACGAGACCGTATACTTGTTTTCCATCACATCTTTTATTTCTTTTTTTAGGAGTTTCAATAAAAGTCAATCTTTTGCATTACCCATATTTGTTCACAAGAAAATATCATTGTTTTGTTTTTTTCATTGATTTTGTTACTTTAATGAGTTGTCAAAACTGTTCCAAACAAATGGGATACTAATAAGGTCGTTGGATAACACATATCATTGCGATTATAATATCTAAGATTCTGAATTTAGCTATTAGAGTTTCTTACACGCAATCATAAGCTAAAATAATAGCCCGTCATGCAGGACACCTAGACTCAAAGATACGTAATACGTAAGTAAATTGATAATTTTATTGGATAATCTTAAATTATGGGTTCTCTTGAGGCTACGGCTACACTAAGATATAATCTTAAATCTAATAAACAAAGATATGATTACAAAAATTGTGACGTAACAGATACCAGCTGTCAACGGTCAAATGGCTAACGAATCATTTTCACTAAAATTTATTAATCCCAATTATTTTTGCCATCTTGGACCAAAATAGTTTTCTTTATGAATGCAAAAAGATATCGAGTCAGAATGCTCGATCACACAATTATACAAAACACTGAATAAAATTCAAAGATTCACTAGAAACCTCGGTTTACAAATACTTTAATCACACAATTATACAAAATCAACGAAATTTAAATAATACAACACTTACAGAACTAAGACGCATACAAGTCAACTTCGACAGATTATACCAAATAAAAAAACAAAAACATCATCAATTTGTATTACCTTGAGAGAAACAACGAAACAAAGAGAGTGACTCAACGGATTTTCTTGTAGAGGGAGAGGACAGAGATGATGGATAGGAGGAGGAGGACAACCGAAGCAAACAATGAGACGGCGATTGCTCCTCCAACATGACGGCAAAACTTGTCGTAGATATGACAGATTTTGCCCCATCTAACTTCTTTGTTTCCCTTCAGACCAAGGTAAGCTACTCCACCTCCTGCCCCGGTTGCTGAGGCCACTATCCCCACCATCACCTGTTAAAACGTTGTTGTTGTTGTATGTAAGTAATGAAACAAAACATGAAGTTTATTACTTTGAGTAATTTCATAAAGTGATTTGCATTGATTTTAAATTCATTTTTTTTTTTGTTTCGGCCGGTTAGTAATTGTGCGAGCTAGAGAGAATTAATTACCGCATCCATAATGGCAAGATTTAGCAAGAGAACCGCAGAGCAGGAATGCTTCTTGAAAGCAGATACGGTGACAAATGTAGATACAATGCTGTAAAAGCATGCCACGGATAATGCTACCACAAAGTATCTACACATTAGCAAACGAAAAAAGTGGATTTAGTTAATTAAATACTACATAAATTAAAAGATTTATACGATATTTAAATCATCTGATACAAAGATGTTTTTTAAAATAGGTTGACAAAAAAGAAAGAAAGAAGCTGCTTTATCATTATCACTGAACATTTACTATAATTTTGAGTCTTTTTCGTTAACTAAAGTTCGCCAACTTACTTTTGACTTTCCACAACCTTTGTTTCGAAATTCCAACTACTCCCACACGTAAATAAACAATTCATATAAGATCGGCGATTTGTATGTATAAATTTTACTTGTTAAGTATATGTTTAAACATTTACGTGATACTACATCCTCTTTTCCATATACATGACCAAAATCCTCTTGGTTTCTCAAAATTAAATATATATTTTTGTATACATGAAAAAATCCACGCTCTGACCAGATTTTCAATGGTCCATACATGTGACCGATCAAGCGATCATTGTATTACACTATCCTAATTTGACATGACTTCTTCTAAGTTAGGATTAAGATATGGTTTAAGACCCGTGTTTGATAAAACAACCTCTATTACTTCTCCAAACAACACAACAACCCATAATTATATTGTCTACTTAGTTTGACTATATATGAGATATACAAATCACATATGAACTCTGGCCCTTAGTCACATTTACTAAAGATGATCAATCAAATTCGAGAAAATAAAAGAAAATATTAATTAATGAATTATTAGGATGAACTTACATAAGAGCCGGTGAGTTGGTGAACTCTGCAGCAGGAATACGAATGGGAGTTCCAGGAAGGAATATATTCTTGGTCTGTTTACTTGTAACCATTACCACTATTGATGTCAAAGTGGCTGCAAACAGAACAAATCTTAGGACAACTTGAGTCATCGAACAACTCTTCGTCGTGGTGCCGGTTCCTGGCGCGGTCGATCTCTCGGTGTCCAAAGTCGATTTGGTTTCATAACCCATAGCTTAATCTTGAATTGTTATAGGAAAAGTGAAATGAATTTTTCGTTATGGGGAGGTGGTGAAATTTTTGGTACGTTGAGAGGGGGTTTTATATTGTGGCTTTGTGTGTGTTAGCAAGAAGTAATTGAGTTTTTTTTATTGCTATAATAATGTTTATTACTATTATAATATTAGGTCGTGGGACTAATTTGGTGGGTGTTTTGGACACGCCAGAGATATTTGAAAATTCATAAAGAGTCAATATGTTCATATATATCCGTAAGACTCATCTTCTGGCATTCTCATCTTTTATTGGTCTTATGGTGGCTGTTAATGTGAAACTACGCTAAAATATCGTCTGTGTGTGAGTGTGTGTGCGTAAATTCATGTTGCCGATATTAGACAAAATAAAAAAGGAACAGTCGTAACCTATCTACGTGTATACGATAGACCAGAGTTGACATTTTAATTAAAATTATTTCCTTCCTTTATTATGAGATATATCGTTAATTATATGCCATTTCATAAAACGCCTAATACATTTACCGCAAAAAAAAAAGAAGAGTTACATTAAGTATCCACAATTTGACATATTTTCGTGTATTTCGTATCTTCACCACCAAAGGTAAATGTGACTTAGTTGATATTGGTTTATGGTCTAGAATAACAAAACACCACAAATTACTAAAAATCAAAACAATTTTTTTATCTGACCTAATTAATTAAGCCGATATTTTTTTTTATGAAAGGCAGTTTAATTGAGATCAGACTAGATTTTTGATGTTTTGTTTTCAAATGTAAGAAAAATTACGAATAATATATACAGGACACCAGATTAAATAATATTACAAACTAATGAACTAATGATAAAAATGAGTAGAAAATAAAATAAAAACTTGAAATGGACCAATTCCAACCTCGGAGTCTCTCGGTAAGTCGGTTTCACGTAATTAATAAACAAAATTATAATGTTGATGATTCGGTTACATATATCAGATTATAGGTCGTTTAATCCACTTAAATAAAGATAAGTGAGCTTGCAATAATTGAGGAACACTTTTATGCATGAATGAAAAATGATAACTAAAGATACGTGAAAGATTTGTCTAAACAGATTGTTGCTCTATTTGTAAATTAACAACAAGAAAAAAGTAAGATACGTATGGCCATTGGCCATTACTATTTAAAATTCGCCTAAAAAGGAAGTTCACAAAAAAGTATTAAAAATAAAATAAGGCAGCTGTCCTGAATAAACGAAGATCGTTGCCTTGAATATTGAAAGTGTATATGATAAGGCAATGATCACGACAGCGATGATGATTGATTTTGTCTTGCATTCATTTTGTCAAAGTCTTTTGTCCTCCAAAAGTTCAAGCAGATGTGCTTCTTTTTCTATAACTATACGTGTTTATAATTTTATATACACATTGTCAATATGTGTATTAATGCGTATTTAGAGTTTTCTACGGGTGAATCTTGAAATTTTTTATTACTTTCATATTGTGCAAGTTGCGACATCTGAAAGCAGCAGCTGAATAATGAAAATATAGTTCAGAAACCATAAAATATGGTGATTTTGATATTTGCCTTCAATATCAAAGCTTTTACTAATTAAAAAATATATAGTGATCGAAAATTCACTTAATAAAATACAGTTTTATTTTATACCTCATAATTTTATTTTCTGGTACTATAGTGATCATCTATGAAATACAAAATCATAAATCTTAATAATTTAATAAAATACTATTATTATAAACTTACGTACACAATTAAGCATAAAATTACATCTCTTAAGTCTTAATTAACATAATTAAATATAAACTACTTAACATAAAATTATAGAAATAAATTAATTTTAAAATCTGTATTTTTAAAATAATATATCAATGTATTAACTAAATTAAAGCAGGGAAATCAATGTGTTAATGGGAAGCCCTAGCCGCCACGGGGGATTGCGATCTGAGATTCGAGATGAGGAGATAGAGGAGGATGGTCAGCCGCCAGGATTGCAGAGGGTGGATATCAAATCCTTTGTGGAGACTGTTCGGGGTAGTGGTGGTGGGGGAGTTCCGGTGCCGGAGAGTGTGTTAGATGATGATTTTGTGAGGTCACGGATGCGATTGGAATTTCCAGATGGGGTTGACGGCGAACCTGTAATCACAATCGAGAAAGAAGTTTTGGATGCTATGAACGGGTTGTACAAGCAGTGTATGTTGGTGAAAATCCTGGGTCGTCACACCACAATTGAAGTGTTGTCTCGGAAGCTTCGGGATCTATGGAGACCAACGGGAGGGATGTCAGTGTTGGATCTCCCGCGACAGTTCTTCATGGTTAGATTCGAGGTGGAGGAAGACTACATGATGGCATTGACGGGTGGTCCGTGGAGAGTTTTGGGCAGCATTCTAATGGTCCAAGCTTGGTCACCGGAGTTTAATCCATTGAGAGATGTGATAGAGACGACTCCGGTTTGGGTGCGAGTAGCGAATTTGCCAGTTACTTTCTATCATAATGAAATTCTGCTGGGAATTGCAGCAGGATTGGGGAAGCCTATTAAAGTGGACTTGACGACTTTGCGGAAGGAACGAGGCAGGTTTGCTCGTGTGTGTGTTGAAGTGAATCTCAAGAATCCACTTAAAGGAACACTAGTAGTTAACGGAGAAAGGTACTTTGTGTCTTATGAGGGGTTGCAGACTATTTGTTCGTTATGTGGTATCTATGGTCACACAGTGAACAACTGCCCAATGGGGAGAACAACTCAAGGGTCGCAGAGGAGTGAACAGGGAATGGAAATAGTGAGTAGTGCGTCTACACAGAACCAAGATGGGTTTACAGAGGTTAGAAGGGCACGCAACAGAACGCAGGGTCCAAAGCTTGTTTTTTCTGCTGGAGGATCGTTAGATAAACCGAATGTGGAGAGGTTGCAGAATGAAGGGTCAACACCACTGGCGGTAGCGAATAGTTTTGGTGGGCTTGCGGAGTTGACTGATAGGGTGGAGGTTGATCGTCAGGTAGGTGTGGGGGAGGTGGATAAGGAGAATGTGAGGCCACAGAATGGGGGTAATCAGAATCGCAGTGGGGAGCAGAGCTTGGTAATACAGAAAAATAGGAAGGGGGCTCCTGCAACAGGTGGTGTGCGGACAGTGGAGTTGGATAAGAGAGTTGGAGGAAGTAAATTAGGGAAGCACTATGTTGCAAGAGGTAGGATCTCTAAGTCTTTGGCTCCGGGACGTGGTTTGGTGTATGGTCCAACGCGAGGGGATTTAGGTGGAGTATCCCCTGGCAAACGCTTGAGAGTGGAACATGTTAGTGTGGGAAGAGACGGTGGTGTCTTCACGAATGGTAGCGAGCCCAGTGTAGGGGCTAGCTTACTGCAGGTGAATGATCCTCCGAGTTCTTTGGGGGACGGGGTCTCAGCAGAAGGTACCACATTGATGGAGGTCGCTCTTCCGGAGTTGACTGGGACTCCTATTGATGGGGATGGGGCTAAATAATATTTTTCCCCGGCAGTTTTTCGTGTTATTCATATCTTTATGATGAATTGTCTATTGTGGAATTGCCGGGGGCCGAATAAACCCATTTTTAGAAGATCCATAAGATACGTGTTGAAGAAATTTGATACAGATGTGCTGGCTTTATTTGAAACGCATGCTGGTGGAGACAGAGCGGGAAGGATCTGTCAACGGTTGGGGTTCGAGAATCAGTTTAGAGTTGATGCAGTTGGGCAGAGTAGTGGTTTGTGGTTGTTGTGGAGGTCTTCAGTTGGGAATGTGGAGATTGTGTCCTCAACGTCTCAATTTATCCATGCGAAGATTTTGACTGGGTTGGAGAGTGTGCATTTGGTGGTAGTTTATGCTGCTCCATCAGTTAGTCGCCGCAGTGGTTTGTGGAATGAATTACGGGAAGCTGTGAGTGGGTTAGATGGGCCATTGATCATTGGTGGTGACTTTAATACTATCTTACGGGTGGATGAGAGAACATGAGGTAATGGGCAGTTGTCTTCTGACTCTTTGGCATTTGGAGAGTGGATAAATGATCTCTCTCTGATAGACATGGGGTTTAAAGGGAATCGTTTCACTTGGCGTAGGGGGTTGGTGGAAAGTACCTTTGTGGCTAAGCGTTTAGATCGGGTTCTCTTTTGTGCTCACGCAAGGTTGAAGTGGCAAGAGGCTTTGGTTTCTCATCTTCCATTTCTCTCTTCTGACCATGCTCCTTTGTATCTTCAGCTGTGTCCTGCTCAGAATGTAGATGCAAGACGACGTCCGTTCCGATTTGAGGCAGCCTGGTTGAGTCATGAGGGTTTTAAGGAGTTGTTGACAGCTTCATGGGATACGGGTTTGTCCACTCCGGTGGCCTTAAATAGGTTACGATGGCAGCTAAAGAAATGGAACAAGGAGGTCTTTGGCAATATTCATGTGCGTAAGGAGAAAGTGGTGTCAGATCTTAAAGCAGTGCAGGATTTGTTAGAGGTAGTGCAAACCGATGACCTGTTAATGAAAGAGGACACCTTGCTGAAAGAGTTTGATGTGTTGTTGCACCAGGAGGAGACACTGTGGTTTCAAAAATCCAGGGAAAAGCTTCTTGCGTTAGGAGATAGAAACACGACTTTTTTTCATACTTCTACGGTTATTCGGAGACGGAGGAACCGAATAGAGATGTTGAAAGATTCAGAGGATCGATGGGTTACAGAGAAAGAGGCCTTGGAGAAGTTAGCGATGGACTATTATAGAAAGTTGTACTCTCTAGAGGATGTAAGTGTGGTGAGAGGGACTTTGCCTACAGAGGGATTTCCGAGGCTGACTAGAGAGGAAAAGAATAATTTGAACAGGCCGTTTACAAGGGATGAGGTAGTAGTGGCAGTTCGCAGCATGGGGAGGTTTAAAGCGCCTGGTCCAGATGGGTATCAACCGGTGTTTTATCAGCAGTGTTGGGAAACGGTAGGAGAATCTGTTTCCAAGTTTGTGATGGAGTTCTTTGAATCCGGGGTTCTGCCTAAGTCAACAAATGACGTGTTGTTGGTGTTGTTGGCGAAGGTGGCTAAACCAGAGAGGATAACACAATTTCGGCCGGTGAGCTTATGTAATGTGTTGTTCAAGATAATCACGAAGATGATGGTGATTAGACTTAAGAATGTTATTTCTAAGCTTATTGGACCCGCTCAAGCTAGTTTCATTCCGGGCAGACTGAGTTTTGATAACATAGTCGTGGTACAAGAAGCAGTCCACTCTATGAGGAGGAAGAAAGGCCGGAAAGGTTGGATGCTGCTTAAGTTGGATTTGGAGAAAGCTTATGATCGCATTCGTTGGGATTTCTTGGCAGAGACTTTGGAGGCAGCAGGTTTGTCTGAAGGTTGGATCAAGAGAATTATGGAATGTGTAGCTGGTCCGGAAATGAGTTTGTTGTGGAACGGGGAGAAGACAGATTCATTTACGCCGGAGAGAGGGTTAAGGCAAGGAGACCCTATTTCACCTTATCTGTTTGTCCTTTGTATTGAACGGTTGTGCCATCAAATAGAAACCGCGGTGGGAAGGGGTGATTGGAAATCGATTTCGATTTCGCAGGGTGGACCGAAAGTCTCTCATGTGTGCTTTGCAGATGACCTTATTCTTTTTGCAGAGGCATCAGTGGCTCAGGTGCGGGTTATTCGAAAGGTGTTGGAGAGTTTTTGCTTAGCTTCAGGACAGAAAGTAAGCCTGGAGAAATCAAAGATTTTTTTCTCTAATAATGTGAGTCGAGATTTGGAAGGACTTATCACAGCTGAGACTGGGATTGGGTCAACCCGGGAACTGGGCAAATATCTAGGTATGCCGGTTTTGCAGAAGAGGATTAATAAGGATACCTTTGGGGAAGTCCTAGAGAGAGTTTCTTCTCGTTTGTCTGGTTGGAAGAGCAGGTCCTTAAGCTTGGCAGGGAGGATCACGTTGACTAAAGCAGTTTTGATGTCAATTCCAATCCATACTATGAGTTCAATTCTTTTACCAGCTTCGTTGCTTGAGCAGCTGGATAAAGTGTCTCGTAATTTCTTATGGGGGAGTACAGTGGAGAAGAGAAAGCAGCATTTGTTGTCTTGGAAAAAAGTTTGTCGACCTAAGGCGGCTGGTGGGTTGGGTCTGCGGGCTTCAAAAGACATGAATCGGGCTTTATTGGCGAAAGTGGGTTGGAGACTCTTGAATGACAAGGTAAGTCTATGGGCAAGAGTTCTGAGGCGGAAATATAAGGTCACAGATGTTCACGATTCTTCCTGGCTTGTACCGAAAGCTACGTGGTCTTCGACTTGGCGCAGTATTGGGGTTGGTTTGCGTGAGGGAGTGGCGAAGGGGTTAGGATGGGTCCCAGGTGATGGGAAGTCGATCCGGTTTTGGTCTGACAGGTGGATTTTACATGAACCGTTGTGTACTCGGGCTACATGTCTGTTATCACCGGAGGAGTTAAACGCTCGAGTTGAGGAGTTCTGGACTGAAGGTGTGGGCTGGGATATGGTGAAGTTGGGACAGTGCCTGCCAAGAAGCGTGACTGATCGTTTGCATGCGGTAGTAATAAAAGGCGTGCTGGGATTGAGAGATAGAATTTCGTGGCAGGGTACCTCAGATGGAGATTTCACTGTTGGCTCTGCTTATGTGTTGCTAACTCAAGAGGAGGAGTCTAAGCCATGCATGGAGAGTTTCTTCAAACGAATTTGGGGAGTTATTGCGCCGGAAAGGGTAAGAGTGTTTTTGTGGCTTGTCGGGCAGCAGGTAATAATGACAAATGTCGAGAGGGTGAGACGTCACATTGGTGATATTGAAGTTTGTCAAGTGTGTAAGGGTGGTCTTGAATCAATCTTGCATATTCTAAGAGACTGCCCAGCCATGGCAGGAATTTGGGTCCGTCTAGTTCCTCTCCGGGAAAGACAATCCTTTTTTCGAATGTCATTGTTGGAGTGGCTTTATGCGAATCTGGAGGGAACGTCGGGGTCCCGAAAGAGAGATTGGTCGACACTGTTCAGTATGGCGGTATGGTGGGCATGGAAGTGGAGGTGTGGCAATGTTTTTGGTGAGAACGGGAAGTGTAGGGATCGAGTCCGGTTCATCAAAGATATGGCCATAGAGGTCACAAAAGCTCATAACTTGGTGGCTGGCGGGTCGCAGTCGGTGGCAAGGGTCGAGAGGCACATTGCTTGGACGAAGCCGCCTGAGGGTTGGGTGAAGGTCTCTACAGATGGGGCGAGTCGGGGTAACCCAGGGCCGGCTGCCGCTGGTGGAGTGATCCGCGATGAGGATGGTTTGTGGGTTGGGGGGTTTGCACTCCAATTGGCGTTTGTTCGGCTCCGATGGCAGAGTTGTGGGGGGTCTACTATGGTCTACTCATTGCTTGGGATCAAGGTTTTAGGAGAGTCGAGTTGGAGGTGGACTCGGAGTTGGTGGTGGGGTTTCTTCAGTCAGGGATAAGCGAGGCGCATCCGCTGGCATTCCTGGTACGCTTGTGCCATGGCTTACTTTCAAAGGACTGGTTAGTCCGGGTTTCTCATGTGTATAGGGAGGCTAATCGTCTAGCTGACGGATTAGCTAACTATGCGTTTTCACTTCAGTTCGGTTTTCTTTCTTTGTATTCTTGTCCTGATATAGTTCATTCGATTATGTTAGAGGATGCGACTGGGACTGCGTTCCCGCGACATGTACGCTTATAATTTTTTGTAGTTTAGTATCTAATAAATGAGGGGAGACCATTGTCTCCCCCTCTCCTACCAAAAAAAAAAACTAAATTAAAGCAAATCAATTTAATATTTGGGTCGGATTTTAAGATGATGGTCATAGAGTCTAGTATGGATGATACACGATTCAACTTCTTGAGGAACTCAGCAGATGGTTATCACGCATTGTTCGAGAAAAAGCTTGCTCAATTCCGCCTTGCAGATCCTGGTTACGAAGATTATCATCGCAAGTTTGTTGAATGCTACGTTCTGTATCGAAAGGGAGTTACTGATGTTTCGGATGGGATGGATATCAAAGTCTTTCATGCCCCTCCAGAGGTCAGACAAGCAACTATTGTCGACAAAGTGGCATTTCTGGTTTCCAAATATGCGTGGGAGTTTAAGTTATTGGTCATGGGCTCTAATACAAAGGATCCAAGATTCGAATTTCTTATGGCTTCACCTGAAGATCCTATTCAAGTATCTTACCAGAGAAGGCTTAGTCGATACTGTTTTCAGAATCATGATAAAGTTCCTCGACTTGCGCCATATACTCAGTCTAAGCCCAGGGTCCAGTCTCAAAGACTTGTTCTGCCTAATCTTCTACAGTGTAGACTTCTTAAAGGGATGACCTTCACCGAGCTTGATACTGTTAAGGTCACAGCTCAGTTTGTGGCGTGGTATGGGGATGCTTTTCGTGGGAAACTGATGGAAAGAGTGATGATGGACAATCAGTTTGAGTTTATGAAGCAAACTGATTACATGTTCGCTTTCTTCACCGCTTATATGAACACCGTTCTTGAGGGTTTTCTTGAACGTATTCTATGGATCGTGTTCGCGAGCATAAGTGGCTTGAAGGAGGGGAGAATTCTATGATTGAGTGGCATAATTCTGTGTCCAAAGATTTTGTGGAGGATCAAGAGTTGCTACCTAAGCTTGAAATGCCTCCTCCTACACCTCCACAAAAGAGACCAGAGTTGGATGAGTCAGCCCTTGTTCCACTTGAGCCAGAAGACCAGTTTCTTGCCCAACATGAGGGTTTGTCTATTTTCAGGGTGATTTGTGTTCCCGACGGAGGGGAAGTCATTAAGATCACAGTGCAGTCATTGTCTGAAAACGTAGCAAGTTTGAAGGAGAAAATAGCTGAGGTGGTTCAAATTCAAGCAAACAAACAGACGTTAAGGGGGTTAAGAGCGGTTTTAAAGGACAATAATAGGTCACTTGCTTATTACAATGTGAAAGCAGGAGATATTCTAATACTGGACGTGGTCTGAGACAGAGAGATGGACAGGGGACAACAACAAGTTACTTGCTCATTACAAGGAAATGCTTTTGAATCTTTAATACATGTTTAAAACTATCTCTATTGCTCCAACAATGGTTATTAGTTATTAAGTTTTTTTATTCTTGGCAGCTACTTCTTATGGGTCATGGTGAATGAAGCTCTTTTAGAGCAGTTTCGTTTCTCTTCTAAAGTTTTCAATAAATTTTAGTGCTATTACTTGTAAAATATCATTGTTATATCTCATTATTCCAACTTTAATTATTAACTAGATTTTAACCCGCGGTACATCGCAGGGACAATTTATCTTTTTAAAGTTAGTATAATTTTATTTTTTTGCAAATTGTATCTATCTATAATATATTTTTATTTTATAGTTTACAATTGTTATTAAGTAACGTCCTGCCAAATCCGTCCCGCCAAACCCGTCCCGTAAAAAAATCATTTATTTATATTAATGTTGATCTTATTTATGATATGTTTATAAATCATTGTCTAAATATTTTTGTCGATACGGGACGTTGAACCCACACATTTTTTGCCAATTGGTTAATATATGTTCATTTTTAAAATTTTGAATCATAAAATATGACGGAAAAAATT
>Ga0041059_1002432_pt1 | contig 13879 bp, 8 predicted proteins | sample AraColnosormetaG_FD_56232 | JGI IMG/M metagenome (GOLD analysis project Ga0041059, IMG submission 56232) | Arabidopsis roots microbial communities from North Carolina, USA - Col MF nosort | ecosystem: Host-associated > Plants > Roots > Unclassified | place: USA: North Carolina | collected 2013-09-02
GTATAAAAAACATTTTTTTTTAAAATAGTATCAATTTAAATATTTTTAAAAAGGAGGTTTGGGTTTACGGTTTGGGTGTCATTGTAAAACGGTGAAATGTGGGCACATGCGGGTGTGGTCAGGGGGCCACCTCAGAGTCTTTCTCGTGTCTCTCTGATGGCTTCAAGACAAAACCTCTCTCTTTCTCTCCATTTAACTCATGATTTTTGTCTTTAAACTACCAAAGACTTCATTATTTTTCTTCTACCTTTTTGTTTTTAACCTCGAATACTAGCTTACGTACAACCATGAGAGCACACTAGAAAATATTACTAAAATTAATTAAATCACATGATTTTATGTCATACTTGTTGATTTGTTTAAAACTAATCTAACTAACTATTACAATTTTTTGAAAATAATTTAAATGTGGGCATGTCAGGGGTTATTTTTCTTGTCACCACCGAATTTATAGTTGCACTGTCTCATAATACATAGTATTAAAAAAAAAATTCGTTTGAAATAATCGATACCTCATTGTAATTACAAAAATCAGTAGGTATTAAATTTCAAAATTCTTCTAGTCATAACTTCTTTAACTATTGTTCATATACGAAAATCACAATCATTGTATTTCATCTATTGCATAATAAGTATCGTTTTAACACTTGCAAAAAAATAACGTTTTGTATTTTTAATTCATTTTTTAAAATAAATAATTAATTAGATTAAAAATTAGGAATTGTATCAACAAGAGGTATAATATATTTTTCCAATAACTTTTTTAATATGTTTTAATTATTCTTAATATAACTTATACTAAAAACGGTAAAAAATCCTAATTAATACCGTTCGACACGGGTAAATAGATTTTGGCGTTATAATTTAGAAATGATATTTAATAAAATATTAATTAAATAAAATATTTTCAAATATGAATTAATTAATTAAATTTCTTAAAGTGAAATGCAACCAATTCCATAGATAACAATTCAATTGGAATGCTAACAACTCTGACTCTTTTCATTAATTACTGAAAAATTGCTAATATCATATTAAATATTATTCTCTAAATATATATATAGATAACTGTTAAAGTAGTTTTATTTAGAAAAAGTAAATGAGAATACTTAACATGTGAATATAAATACAAATAAGAAGATTTTACATTGATAATCAAACTCTTAATTCGTACACGTGTTCACAGATGTATGACACATATTATGATTATTGTTGACTAATTTTCCCAAAAAAAGGAAAGGAAAAAATTGTTGACTGAGAAAATGTATTATATTTTTCTATATAAACAGGTAAATTACAGCTAATATCCTAATAAATGCAATTAATGCTTAGATTTTTACCAAATGATTATCTGTACATTGTGCATGTATTTTGTAATTTTTCTAAATTTGGTTTCAGAATCTAAATTTCTCACAACTATAGTCTATAGATGCCACTTGTCTCCAAGAGACATTCGGATTTGGGTCTCCGTGGGTTGCAAAACGTGAAACGGACATTTTTGGGTTTTCGTGAAGCGTACGTTCACGCGCTACTAGTGCGCGTAGCGCTCTACCGGAATCTGCTATAACAACTCAGCTTCTGGTTGTTAGTGGTCTAAAATAAGCATAGTGACAGTTTAGTCTTAAAATCATTAATGTAATTAAACTAATAGAGATTTAAAAAGATAAACTAAATCTAATAGTATAAGCTAACATTAATCCAATTAAATTAATAGGGATTTAAAAGATTATAATATCTAATAGAAGCTCATAGTCATTAGTTACCGTTATGTATAAAAACCATTAATAAATGAATAGAGATTAAAAGCTTATGAGTTTAACATGCACATATAATAGACGATTTTTCCATTTCATTGCAAATCAAATACCATAATGTGTTCTTCTTTTCATAAAAAAAAGTCGAGTTTAAAAACAATTAAACAACTAATCTGATAAACCTTAAGAAACAAACACACCATAATAGATAATTTTATAGATATGATGATATTTCATTCCCACGTAGCAGAGATCATGGAATTGGCAACACCAGACTGCTCCAAGGTTAAGTTAGATTCATACTCCAATGTCTTTGATTCACCTGGAATCGCTTGTGTTAGCTTCAATGGCTTCTTCCTCTCTGATTCCTCAAGCTGGGAATAGCAGAATGACCAGAGAAGCTACAGTGGAGACAGCAATAAGATCAGAAAATATCAGACAAAAATATAGAACAAGAACCATTGTTGTTTCTTAGGGATTTGCAGACCTGAATTGTGTCTGTTTTGAGGAAATTCCTCTGGAGTCTTTGTCCGTTAGGTAAACGGATCCCAACTCTGCATTGTAGGCTGCGATCGCCTCCCTTTGGTTCTTCCGGCAGTGGTGGGAATGTTGGCAGGACCGCGGATGTAACTGCTTCAACTGCTACTTCTTCAGGTATTATTGTTGATTGATCATCTGAAGACTCTTTCATGTTGTTATCTTCCAAGGAAGCAGCTAATGCTCGTTGCAGTTCCTCTTCTTCTTCATCTTTTGCAACATCCTCTAACGGAATATGTCAGTCAGATCAATCTTTTTCCCCAACAGACTAAAGATAATGCTGCGGAAAAGTTTTAAAACTAACCTTTGGGTTTGGAATGAGGAGTCAATGAGAAGCTGCCTCTTGGCCGCTTCTTTGAGAGAGAAGCAAAGTGTTCACGAGGACCACCATCCATGAACGGCACTAAATCCTCTAGCAAATTCTCAGGGTCAACCATTCCGGTCCACATTCTCATTCTTTGACCAGTGGTTGGATCAATTACAAGCACCACGGGAATAGATTCGAGCTTGTAGTATGTGCAAACCTTTCTTCCTTCCGTGGTATCATCATAGACCTAGTAACAGAAAAGGCAGGATTTTAACCAATTCTGTAAAGAGAATTTCAGATTAAGCAAGCGGAAGTTTAAGGGGGAAGTTCTATATCAAACCTGCCAGAAGATGAAGTTGGCTTTGATAGTCTGAGAAACAGCATCATTCGCCCAAGTATCTCGATTTAGCTATGAGAAAGAAACACAAAAAGTTGGGATGTGAGTGGATGTACAGTTCCATTTTACCGATCAGAACTGAAACAAAACACCAAATGGAAGAGAAGATAAACCGATCCAGTTTTCATTCCTAACTAACCCAAACCAAAACACACAAGGACGCGATAAGACCGCTGTTTCCAAGAAAAGGCCTTTAAATAGAAGGTATAACTTCTGAAAAAACAAATCTCAACCGAAACAGAAATTAAAACGACAAAAAATTGACCTAAAACCTAACCAAAAATGAGACTGCGCACCCCTAGATGTGACTATCATCAAAGGTAGAGTTTTAAAGACATCCATAAAAAAAAGGAAATAATAGAGAGTAACCATATGAGAGCTGAATTCCGTGGTAGATTGGAGGTTGACGAGAAGCCATTTATCCTGGGAAGACGAAGTAGTTTTTGCCTGAACAAAAAAACCATACAGAGAAGTTTAGAGTAAGAAAGCAAACAAGCAATTAGCCAAACAAGAAACTGTGTAGATAACCTGTTCAAAAGAGCCCTGGAACATCAGGTGAAAAGGAGGACGGTACAACGAGGCCAGGCTGTCCCGAGGTGCGGATGCTGACTCTGATGCAGATGCGGATGCTGAGGCAGAGGCTGAGGAATCACCCTCATCTGGTTCCCAAATTCCAGGGCTTTTTGGCTCTTCACTGAAGTTACGGAAAGCAATCAAAGAATTTGGTTCAGGCTGAGAGTTACCCACCCTCATAGCCCTAATCACAAATGCAAGTGAATTATGAGTTACATCCCGAATGTATTGTTAGAATAGTGTATCATCAGCATAAAACAATAACCGATATCTATACAAAATGTCGCATGATTAAATATGTCGGAGATGCTGACTCTAATGGGCCTATGACAGAAGAAAACAAAACTTTTAGTGGCACGTGGTTACACTTCTACCAGTTATATAGTTTATGTACTAATGAATAGCTTCCCTGGATAAGTTTACTTCGCAAATGCTAATCTCAAGGCCCCTGAAACTTCTAAGTGCCTTGAGGATGAAAGACTAAACTCTATGCTGGGCTTTCAGTTGGCTGTTTGGGAGAAGCAATTGTAACATGCTCTCCCCAACAGCTGAAATTCCAACAGAGCCAGAACCTGACGCTGCTAACAACTTACTAGAGCCAACTAGATATTCAACCAGGTCTGATTTGAGTTAACAGCAGCATCAACTAAACCTAGATAAGAATCCTACCTAGTGGCTAGTGCTAACTGAAAAAATAGTTAATCCAAAAACTACACTTGGATGAAGACCAGCAGAGACATCAACCAACCCATGAGAGTCAAGAAACTAAAGAGGGCAGCTCTGGCCTCTGAGGATAAATCTTCAACCTAGAGACACATTCCGGATTTAAGAAAAAATAAATAAAGTGACCGAAAAAGACACTAACCCATAATACATTGATTCACCATAAAGAGTCTCCCTCACAACAGGTAAAGGAGCACGGACTTCATCGACATCGTTGGGCAGTATCATTTCATTACCTGTGCCTGTAGCCGCCCTATGAAATATAACAGAAAACCATCAGGTTGAACAAACCAAAATGAATAATACTTTACAGTGACCAAATTATAACATTATCCTACCCCCAAGACTGTGCAGCCGCATCATCGTTGGACGCTGGCTGAGTGTGTGTACCAGACTGAAGCATACCACCTTCATTTCCAATGTAAAAGAGCTGAATAGCTTCCTCAAGTTTCCAGCTTGTCGCCTGTTGATAGAAAGATTCTACTACGTTAGTAATTTCACGAGTGATCAGATCATAGCAAACTATCAACAGGAGAGTGGTGAATCACAAACTACAACATTCTACGCTAAACATAAATCATAATAAAACAGCTAAAACGAGTTACAAGTTACAAGTCATAAGAAGAACAATGATCATACAAACAATTTTAAATATACCAAGTCAATCTCATCACAATGGAGACCGTGACACCACATGCACCAAATCAGGCTACTCTCAATCACAGAGATCTTGTTACACGAAAAGCCAGATCAACCGATAATCACCAATAAATAAATAAAAAACTCTGCGTCTAATCTCAATCTAGGGTATAAACCCGAATACCCATAGTCAGAATTTTTTCCCAAAGCTGAAAGATTTAGAAACCCTATATAGGGTTCTTAAGCTGAAATAACCCTTTAGACCCAAAATCAGAAACTCAATCAAGGTTAAGCTCACTCAGACAAATCTATCAGTTGAGTTTTAAAAAAAAAGCACAGCTTAGAACAAAACAAATCTACCAGTTTTGAGCAACAAACCTGTAAGAACTGTCGAGCAGTTTCGGCGGTCTGTCCGACGGCGATTTCAAGGAAAGAAGAGACTAATCTCTGTTGGTCACCGGACGACAACATTCCTTCCATTGCTAAGACCACAACCCTATAAAAACCTCGAATTTCTGAGAAATAAAAAACGAAAAATTATCAGAGTGATCTAAGAAGAAAAACAAAGGGAAAAAAGCCCAGAAATTTTAGCAAGGAACAAGAGGACTTGCCCAGAAGATGAGATGATTAAATAAGGAACTGAAGAGTCGAATCCTGCGGGAGGAGAAGAAGGAACAACAACTTACCAATGCCAAAATTTGATCTTACTGCCAAAAATATATCTCTCTCTCTCTCTCGGTCGGATTTGTTCACAAAAAGACGATTATAACCCTAGGTCGTGTTACGAAGTGGGGTTGTTTATGACATTTCAATTACACATACGCATGTGAAATTGTCCATCATTAAAGTTGTTACAAACTTAATAAATCTCCAATACTACAATTTAAGTTCGAGTTATTCTAAGAAACTTTTTCTTAATTGTCAATTGGAAATTTTCCAAATCCTTGCTGCACAACAACAGATATCAACTTTATCTTTCGCTTGGATTTGATCACAGATTTATAAATTTTAGCATAATTTCTCAAAAGAATATTATCACTATCAAGGATTTTTAGGGGCAAATTGGCCTTGAAAATGAAAAGAAGTAGGGAAAAAAAAATCTGTCTAACAATCATGTTTTCTTCTGTCTTCTGTGTCTTCTATAAGAGAGTGAAGGAACAAAGACCCTCATGCTGGCTTTGATCTCTCGCGCGGTGGAATTCGCATCCATGACTTCATCGACTCATAGACTGTGAATCCAATCGCAACCGATGGAACAATCTAGCAAATAAAGACAATTAAACGAATCATAGAGGAAAAAAGTGAAACCGAGACTGAGATATTGGATTCATTGTTTCTTCATCTGATTTACCTTAATGTAGTTGATGCTTAAACCAGCAAACAACTGTTTCCAACCCTGAGTTCGAACAATCGTGTTAAGCCCATCAAATGTGTTCTTGTAACGCTTGTTGTTGCCTTCACTCGTCATAGGTTGCAGATTCTCTACCTGTGGTCACACGAAACGCCCAATATGTTCTGAGTTCTGAAATGGTGCATAGTTTGAATCTTGTTTCTGGTTTGTTTGTTTTTTTACCTGCATTTGTCTCCTAACAACGTCCAATGGGTAAGTGATGGTCTGGCCAAATAAACCAGCTAAAGCTCCACATGGTAGATGCATTCGAACAGAGTTTTGATGCTCTTCAGGAACATGCCTTTTCAATTCCTCATATATGTAGAACTTAAGCCCCGCGTAAGGAAGGATCCCGATCAGCGTTGGCCCTGCAGAGACACAGGAAAGCTCCAACCTTTGTTAATCATCTTCAAATCCAAATTAGGAAAAGTGCACACACAGAGATAAGAGTTTAAGATAATTTGTAACTAAACTAAATCAACCAAGATTAGACTAAGAAATTCTTTATAGGATTGATATTACTTTGATGCCAACCGTTTATTATAGCTAAGATGAATAGACTTCCTACATTGATTTGATATACACTTTTAACATTAATGCAAGCAAATTTTATGAGCTTTACCTATGCCACGATATAGCCCGCGTGGTCCCCCTTCTTTATAAGCCATTGCAAGCACCTCTTTTATGCCTGAATAAGTAGGTTGACGGTAAAATCCATTCGCACCACCTCGGAGACTCTGTCTTGTGTCAGAAACCTAAAATGCAAATAACAACACATAAGAGGAGAAACAAAAAGATATTGCTCATTTGTCAGTTAAGTAAGCAACAATAAAATTCTATCAGAGCAAGGTATTCAAAATCACCAACCTGGTAAGCTAGCTTAGTACGAGCTAAATCAAGGGGATATGTGCACAAAACTGCTGTTCCACCTGCAGCTGAACCAGCCACAAGATCAACAATTGGACCAGAACCTAAGGGAAGATTTTTTTCCAAAATCCAGTCACGATAAACTTCATACGTCATGTAATGAAGGGCGGCATATGGAATAATCCGAATAACACTCGCCCCATTTCCTCTGCGAGAGTTATGCACATCACAAGAATTTAGTAAAGTGGTAGAGCTAAGCTGCAAAATAAGAGTCAAACCACTAGATACTTACTTATAGAATCCGAGAGGACCATCAAATTGTAACACCTTCTTTAATGACTGGGACACACCAAGGGTCTTAAAGTCGTTTGTTCTAGTCTGGTATTGAAAGCACAGTATCAAATCAATAGATGGTCAAAATCCTACCAAACACCAAATCAATATCCCAATTTTCAGCATAACAGATGCAATCTGAATACAACTTAGATATAGTCAGAGCCATTGAAACATAATAAGCTCAAGACCAAGGAGAATCACCTGCAATAGAATTTTGATCCTTTCCAAAGGTGCAACAGCAGTCTTAGCAATTGCCCCAGCAGCTCCTCCAGCGATAAGGGTTTTTGCAAGCACAGGCAATGTATCCACAAGGCTCATCACATCAGCCGAGAGTGTGGAGCCTTGTGACGAACCCATCTCAGTTCAACTAAGTTAAATTCGGAAAGTTCTCACCTTTTATCTGAAAGAACACCTTATCCCATCTAAATCTAGGGTTTACGGTGGACGCAGATTTCTTATTGAAATCCAAACTTGAGAACCTGAGAAATCCCAGAAACGAGTACGACGAGAAGCTTAAAAGCAGATTCTCCTCCTCCTCTCTTACAGCAATATTCATTAACAGTCTCAATGAAACACTCTTCGATGATCAACCACACATGAAGATCAAATCATTTCCGATAGCTCAATCGTAAAAACTAGCCTATTAATCTGACAGATCCAGATACTATTCCACAGCAGAAAACAATAACAATCTCGTTCGATTGAGCAAACGAACAACTACCCTTTTGAGATCGATCGAAATCAATACCTCTCAGATCCAAACGAACCAATCAATAGGAAAATTCGTTGCGGAGATACAAATGAAACCCTACCGCTAATTCACGAACAGGAACCGAAATTTCTGTGGCGATGTATATAAGACGAAGTTATCGGAGAAGATTCAGGAAATTTATGGGGCTGACGATGAGCGACTAGAGGCTCGCCGTAAAATACGTAGAAATAAGGAAGACGATGGTTTTCTCGATTCGAAAATTCGGTCACATGCTCTGTTTACTCATTGGTCGCGCATTTTCACAGGCTTGAAGAAACAGAGATACCTTTTTAGGTAAGAATTCCATGTGGCATGGTGCACCCAATATATGGTGGAACTCTAAAAATAAAACCATACAGATTCGGTGGTTGGTTTAGCCCAAACCACATTGAACCAGCAATTGTAACTTGGATTGAATTATCAAAAAATATGACTATATAATCATAAAACTAATTGGCATTTATTCAAATATTAAAAACAAATAATACACAATTTGGTAGTAAGAATCACAAAACATTACAACAAAGAGATCAACGAATAAATTTAACAAACAATATAAAATGCATTATCGCATGCATGTATTAATTAACAAAGCTGCATATCTTTCTGATTTCTCCATTAGAGCCAGTGAGAGGTTCTATATTACCCATCTTGATCATGGCTGTTGCGAAATCTGCCGCGAATTTTGACCGGTTCTTGCTATATTCCGACACAATGCCGTCAGTTGATGCACCGGACCCGAACAAAACTTGATCGGTTACTAATAGTCCTTTCTTTTGCATTAAGTTTTTGTAGTAATTGTTGTCGAAAGAATTAGGTGTTACTAGATCCAATGCTGCCAGATTACCATCACCTCCCACGGTTGGGCATCGACGTTTGCGTGTGCTGGCAAATCCTGCGTCGATGTCGCTTGAGTTCTCGTAAAGCCTGTCCCGGAACAAGAAGCATTGAGATTGTCCTATGGTGTGTGCTCCTGAATAGTTATCGTGACAAAGAATATAAATTAGAAATTATAAATTTGTCTAGTACATTGTTATTACTAGTGATGCAATTAGCATAGCTATTCACACATTTAAGGAGTCATCAAAAAAAAAACTTAATGTATATACAAATATGATTCTTGGACCTACCTGAAAGAGCAACAAGGTCTCTTGTGTTAAGACCTTTCTTGCTGAAAAGACCTGAGAGTTGATCAAGGGTATCTTTAAATCCCGGGAGTTCACCACTATTTGCTAGAGCCTTGAACGCAGCTGTCGAATCTCGTCTTCCGACTTTCACTGCCCATTTTGGACCTCCCACCTAAGTATTGGTTGGAGAGTTGTTATACATATGCATGGTTTATATATATAAAGGATATTGGGTATATTCATATATAATCACAAACATACGTATTCAGAAGCGTCTCTTGCCGCAACCGCTATGATATCAGCGCAAGAAACAATGCCGGGACAAACTTTCTCGACTTCGGATTTGGCTTTATCTATGACTTCAAAACCTCTTACTGATTTGAAGTTTGGCAATGCATCTCGTTCACTCTCTATCGTTGATGTTCCCTCGAGCAATATCGACGCGTCACACCCCTAAACATACACAAAACTATTATTAAATGATTGGGTAAGGTTTTTTAAAAATGTGGAATTAGTATTTAGAAGAATAAAAACTTACATGAACAAAACAGTCATGGAAGTGCATGCGGATTAGAGACGCGGCCATTCTTCTCTCACGAGCGATGGCCGTTCTAACGGAGGATCTGATCTTCGAAAGAGCATTCCGACACGATTGATCGTAGAATGTTGGAGAAAGTTGTGCTTGACAAATCGATGACGTGAGGATGATGCTCACCATCATTAGCACAAACCTTAGTGAAAATCTCTCCATATTTGTAGATCTCACTTGGTATATATTTCGTACGTAAAACAAAATAGTAATTTATCTTCTTTCTTTTGGTAGTAAGAATTAATCTTTTCTCGTTGATGAATTATTTGAGATTGATGTTGAATGTTACAAACCCTAGGGGTTTATATAATATACGTGCATGAGAGTTTTCACGCGGTGTCGCTGTTCAAGGTTGGAGACTGTAATTTAAAATATGTTAGATCTATCATATGTTAGCTAGAGAATATTTGGATTAAAATAAATTAATTGTTGGGCTCTGACTTTGTATTTTGGTCAATTGTCAAATTGTTAACTTATAAAAACAGATAACCTAAAAGTTTGAGAAGAAAAACAAGAACATCATTAGTAAGCGCTTAAATAGTTTATTCTTATAATAATACAGGTTGAAGTTCGGATCTGAAGAATATAACGAACAATTATTTTGTGCGATTAGTTTGAAAGGAATAGTTGACGAACATATAATTAGAAAGTCAAAATATAACACATTAACCAAACAAAAAATAGTTTTTAATTTAATTTAGTAGCTAATTATATATATTGGTCTCAGAACGAGTGAATGATTCGTTTGAAACACGTTATGAATTTGGTTGGTGGACAAATTTTTATCGATGTGGTATTTTTTAGCAAATAAAATTGGAATTGAGCTATATATTGTGAAAAATAAAAAGAGTGATTATTTAGTAACTAGAGGACTTGCAATGTCCCTATTACGATGACAATTCTTAGAGATATATATGAAAGAAAACAATGCATGGTCAATGGCGATCATATATGAAGCTAGCTATGTACTGTCGCTTTTCTTTCCTTTAAAAAAAAAATCGCATAATCCAGTCTTTGCGGGCTAACACCGATAACATTAAAAGTTATTTATTAATCCACTCCTCAAATTTGATTCGTCAGTAGTTTGATTTATAATAATGATAAATTTGTTAGGAATTTCGATGTATCGGCATATCGCTATGGACAGTCATTATTGTGCGTAGTCGTGTTTAACCTTTTTTGTAGTGTTTTGCATCTCATACGTAGTACGGTAGTAGTTGTGTTTTTCCCTAAGAATCGAAATTCGAATCATTCATCTCTTAAATGATTTACGCACAAAAATACCTGTAATTTCATTTGTTTCCTTAGTTGATTTTAGTACGTGGTGATTCATTATGTATTTATGTTCGAACGATTGGAAAACCCCCATCTTTTAGCATATATACAACTAGATGAGCATTCAAATAGTTCCACAGTTCGAAAAAAGGGAAAAATTAGCTAAGAGAATTTCTTCTATAATATTTAACAAAATCTTCTAACATCTCGCCTATAGAATTTCGAAGTTTTATGATTACAATTTACAAATAGTTTGAAACAGTTATGTTTATGGGTAGACACCGCTCAACTACGAAAAAAATATAATAGTAGCATATCAACCAAAAAAGAAAAAGTATCATGGTACATAATATATACATGTATGCATATGAATTGGCTAATATCTATTAATCCATATGATGGCAGGCCTAGATTTATTATAATAATAATATTTTTTTTTGATATCGTGACCAAAGCATAACATAATGGAGATTTCGAAGTCCAAACCATAATACTTAACGGGGTCGTACGTACTAAACCAAATATGTTTTCAAACATTTTTGTCAAAAAAAAATTATATATATTTACTTTCCTATTTTAGGGGTGTCATTTTCATCTAGCTCTTCTTCAAACTAGGTCGTCTGCCCATATGGGTGAGTATATATATGTGTTTAGTAAGTTTCATTTTCCTTTGATGAAAAGGTCAATTCAACTATGTTCGAATATGTTACTAGATCAGTGCATGTATGGAACTGTCTTACATGATCTAATTAGACTAAAAGCTGTCCTCCATTAGAAATTCACACCAAATGACGTGTGTTTATATATTGATTAAGATTACCGGTCAAATTGAAATATTAATATATTCGTTTATATAATTCTTTAGAAAAAATGAAGAAAACTCACTACTACGCACTGAGAAAAAAACGATATCATCAACATGAACTTCAGGCAAATTGGTTCCTTTTTATCTTTTTTGTTTTTTTGTTTTTACCGTCGTCTGAGGTTAATTTTACTTGTCAATAATTATTTGTATTGCTATATATCCACACATTCAAACTTAAGTTGGGCTGAAATTAAAATACCTTCATGATAACTCTTAGTACGTAAGACATATACATATATTTTCTTTAACAAAAAAAAAGAAATATACATATATTTTGCAGAGAATAAAATTCACTCCCTCGTATCAAATATAGATATTGATACAAAGCTTACAAAACGAACTTTATTTGTAAATCAAATGGTGCTTGTCGACGTTGTCGTCTTTGAGCCTATTGATTAGTTGTCCGCGAGATTCAGTAAACATTTGAATTAATATATGCATTTTTTTGGGAGATGGGTAAAACAATAGTCAAACAGAAATCAAGATATAATCATAACATAATGATATTTTAGATATTTGTTCTATATCGTTTTCATCTGAAAGATCCTGATGAGAATTTAAGAAAATGGAATGGAATTGAAAAAATAAAAGGATTCAAAGGTGTAAATGTAAATGGAACTTAATTTTTTTAATTATTTACTGAAACAAACTAAGAAGCTTACCTAAATAGGAAAGCAACGAACAAGTTAAGAAGCACTTGTGGCTAGTGGTTACGGTATGGACAATGTTACATCACATTATCCTTACGAAAGATTCTTTCTGACTATTTTATAAAAGTCAAAAGTCAATTTTCAAAATTCCGCGTAAGCGTAACGGTTTTAATTATTAAGTTATGGTTTGGTCAACGTAGGCCAGCTTCAACAAAATCTAAACCAAATTCGGATACTTTATTATTTCAGTTTTTTCGTTAATGCAAATGTCAAGTAATTGCAAGAGTTGAAAATAGAAAGCGAAATAATCAAATACCCCGAACAAACACTCTTTTGTTGAAAACGAATATCTATAATGTACAAATTAAGATTGTTCAATCCAATAAAAGATTTAGTTCTTTATCAAAATAAATTTTTATGAGAGTTCAATAATCATCGCAGAAACTTATTATATAATTTCAGATTGCTAAATCCAATATGAGAATGTAATCGTTTCTAAAAATAGTTAACTCTTATCCAATAATAATTATTATGTAGACAAAGATATTAGGTGCCATATTAAAGGAGAAAAGGCAACTATTGGAAAAGGTCGTCGGGTGGTGTCTACGCGCTATCGCAGAAAAAAGTGACCATGATTGGTTACTTATTTCGCTCCTATATATATAAGACGTATTTCGTCCCATTTCGAAAACTCACATCAAGTTTCTTCAATTCATTAAATCACTTCTCAATTAGCTCTTACGAAATTCTTTTCATTACTAAAAAAATTTACAAACAAAAGTCTCTTGTAATAAGCTAAATGGCGATCTTCAAGATTCTTGTATTGTTGTTGAGTTTGTGTTGTTTCAGTCAAGCACAACTTTCTCCTACTTTCTACGACCAAACTTGTCAAAACGCTCTCTCCACCATCCGATCTTCAATCCGAACCGCAATCAGCCGTGAACGTAGAATGGCTGCTTCTCTCATCCGTCTCCATTTCCACGACTGCTTCGTTAATGTATGTACTTAAAACATTTGATTCAACATGTGTGTGTGTGTCCATACATATATGTGTTTTATGGACTGCTCTAAACTTTATATATTTTTTTTTTTTTTTTTT
>Ga0041059_1002433_pt1 | contig 13878 bp, 10 predicted proteins | sample AraColnosormetaG_FD_56232 | JGI IMG/M metagenome (GOLD analysis project Ga0041059, IMG submission 56232) | Arabidopsis roots microbial communities from North Carolina, USA - Col MF nosort | ecosystem: Host-associated > Plants > Roots > Unclassified | place: USA: North Carolina | collected...
CTCTTCTCTCTCTCTCTCTCTCTCTCTCTCTCTCTCTCTCTCTCTCTCTCTCTCTCTCTCTCTCTCTCTCTCTTTATCTCTCTTCCTTAACAATCCCTATAGCCCGTTCAAATCTCCCATTAACGTCATCAGTGGTTTGATTCTCTGTTTGATTCATGTGGTTTGCGTCATCAGTGAGAACAACAGCAACGTCATCGGTAAGAGCAACAATGGAGATTCGTAAAATTGAAAAAGAACACATGAAGATTATTTTGCTCTGATTTGTCTATCTGTTGATTTCGATTTCTCTTTCATAGAAGTTGAGTGAGAGCAACAATGGAGATTCGTAAAATTGAAGAAGAACACATGAAGATGTTAACGGAATCAATGAACCCATGAAGATGTTAATGGAAAAAGGCTGAAATTAATCGAACGAATTGATTACTTCCATGGATTTTGTTAAGACGGAACAGACCATTTATTGTTGTCTACGAAGTTCTTTCCATTCAATTATTTAAGAACTACACTAAACTGTAGATGTAAAATCAAAATCTTTAACCATACCCTAAACTTTTCATATCATCAATTAAAAGTACATAGTCCATTTTTCTTTGGCCAATACACTTGTGTATGGTTTAGATTTATACTTGTGTATGGTGTTAAATATACTTGTGTTTGGTTTAGATTTAAAAGTAAAAGTGCTTCGACAGCGTGAGCAGTCCTAAATTCTTAAGATGATGGCACTGCTTCTTGGTTTATAACACCAACTCCAGGGGAAGCAGTGAGTCCTGCTTCGAGGACTGTACCAACGTCTAGGGGAGGAGGACATCCTAAGTGGTCCTTAAAGCCCATTCCAGGTGAAGCAAACCCTCCATATTGGTTCTCAGTAAAATCATTGCCTACTAGGTTGGCATCAACATCATCACGGGTTTTTCTCTCACTTTCTAGGTACAACATAACCGATGTGCCAATATCCTCTTCTCCAGCAGCAAGTACTGGCCTCACAACATTAGGTGTGCTTTCAGCTCCTTCGGCATGTGCCATATCTAAACCCGATGGGCTGAAATCGATTGGATACTCTCTATCAAAAGCTAGAGTCCAAATATCTTCATCAGAGATATCCACATCTGAACCACTACGACCCACCCCATTAGTGTAAGAATCATCACTAGCATTCTTGACAATATCATCCACACACTCTTTACATTTGCTTTTTCCCTTAGACATACGAACATAATTCTCACGGTTCTCAACTGCTTTAACCTCTCTTAAGAAATCATCATCCTCATCAGATAGAACTTGTTGCACAAACTCACACTACAAGAAAAATCCACATTCTTATCACCAGAGAAACGCTATGTTACGTCATTAATAGCGATTTCATAAACGCTATTTTATGCCCCTGTTATCGTAAGTACCCCATATAAGATAACGTCATGTATGCTATGTTAAACAATTCTATTATAGCATTATGAAAACGTTGTGTCTTGATGCGTATTAATTTGTTATTATATTATGTAATAATTCATTACCCATGCTATGTTAGGGGACTCTACGATAGCTTTGTTAAACCGGTTTAGTTTATGTTTTTATATAGTAATATTTATGCTATGATATAGTATCTTATAGCGTTTGTCTATTTTTAAAATTTTGATTAATTACTAACTTATTGCGCTACAGTAGATGGATCTAATATAGCATTTGTTAAATCTTACATTTTGATAACCAATTTATTTCGTAGCAGGTTTTTAAATGCCATAACAAGTATTTTCATGACACATGTTTTATAAAATTCCACGACATTGCATTAATACTTTCAAATCCAAAACACCAATCACAAAACAAGTCAAGTCTCAGATAACAAGTTTCACAAAACACAATAATCTCATTAAGATCCAAAAGCAACTAAGAGTCTGAAAACAAGTTTAACTAACAAGTTCCACAAACCAAACCTCATGCCATGATCACTTTGTCCTCAGGCCAAGCAATAACTGTCCTAAGGGCATCTTCCATAATCTCTATTTCATCTGATTTCTTCCAAACTTCTGCATCGCTAACTTTGACAATGTCTACCCACACTTTAACTGCATTAGAACCGAAAAGAACAAAGTGAACCTTCTGGTTTTGGATCATTTGTTGCCCATCGTCCTTCAGCAACTACTTGATTCTTGTCTATAATGTCTATCAACGTGCACTTCTTATTTTCCTTTAAACCATTTTGCATGATACGCTGCCATGTTACAACATAAAACAAAAGTCAGAAGATTTGACAGAAATAAGCAGACCAAAATAAAATAGAGTATTTACCTGTGATTTCCGGATAGGAGACTGTGAATATGGTATAAAATTCTTAACTGTAGAGCTTGGTCGTGTTGCAGTCTCCATAAGTGATTCAGAACCTGATCGTGAGGATTTAGAGGCACTTGTCTCTGCAGATTTTGTTCCAACAGCAGTTTTAGATCCTGATGTTATATTTGGTGATGCAGAATGCTGTCTAGCAGATGGAATCTCAAATCTAACTTTATTAACAGGCCATGAAACAAAAGCCATCAAACAGTCTTCAAGGTAGGTCATATCCATTGTAGGCCTCTATATGAATGTTTCTGGTTAAAGCACTGAATCCACAAATACCTTTACTGCCTTTGGTCCAATAGGTAGTCCATTAACCAATGCAGTTTCTTCTTGTGTCTGCCAACGACCCTCAGCAACAATCACATCATCATTAGACAAATCCAACAATTTACATTTATTCGGAGAGTTTGCTCGTAGGCCCTGTCACAAACATTTAGAAAACAACTCCTCAAATACCAACTCATTAATAGGCTGAGTACAACGAAGCAACAATAAGAAATTTACCAAAGGCGCAATGTCTTCTATTTGGATTTCCTTGTCCAAAGGAACACCACTATTCTGACTTTGTCTTTGAAATGAGCATGTGTGAAAACGTTGTCCATTCACTATATAACCAGTATAGGACCTTGCACTGCACCGTGGACCATATGCAAGCCATTTAATTGTTTCTTCATGTTCAGATGAAGAAACAGGTATCTAGCAAGATGCATATATCAGAGTCAGTCACTTAATTATAATAAGAAGAATCAGACAAGTTATACAAATTACAGAGAAATAGCTTGCCTTTTCTTTTAACCAAGATGCATAGTTCTTGGCATGCATAGACCATAACGTTGATGCATCACGTCTACACCTTGGATTAGTGTCTTGTAGATGTTCCAAGTGCATGTTTGCAAAACAGGATTAAAAGAAACTATAGTCAGATTGCTAAACTGACATTGTAATTGACACAATAAGAATTGTTAACATAAACAGAACTTACTCAACAAAAGTATCCAAGGCAGCCATATTTTGAATGACTGCAAGATGGGCTATGTTCTTTTTCATCTCAGTAAGAGTAATGGCAGTTCCAGCAGATAAAGGACGATCTTCTAGTATAGAACTGTTCTCATATTCTGTATTTATGTCTTCTTTTTCTTCTACCATTGTTGTCTTCTTCAAGAAATCACTACAGAACTGCACACATTCTTCAACAAGATATGACTCTACAATACAACCTTCTGGTCTTGCTGGATTTCTTACAAAGTCTTTTAGAACTTTCATGTACCTACAAAGTCCAAAGAAAAAGATATCATAATGCAGAAAAATTTGAAACGTATTCACAAGAGTTCAAATAATGTTTACCTTTCAAATGGATACATCCATCTAAAATGGACTGGTCCTCCAAGTCTTGCTTCTCTTCCTAGATGTATTGTCAAATGTACCATGATATCAAAGAAGCTGGGAGGAAAAAACCGTTCAAACATACACAATGTTTCCACAACTTCACGTTCCATTACTGAGATAATCTCTCTGTCAATGACTCTCTGGCACAAATGGTTGAAGAATGCACATAAGCGGAATATTGTTGTCCTAGGACCTTTAGGTAATAGCCCTCTAAGTGCAATAGGAAGAAGTTACTGCATCAACACGTGGAAGTCGTGAGACTTGATTCCTATGATCTTAAAATCCTCTAGACACCCCTTGATATATTAGAACAATATCCATATGGTCCTGTAAATTCAAATAATCTTTTGCAGAATGTTTTTTTCTCTTTCTTTGACAAAGACCAAGGTGTTGCAGGTAGATATGTTCTCTTTCCTTGTGTATTTGGATGCAAATCGTTCCTTATACCAAGATGCTGGAGATCTCTACGAGCATTAAGACCATCTTTAGATTTTCCACAATGCAACAATGTAGAAACAATGCTTGAAGCAACATTTTTCTCACAATGCATTACATCTAGATTATGCCTTACAGGGAGATCCTACAACAAATAAAAGTATAGTTAGATTGGATTGGATCCATACTTAATCACAGCTTAATTGATCAATTATGCAAGCATACCTCCCAATAAGACAGCTTGAATAATTTTGATCGTTTCTTCCACTTTGATAATTCCTCCTGGTCTACTTCTGCTTCTTCATCTTCCTCGGATTCACTAGACGAATCGGAACTCTCAGAAACTGGATCAATATAGGCAGTCCTTTTTCTCTTTCTCCCAGAACCTTTAACATTTCCAAAATCGTTTCTGTAGTTTTTCAGGTTTTGATAGACTTCATGACCAGTTAAAATTCTTCCCTTTTTCCCATGTTCAGCCTTCCCATCAAACCATGTTTTCTTATGTCTATATCTATGTGTTGGTGCCAATCCCTTTCTATGGCACATATACACATGCTTCCTGCTATACTTCAACCACATAGAATCTGTATTTTTTCCACATATAGGACAACCCATTTTCTCTCTAACTTTGCAGCCAGCAAGATTACTATAAGCGGGAAAATCACTAATTGTCCAGAGAAGCATTACCTTTAGAGTAAATGTAGATTTACTATAAGCATCCTAAGTTACCTCTCCCTTCTTCCATAGATGATTTAAATCCTCAATAAGGGGTTTTAAATAGACATCAATGCTATTACCAGGTTGTTGTGGACCAGGAATAAGCAAAGTTAGCATTATGTTCTCCTTCTTCATACATAGGTGAGGAGGCAAGTTATAGTTTACTATAAGAACTGGCCAGCAACTGTACTTAGTATTCTTCATGTTGAATGGATTGAAGCCATCTGTTGACAGACCAAGCCGCATGTTCCTTTCTTCTGATGCAAATAAAGGGTATTTGTCATTCATCTTTTCACATGTAACAGAATCTACAGGATGACGAAGTTTGCCATTAATAGACTTGTTACTAAAATGCCATCTTAAGTCCTTTGTCATTTCCTCTATTCTAAACATTCTCTTCAGCCGCGGGATTATTGGAAAGTACCGTAATACTTTCTGTGGCACACCTTTCTTGACCTCACCCGTCTGCATATTAATCTTCCACCTTGAAGAATTGCATTTGGGACAATTTTCCAGCATCTTGTACTTCTTTCTGAAAAGACAACAGTCATTTACACACGCATGAATCTTTTGATATCCCATATCAAAGCTCTTCAAAAACTTCTTCACATCATACAATGATGTGTGAATCACATTGTCCTTGGGCAACATTTTGGGCAGCGTCTCAAGAAGCTCATCAAAGCTCTTGTCAGACCATCCATTCTTGGTCTTAAGCCTAAAGAGAGACACAATTGCCGATAGCTTGCTGTGGTTTAGACAATCATGATTTAAAGGGGTTTCTGCATCTGCTAGCTTGGCGAGGAACTCATCTTTTCTCTTGTCCTCACCCTCTACAATCTCACCTAAGTCAGCCACTGGATTGTCACCTAGATCACCATTAGTAGCCAACTCTTGGTCATTGTATTCAGCAGCTTTGTATAACTCATGAATTTCCTCATTCCAATGATTGACTTCCCTTTCACATTCTCCATCAGCTACTGAGTCTCCATGATGGTACCGATCACTTTGCAGCTTGTAAGCCTCATCCATCCCTCTCGTTACAAGATGACCACCACATCACTACTTGAGTGGTGGTACACATTACGACAGTCTTTGCTTGGACATATTATCTTATCTATATCTCCTAAAGCCGCAACCACATCAAATACAAACCTTCGAGCACCTCTCTCATAACCAGGATCAGCTCTTCAATGAAGAAATAAAGTTGAAAAAAAAACTCAAGCAATGTTCTAAACCCCAATTTAAATTAAACCTATCTATATAATTTTATTGATTACCTGCATAGATGCACCCATGACTTGTCCAACATTATATGTTATAAGCTTAAAAAACCTTATTAAGATGAATTGAAACCATAATCAACAACAGTCACAGTCACAGAGCAACAATTCGAGTAAGAGAACTTATCAGACAACTTATCATGAAGAGCCAACTTAAACTGAACACATAGTGGTTATACGCTGAAAAAGCCGGATATCCGGCTCCGTTACAGGGCTAATCCATTTGGTTATTCATTTACAACATCCACTTTTTTACTTTTAATACTCCACATCATCTTCTCTCTCTTCCACATCATTATTCAACACCTACACAATTTTCATCATTACAATACTTTGTTTAATAAAATTACAACACCTTACCCCACCATTTTCATTTCATATTTTTTATTTTATTTATGTTTCTGTTTTTTTGTGATTACATATTATTAATCATTGTTACTATCAAATTAAATTTAAATAATTAAATATTAAAAAAATTATAAAATAATTTTGTTTTAATATTTGTTTTTATTTTTATAAAATATTTTAAAAAACTTTTACAAATAATAAAAACGAGAACTAGAAATTATTATTATTTTGGGTCTAAAACAGTTTTTTCTGTATCCAAATCAAATAAAAATAGTCTCTATTTATAGAGAATGAAAAATTATAAATTTTGATATAAATTTTTATATTTTTATGTATAAATATTGTAAAATTATATAATTGAGATGAAACAAAAAAAATAAAAATCAAAGCAACCAATCAAAATATAATACTTGTCACACTTATCTTCTCTCTTCTACTTTCACGGGTGTTGATATTTATCAACACTAACTTTGCCATGTCTCACCTAGTTTTTTATTACAACACACTATTATAGTGGAAATATTTTTTCGCCAGTTGTAAAATGGTTTACAACAAACCATTGTTTTAGTCTTACGAGAAGTCACGTCAGCACTCTCCCCAAAGTTCTAAAAATCTCTCTTCTAAGTGCCATGTGGCATAAGACAAATGTCAATTCCACCTCATCTGAGATTGAACGCGTCCTCTTCTTCAGGAAAGTTCTTTGGAGTTGTGTTCCATTCAGGCTAGAGTATCAATTAAACTTTTTTTTCATTTGCAACAATGGGAAGGCCAAGTAGTCATTAATCTTCATGACATGCAAATTCAAAAACCTTTAACCTATATTTGTCACAAACTAGATAACAACCCGTACTATATGCGAGATAAAACTATTCATGTAAATTATTATAGGTAAAATTATATGATAGTTTTTAGGTAATTATATATTTGATTATTAATTTAGTTAGCAAATACCATAATTGGTGAAAGAATTAAAATTATCAATCAATTATAAAATATTGTTAGATTCCATATTTTAGATATTTAGTCGATATGCATCTTCTTAAATTGATTACAAATTTTAAAATAGATATTTGATTATTCATCCTTTTAAATATACTTTGGATATTAAATTAGTGGGGATATTTCTTATTCGATATCATATAATTATCAAAAGCCTAACAAATGTGCACATATGTCGACATTATATATTTTACTTCATGTACTGAAAATAAGATTATACCATTAAAATATTTTCAGTTCTAGATTTTGTTAAGAATTCCATAAATATTGGAATATTAAAAAAAACAAAATATTACTAAGATTTTACATCTACAACTGTTTAAGGATCTTAACGATAATTCATATTTCATATATATGATTTAGATTTCAAATTTTGGGTGGACGGAAAAAGTATTAGATTGTGGTAAAACACATTTATATATACACAAAATTTTGATTATTATAAAGATAAAGATTATTGAAAAATGTAACTATTAGAAAATTTTGTAACATAAATAAGATTATTAATTTCATATGACATAATGGAATATGTTTTGACAATTATTTCTGTTAAAAATAATGTCAAAGTCCTAATAGATTCTATAAAATAAGGGATAACTGTAACATGTATAAAGTTGTCGTTACACAAAATATTAGGTGTTTCATCTTGTAAAGATTAATAACTCTTAATAGCATATATTAAAATGTAATTTTTTTTTAATTAATTGATTGAAAAATAACATGTTAAGTGTCTTGCTATGTTAAGTTCATTTTTAAAATTTTATTTGGATTAATTAATGAGTAAAATAAGTGTTAGTAGTAACAATGTCAAATTGATGTAAATATTCTAATAGAAAATGGAGAATTAATTAAATGGGTTGATGAGCTTTGTAAACGCGACACGTCAGCATGGCATTTTCGTTAACCACACGTAAGGGTAAGGTTATTTTTTAAAAATGTTTCTCTATTAATATATAGAGGATTTATACGAATACGATAGTTTTACCCTTACCTTGCTTTTTATATTTATACGAATGAGCGTCTTTATATCTATTGATTTATACTATCTTGAAAAGACTCTAGAATTAGTTTGACAAAGATATAACACAATCTGCCTCTTCAAATGATTGTGATATTTTATCCAATGCTTTCCAATTAATAGTATAGATTGTTTTCTTATATCTTCTTTATTTTTTAAAATAAATTTCCATATAATGTTTTTCCTGAATAAATAATAAGTAAATTTTTAACCATAAGCGGCCTAACCCTAAGATCGCGAAAGAGAATCATCGTGTAAACCATAACTCTAAGACCATCTCCAATAGTTGTCTCTATTTTTTCATGTAAATAGAGAAGAAAAAATAGAGATCTCTATTTTTACTTCAATGGTTCCTGAAAAATAGAAATCTCTATTTGTTAGAAATAAAAATAGGGGAAGAAATAGAGATCTCTATAATAGAGGTAAGAATAGAGATGGGTTAGAGTGAAATAGAGACAAAAATAGAGTTTAGCGACAAAATATGGATGGGTTGGAGATGCCCTAAGAGAATCGGGAAACTACTCACAGTTTCATGCGAACCAGGAGGAGTCGGAGGATTTGCGTCCGGAGGATTTGCGTTCGGAGGATCTGCGTCTGGATATTTGTTATCGGAAAAGAATCCATTTTTCTAATGAGGAAAAAAAGAATTTTTCGTGAAGAAAAATATGTGATCTTTGGGGAGTGAAGAAAGAAGAAGAGAGAAACTAATTTAAAGAGGAGGTTTGATTTTCTCTGCTATGATTTTTTTATATTTTTTTTTACCGTTCGATTGTTATAGGGAGTGATGATACTTAGACTTGTCGGAAATTTATCACGTGTTTGGAGATTGAGGTTACAAATGGTTGTCTTAAGATGAATAGTTGGAAAATATTAAGTTGGAAAAAAATGAATTGAATATTATTCAACATGTTCCTCTACAAAAATGTAGTTGAATGAGTTGAACATTTTTGCTGCAGAATTTGTTCAACTTTTCAGTTTTTAAAGTTGAATGGGTTGAATCATTTTTCAACTCTTTCATCTCAAATGGTAAAAAATAAGATGAATGCTAATTCAACTCTTTTAACTTCTTCATTTAGGTCAACTATTTGCAGCCTAAGGGTTAAACGATGACCTTTTTGATCGGTTTATGTTCAGTTTTGCTCATAAGCGCCTAACCCTAAGATCGCGAAAGAGAATCATCGCGTAAACCATAACCCTAAGAGAATCGGGAAACTACTCACAGTTTCATGCGAACCAGGAGGAGTCGGAGGATTTGCGTCCAGAGGATTTGCGTTCGGAGGATCTGCGTCCGGATATTTGTTATCGGAAAAGAATCCATTTTTCTAATGAGGAAAAAAAGAATTTCTCGTGAAGAAAAATATGTGATCTTTGGGGAGTGAAGAAAGAAGAAGAGAGAAACTAATTTAAAGAGGAGGTTTGATTTTCTCTGCTATGATTTTTTTATATTTTTTTTACCGTTCGATTGTTATAGGGAGTGATGATACTTAGACTTGTCGGAAATTTATCACGTGTTTGGAGACTGAAGCTGCAAATGGTTGTCTTAAGATGAATAGTTGAAAAATATTAAGTTGAAAAAAATTGAATTGAATATTATTCAACATGTTCCTCTACAAAAATGTAGTTGAATGAGTTGAACATTTTTGCTGCAGAATTTGTTCAATTTTTCAGTTTTTAAAGTTGAATGGGTTGAATCATTTTTTAACTCCTTCATCTCAAATGGTAAAAACTAAGATGAATGCTCATTCAACTCTTTAAACTTCTTCATTTAGGTCAACCATTTGCAGCCTAAGGGTTAAACGATGACCTTTTTGATCGGTTTATGTTCAGTTTTGCTTAAATAGGTGATAAAAAAGTTTTTTCTTATTATTATAAATGGAGAGGTTTGAGTTCTTAACTTAGACCATCTCCATTGATTAGAGACTGTGAAAGTCTCTCCAAAATAATATTTTAATGTAATTTAGTTTTTGATTTAATTTTTAATTCATGAAAAAATAAACTAATTGATATATAACACATGACATAATGAACTTCTCATCGTTTTTCTCCTCTCTTATACTTTTTCTATTCTTTTAATATTATTTTGGTAGAAATATCTAATTCTTATAAAAAAGTTTATATAACTTTTCAATAAACATATTCACTATCTAGTATTTGTAAATCAATATCTAGTTCTTATAAATCAATATCTAGTATTTTACATGTTAAGTCTCCCAAATGGGTTCCTTACTTCCTTCTTGTAAAATCCCTAAATTTTTCCAATGGTTTTTCGGTTTAACATGAGACAAGGAAACATCTATTTTGCTTATTTAGATTGTTGTATCCGTCATCGATGTTGCGTTGGTGGAAAATGATAAACCTTTGAATGGTTCATTGATATACATTTGAAAATGCAGAAAGTTGAGTTCTTTAGAATATTGCAGTCAAAAATAGAATTCCCCTGTGAAACCAGAACGTAGTCTTTTTTTCTTTATTCTCATGACAACTAATGAATTTCAAGTAGAATCCAACTTTTAATCTTGTGGTATGTGGTAGCAAAAATTGAAAAGTTGAACAATAGTCTCAATCTCCGAAACGCAAGAGGATGAAGTTTAAAATCAATGTATTCAAACAAAATCTTAACCACATGTTTCTCTAAAACAAGATCCAAACCAAAATAGAGCAAGTGTGACAAAAAGAAGCACAAAATCGAGAAATAATTAGAAGATGTCTAATAGCAAACATGGCTTCAAAGAAGGAGTGATGCAGAACAAAAACCATATTGCTGCTTTTGTCCTCTTCAAACGTCTTACTTCTTCTTGGTATCACCAGCCTTGGTCTACACTCACAAAACAATGCAAATATCGTTAAGACAAAACAGGCACAAACATAACAATAGCAAATGTAGATTTCTGGTTAGTGTTGGTCTCTCTTACCTTCTTAACACCACGGATCTTCTTCGCCCTGTTCTTCCTCTCCTTGATCTGTTTCCTTGATTTCTCAATCTTGGTGTCAAGTCCATTCTGTCAATCACATCAACAATCATTTCAGTATGAGATTGCAACACCATTGTTTCATCGCAAAGCAGTGAAAATCAAAGCACCAAGAGTAAGCTAGACTAAAAACTAGAACCAAAAGTTTTACTTAACTATCAAACAAGTAAAGAGAAATTACCCTGATAAGTCTGTACTTAGGCTCAAACTTCTTAGCGTTCTCGACAGTATCATAGATCAAACCATATCCAGAAGATTTACCACCTCCAAAGTGAGTTCTGAACTTGAAACAGAAGATAGCATTTGGGTCCTTAACCTCATACATCCTCGCCAATTTCTCCTTAAGCTCAGCCTTCAAACAAGTAAAGCCCCACCCAGTACACAACATCACTAAGAAACAATACACAACTGCACAAGCTTGGATTGTAATCAACACAAGCCAATGTACGTAAAGAACATACCTTTGAAACATTGGCTCTTCCAGGATGAAGAACATCAATAACCTACATTAATTGATTCAAAATCTGATGATTAATACTCCAAATGCAACATCGAAATGAATCCAAATACTAAACATCAAACCTAAAAGTTGCAAAATTCAAAATTTCCTCTAGCAATACATCAAAATGATCAATGAATCTGTTCTTATAAGATTGTTTCTACCTAAACTATAGTTTTTATCATTCGATACAGCGAAGACGTAACACTGTGAGATTGCAAAATGGAACATAGAGATGGGAACTCACGAATTGCTTTCTGGCGAGAAGCCTGTTGGTCATGAAGTTTCTGGTCCTGATAGTGACAGCTTTTTCCGCCATGGCTGCGATTTACTTTCCGAGATCAGTCTCTGAGCTCCGGTTTTGAAAATCGACGAGTTTCGCAGCGGCTTTGGAAGGAGGAGCACACTAAACCCTAGATTATTTATATATAGCTCTCTTTCAGATTATTAGGGTTGGTTTCGTTTGATGGGCCGAATTTAATTGGGCCTTACAATATCCATGCCCAGAGAATAGATTAGTTTGTTTCGGGTTTGATATACAAAGACAAAACAATTGTCTATTTTGATCATTCATGTTATAAAAACATACTTTCATATTTTATTTGATTAACGAACGACAATATCATTGTATACTGTATAATTATTTCTAATCTTTTGTTTACTTATTTTTGATTTTTATTTTCTAGAAATTTTCTTTTAATTAATTTAATTCAAATAAACATATATATTATAAATTGATTAGCTGCAAGAAGTTTTTAAAGTTTTTCCATGTGTTTATGTCAATTAAATGAAAAATATTTAAGAGGAAGCTACATGGCATAAGACAAATTGCAATCACATCTTCTCTCGATTCTTTTCATTTCAACCAAAACAATCATATGTCATCCTTCAATCCTAGCATATATTACCACGTCATAACGATTCTACACAAATTGTCATGTTAGAGCAGGTCCATTGGGGATTGAAAATTTCTTATCAAGAATCCTTAGCAAAATAAGACAAAATTTAAATGAAACATGTGATATAAACTTACGAACGACCTAAGCTTAGAGTTTTTTTTGGTGTTAAGGTTCGATGACGTGTCCATTTCTCATTGGACGCGTGTTTTGACAAAACAATATTTTTTTTTCAGTTGCCTGTGGTTTTTCTCATTTCTGGATATCTCTATTCTCTTCTTTGGTGCGATGGCGATTGAACGGTCTCTGATGATCATCAGCCTCACGCGTTCATGTTCATCAAATCGGAAGAGAATATCAACGAAATTCGTCTCTTATCCACTGTCCTCATCATCTCAACCGACGGTGGTCAACATGGACGAGTTTGGTGAACCAAATCGGAGAGAAAACGTGCATAAATTGGAGATTTGTGTCAAGCCATGGTCCAATCAAATTCTGAATATATAGATCTAACAATTTAATTGTGTATATCGGGATTAATTAGGGTTATTGTTAGATTTTATCAAAATTAGGGTTTCCTGAATAGGGAATTTTAGAAGATAAATTAGGGTTAATTGATGGTAATTGTTGACATTTCTAAGACAAGAATAGATTGATACTCATTGAGCTTATTAGAAGAGAAATTGAATAGCTCATGAAAAGCTTTATTGTGCAAAGAATCTAAAGAGAGAGAGAGAAGCTTTAAGATTGTCTAGAAGAACAAAAATGATTTTGATTGTGATTCATATAAATGTTTGAGGGTGACTGCTCAGAGAGGCAGCCTTGGTTACATGACAACATCATAGATATATATATATATATATATATATCTTATTATATAAAGTACGGAGTTACTAACTCACGAGATCATGACACGTGTCAGGTCTATCATTGAGATGTTGACATATGTTAAAAAAAAGTTTCTTTAAAAAAAAAAAAACATATTTACATATACTAATTT
>Ga0041059_1002434_pt1 | contig 13873 bp, 6 predicted proteins | sample AraColnosormetaG_FD_56232 | JGI IMG/M metagenome (GOLD analysis project Ga0041059, IMG submission 56232) | Arabidopsis roots microbial communities from North Carolina, USA - Col MF nosort | ecosystem: Host-associated > Plants > Roots > Unclassified | place: USA: North Carolina | collected 2013-09-02
CTCTACAATTATGTGTATAATATATTATGAGTCCAAAGACTAAATAATTACATAATTTTAAAATTAGGAAGAAAAAAAAAAAACTAAGAGGATCTATTTATCTTCTTCCTCCTTCCATTTATTTTAAATCATCTCTCCTTCTTTAGATTCCTTTCTATCTTCTTCTCTTCTCAAAGATCTGATTCTCTCAAGTCTCACCAATGGCGATAATTCTCCGTTCATCAGATCCACTCCTCTCACGAATCCATCCGGAACCACAAGAAATCGACCACTTCGATAACCTCCCAGACTCAATCCTCCTCCTCATCTTCAACAACATCGGCGACGTCAAAGCCTTAGGTCGTTGCTCCGTCGTCTCCAAAAGATTCCATTCCTTAATCCCTCAAGTCGAAAATGTCTTCGTTCGTGTCGATTGCGTTATCTCCGACGACGATTCTTCCTCTCTCCTCTCCGATAAACCTCGATCCGCCTCCGCCGCTTCTCCTTTCTCCGCCATTTTCCGTCTCGTCTTCAAGCCGTTACAAGCTTTGGGACAGTTCCTTAAACGCTCAGGTTCTTCTTCTCTTCCTTCAGGATCATCTCCTTCTTCGTTGTTGATTAGTGGTGGTGATGATGGAGAGATTGAACAAGGAGGTGTAACGCATCATTCACCGACTCAGGTTTTGAAAAACTTCGATGAGATTAAGTTTCTTAAAATCGAGCTTCCTAGTGGTGAATTAGGGATTGATGATGGTGTTTTATTGAAATGGAGAGCTGAATTTGGTTCTACTCTCGAGAATTGTGTGATCCTCGGTGCTTCCTCTGTGATTCCGCCGACGAATTCGGATAAGACGGAAGCGAGTTCGGCTCCCGTCGCGGCGGTGGAAGATAATGGAAGTATACCGGAATCGTTTTATACAAACGGAGGGCTTAAGCTACGTGTTGTATGGACTATAAGCTCTTTGATTGCTGCTTCCGCTAGACATTACTTGTTGCAACCGATTATAGCAGAGCATAAGACGCTTGATAGTTTAGTGCTTACTGATGTTGATGGTCAAGGAGTTTTGTGTATGAATCGAGATCAGTTAGAGGAATTGAGAGTGAAACCATTGTCAGCTTCTTCAGCTTCTAAGAGGACTCTTGTACCTGCTTTGAATATGAGACTTTGGTATGCTCCTTCTTTGGAATTGCCTGATGGGACTGTGTTGAAGGGAGCTACGCTTGTGGCGATTAGGCCGAGTGAGTCGAAGAAGGAGGTGTGTGATGTGTCTTGGGTTTCTTCTGCGTTTGATGAGCCTTATGGGGTAGCTGCTAAGATGTTGGTTAAGAGAAGGACTTATTGTCTTGAAATGAATTCGTTCTAAAGCTTGACGATTTCGCTAAGTCGGATCTGAGGTATTAAAATACTCTGTTTTTAAAGTAATTTTGAGTATCTATTGTGAGACTAAGGAACTAGTATTGGTTTATTGATTCTAGGAATTAGAACGAATTCATTATAAATTTGACTTTGAAGATTGTAAATTTTATGTTTTGGACAAGTTTCATTGTCACAAACCTTATTCTTGGTTCTTTCTTGTTTGATAGGTGAATGAATCACAAAGGCTAACCAGGTTTTGAAAGAGAGAGACTACAATGCATAAGATCAGTTTTGTATGCAGTGTGACTAATCTTAGATTCACCAATGGAGCTCAATTCTATGTGTTATTGGTCTATTGGAAGGTTCGAATTCCGTCTGCTTGGTCATCGGAAACCGCATTCGCTGGCTGTTTTTTGTTTTAGCTGGCAAAGCAATCATGTAAGAGCAAGTTTTAATCTTATAAAATCTTCCATGTAGCAAGTTTTCTTTCATTATTTATGTGAATATTGTTTGTAGGTAAGAGATACAGTTGCTTTGCTTCTCCTTGTCTTTTGTATACTTGTCCCAAGTTGTTTAAAAAATAATATTGAGCAATGTAAAGTACTTTATTACTTTTTACCACATCAGGTAATTTCGTTTGCCACCTACTTGTTCGTAATTCCTCTAAATTTCGTATTTTTTGGCATTATTTTTCTTTTAAAGTTTTTCATTCAATACCAAAGGCAAAGAGTGGTTCAGGAGACTCAGGGACCTGTACCACCATTGGATTCTGGTTCGGTCCTAAAGCTAAACTAAAACTACAGTATATTTTATAAAAAGAAAGCAAAAGTTTCGACGTATGTTATCTAATATTTACATATTAATCTACTCAACCTATTATCTACCATGTTAACTACATATGGAATTTGAACTCATTTTTGAACCAATGATTTTTTTGCAATTTATGTGTTGATCAAATCATTGAAAACCCAATGAAATGCAACTTGGTCTAAAACTAGCGACGTTGTTAAAATATGTATTGGTGGACTTGGACGCAAGCAATGTGTGTGCCTAAATTGTTTTAAAGATATTCTCAAAAAATTTAAAAAATTCCGCTTTACATTGATTACATATGCATATCACATGACAAGAAGTATTATATATGTTGATATGCTTAGTCTGTTTGAAAGATATTGGATACTTCAAGAAGAAAGAGCCCACTTGTTTACTTTCGGGCAGGCAAAAAGTTTGTGATTGGGATGAAATTATTGTACCCTTTTTGACAACAAAATTAATATGATTACTTACGGAAATTTTAGTGGACATTGAGTAATGATGATAATGTAGAATATATGTCACAATTGTCATTATTTAAGATCAAATAAATATTTTTTCCGTAATAATTCTGATGAAATCACTATTTCGCTCAGATACGTTCACACACCACTTTTTACCATAAAAATATAATTTACATAAAACAAAATGATATGCTTTTGTTATCTATGTGAGTTTAATCCTTGTAAATTTTTTTGTAAAAAAAGCGACATTTTAATTTGCATCAGAACGTGTTCGAGTTTTACTTTGTCCCTGCAATGATCAAATGATCTGGTGACGAGTGAAAGTTGTGATTATTAAGTAAGTATACAATTGTATTTTCAGTAAACAAAGATTAAGAACATGTGTAGCTCTAACCAAACTTAATTTTTTCGTTTCAGCTCAATGGGGACATTTTATGGTTCAAGCATTGCTTAAGCTTAGGGTTAGGCATTGCTTAACTCTCAAACAAAACAACCATTTATCGTTGCAAACGATTCATCTAATTTTCTTTGCTTTAACTTTAATAAACATACTAACATATACATAGCAACTTCTATTGTAAGAAAAGAAAGATAAACATTATCTTCCTCTCTTAATCAGCTTTATTATTATATTCATGAATAAATCTGATTGACGTAATTTAATCTATAACCAAAGAGACTTTTATTTTCGAAAAGAACAAAATCACGGACTTCTCATTGTGCATGTAAAGGCTTTGGAGGAAAAAAAGAAAGAAATGGATGGTTAAAGGCTTCCCGAACATTAAGGCTTTTTCCCCCAAAAGAAGTAAAGAACATATTATGTCGAATATATTATACACAAATGTAGAAAATGACCTCTCCACTCTTCAGAGCCTAAAGAAAAACTGTTTAATTAATTCAAAAATGAAGTAAAGTTTAACTAAAAGAAATAGTTTAGTTAAGATATCTGAATAAAAATATTGGTTAGATCTATGATCTATCAAACGGATCAGTACATGTACATCCTATATGAAGAACCTCCGATGCTTAATTTGTATCTAATTTTAGTTTGAATCATCAACTATCTATTTTTTGTATGTTTTTCACTTTTACTTTTTGTTTTTAAAAAGCCATGGTCTGTAATTTTATCCACCAGTTTGTGGTAAAAGTCTTGAGACTTGCTAATATGTAGACCGTAGACGTACAGTCACAGTTTGTTTCGAAAAATCTAAAGTTGGTTCTAATTGATTGACAATGTAAACTTATTAAGAATATTCCCTTTGGAGAAATAACTTTCTGAAAGAGAAGGTTCGGGATTATAAGGCCTTCTTCTTTCCGGCCCACTGGAGTCCAATCTTCGTCGAAAGAAACCGCAAGAGCAAAAAAAGTGAAGCAACTCTTTTAGAAAACAAAACTCATGTAAAAGAAAACTTCTAATGGGTCGATAAACCTTGAAACAAAGTCAATGTTCTAAGCCCAATATAAACTTAACCAGATAAAGAAAAGAAAAAATCATATACACAAGTGTTGATACAAACTTATATATTATGAATTCATAATTACTGTATATAGAAGTCAATATAAGTATAATAATAATAAAATATAAACTATATAAAATCAATAATATATTGCAATTGTTGAAAACAGTATCAATAAACATTTGCCAATTGCGATGTTACATAATTATATTCAAAAATTATATTTATTAAAAACCTACAAAATTATGTGTTTTCATAATAAAATGGTTATCTCCAAACACTTTTGTGTTATTTAAAATATTTTGTAATGTCTATTGTTTCTAATGTTTTAGGCCAATATAATATTGGGACTCCCAATCAAAGGTTTTTTAAGATATTATTATCTTTCTCACTTTTGGAAATTACTTGAAAGTACCTAAGCCTCAAACACACATGAATCACAAGTAAAACAACTTTACTCTAAATCCCAAAACCACACAAAAGTTGAAAGTTTTCTAATAAACAACTAAAAGAATGAATTTAATAATACTTTGTCTAGTACCCTAAAAGATGGGTTAGCCATGTGGGTGCAGAAGATCAAGTAGCCCATGAAAGAAAAAGTTAAAAAAACTTATAATAATATAAACAGATCATAAGAAATAAAATCATGAAAATTTGGGAATAGCCATTGTTGAAGACAACAGCTGTCAAATGAAGAAGATATATTCATAAGATAGATAGATTATAAAAACAATACATATGGAGAGAGATGATGCTAAGGAAGAAGGGAACCAAACATAGAGCACAACAGGAGACAATTCATTTTGATTTTCACTCTCTTCAATGCATAATGGCCTTACCCTCAATTTTTCAGTTTTGTCTATCAAAATTATTTATTTCCCTGATTATTATGTATATTTTCTTTCTTTCTATTTTTATTTACAAGTTTTTTTTTGTCTCTTCACTTAATTTCTGTATTTTTTATTTTTTTGGGAAAATTCTTAATTTCTGTATTTAATTCTTCTGAGTATTTGATTTGATTCAATCTAGTACCTTAAAAGGATCGCCCTATTGCCTTGACCTACCATTTGTTCATGAATACCAAGAAACAGTATCTTCGTACTATAAACAATTTACTAAAGAAAAAAAAAATGCTAACTATACCAATTACATGGCAAAAATAACATTCAAAAATTCAATTATAAACTCACAAACAAAATGCTATTATCACAAATACAACATTACAAGCACAATGCAAAAAGATTTCCAAAGACCCTCAATACATAAAACAAAACCCTAACACACATCAGACAACGAAAGAGATTAACATTTGTTTTGAAATAAACCAAAGATAAACATACAAAATGAGCATTTGAACAAAACCAAAGATGCAATAATTAATATCATCAGTTCTTGCCTTTACCCTTATGTTCTGATGAGTTTCTGCATCCATTTTCATAGTAAAGCTGAAACTGGTGATTGTGGTGGTGATTCTCTGCAGGCAGTGCACCGAATAAGAACTGTGGACCTCCTCCACTTTCTGATGTTGGAAACCTCTGTAGATTAGCGAGGAATGACTGATGCTGATTTGTTGAATTGGACTGAAGGGTCCCCCTGTTGAAACCACTGAAGCCACCACCTGATGCGGCGGAGACGGCAGCTCCGGCGCCGGAGGGTGTTGACATATTAAAATCAAGATTGAATGCTCCGCCGTTGGATTCTGCCGGTGATATCAAATGGTCGGGAACGAATGAAAACTCTTGATGCTGATGATGAGGATGATGATGATGATGATCGGAGATTGATGAGAAAGGATGAGAATTTGTTGAAATAGGGAAATGGGTTTGTTGACCCGACCCGAGAATTAAACCCGAACTGAAATACTCCATTGGAGATGAAGAAGGAGCTGAAGCCATCCATTGCCGGTTTGAGTTAACCGGATCTGAACCGGAATTTAACAAATCCGTAAACGAAGTGTGGTTATGATCTCTTTCCTTGGTCTCTTTAGCTGTTCTCTCTCTAGCCCTCTCTCTAGCTTTATCTCTAAGCTCCGATCTTGATAAAGACAAACCAGAAGAGTTCTTGCTCGTGTCTGAATTGCTACTACAAGCAGATTTAGACAAGGAATTAGCAGCAACTGTTGTTAATGTCTGATTCTGGTGATTCTCGTCATCGGTCGGAAAATGAGTGTTGTTGAGTGAAGGAAGCTCAGAGATTGAATCTTCAGCAGCTTTGATTAACCATTCAACAGCTTTGCTAGGTTGATCATAACCTAACCGATCTTGAAGATCATAGAATTGAAGAGCGGTGGAGACTGATAACCGGACACGACGGTCACGTGGTCCTTTAGAAGTCAAGACTTTGCTGTGTCGATCTTTACCACCGGAAGCTCGTGAAACCCTAATTATCCGGGAAGAATTGTGATGCCACCGGCTTAACCGGTTGTTCACTTCGTTATCCACAACGTCGCCATTGTTGTTATTCTTCATTAGATCTCCAATCATTTCATCATCACCAATAATCTCATCACTAAAGAAAAAAAATTAGGGTTTTGTTTTTTTTTGGTTACCCCCAAAATTAAAAATCAAAACTTTAGGGTTGGTTTGGGATTTAAAGAAGGAGAAAAAAATGGGTTTTTGTTTTTGTTTTGTTTACCCACTGTACTTTGTAAGCATTGATGATGAATACCCTCAGAGGAAAAACCAAAAGAAGAAAAAAAATGTGTTTTTTTTTAAAATTAATTTAGGGTTTTTGATATTTCACCATCAAAGTCAGTAGATACAGCTTCGTATAAGCTTTGTCTGCAGCTGCTGTTGTTTGTTGCAGAGAGTCATCAAAAGCACTGTGTCTGAAATGATTTTTAACCACAAGCCTGCAATAACAAAAACAAAGAAACAATCTCATAAGAACAAATCTTTACACATATATATATACATAAATGCTTATATATATATATATATATGTTACATCCTTATCGACTTTTTCTACAGATGACTTTCATTCATATATACACATAATTAAGATATCAGTTATTCTGATTCGAATTTATGCTCTACTCATTGTAGATCTGACATATCACAACAATTGATAAAACGGGTTTAAAGTTAATGATCGTGATTAAAGAAGAAGGAGCTAGAAGAAGAATCAGAAGCTATGATAAATAATTAAGCTGAATCAACTGCTTTCGGCTGAAGCGATTATCAATGGAGGGCTTTAAAGAGTAAGAAGACAAAAAATGCAGAAATCGAGTTTTAAGCTTTTCTTCTCTATATAAAGATTTTGGTGTTTCTAATTATGAAAGAAAAAGAGTTGTTTCATAGTAACCAACAAGAAGATTAAATCAATTTAAAAATTCTTAAAAAGGAATCATTATTGATGTGTTCTGGATTCTATGCAGATCACAGGTGTCAAGCTCTTGGCTTTGAGATTATATGAAACCAAAATTTTAAAGCAAATTAAAGGAACAAATACACTTCTTTCTACAGTGAAATTCTCATCAAGAAATAAAAATCTTAGATCTAGAATTGTTTTTTTGGAATCAGAATTAAGTATAAACACGAAATTCAGATTCTTTCTATGAAAAAGATTGGTTTTTGTTTGTTTCTCGGAAAATTCGATGAGATAAATTGAGACTTACAGAAGAAACAGAGGAGCTTGAGCTTGGAGTTAGTAGTAGTAGGTGACGAAGAAAGAGGGCTATAGGGTTTTAGGGATTTGTATATAAGAAATAAAAATCCGAGAAAATTGGAATTTCTTTGATGGTGATTTTAAAGGAGTGATCATCAGATGGGGAGAGAGATATTGGGCATAAACTTTGATTTTATTTCCATTTTTGCCCTTCATTACATTACTTATTCACGGAATTGCCACGGTCCTCTACAAAATATCTGTATTAAATTATCATCCTCAGTAATTTGATTTCAGGTGAGAAAAATTATTTGATATTTTCGTTTGTTTTTGGCAATAAAAACACAAGAAAATATTTAAAGAAGTTTTTTTTGGCAGCTATTATATCAAGAAGTTGTGAACATAAATGCTATAGAAATGTTAGAAACAAATCAATGCGTGAATATGAGAAATCATATTATCTCATGTCACATGTATATTTATGTAGGAGAGGAGAACAAACAAAAAAACAATTCACTTTGTCCAAGTGTCCTTAGGATTTTAGTTTGTTCATAGAAATAGAATTCGATTAATACTCAATAATCTACTCTATGATATGTTTCGATCATAAAAAATGCTACATGTTTTATGTTTTCAAAATAGGTTTGGTCTATCATTCTTTACATGTAAAGCTCATGGTTTTCCACCAATTCCTTCGGAACATAGATTTAGATAGATAAAAGATTCATACCGCAATATAAACATATCTCTCATTCTCAAGCTAGTTTTCCAAGTTTTTATCTACTTGCTTTAAAAAAGGAACTCTCGCGGTCTCGCCTACACTCTTAGTCTTTTTGTTCTCCGACATGATTAATATTGTATATTCAGAACATTTTGCAGAGTAAACTCGACCCTCTCTCTTGAGCATAAAGCTCGAATCCTTCCTCTGTTTTTTTATTATCTATTTGGTTTGAGGTCTTTTAATTTTAGATATGTGAGTAAATTATTTATATTTTGTTTATGTGTTTAAAGTTTGCTTATGTTAATGAAATTTTTTTATAAAAAAATGCTACATGGAAATATATATACTGTCCGTATCATAACAATGTTAATTGTTATTTACCAAAAAAATATCTTTATTACGATAAAAACTTATACTATGAATCTTAGAAATTAGAAAAATTGTAACTATTATGTGTGAATTTCAAAAATTAATCAAATGAAAAATATGTCGTCAACGACCTTTTTAACTAAATTATCGTATAGGTCTTAGTCAGCCATTGCTCGGGTTCAAATTTGAAAAGTTTGGGATTTTATATAGAACAAAAAAAATAAAAATTTTATATGAGAAAATGTCTAAATTTAGCAGTTTTTATGATATTTTTCTATTTTTAACCATAACATGTACTAGCCTAATAAAAATATAAAAACAAATTTTATTTTGGAGACAATGCAAAACAATTATCAAAGTAAGCACATAATCCAAGCAAATATCTAAAAATTAAACAAACTATTTTAAAGTAGAAATAACTAAATTTCCGGGATAATGATATTTAAGGAAGAATGAAAACTATTTTAAAACCTATACATTTCTTTTCCACCTAACAAATCATATTGATAAAGAAATCCAAACCCCTATTTTAATAACTTACACTATGTCAATCCCACATCACATCACTAGAACTTCATGGAAAAAACACGCACAATTTAATTCAAGAATTAGTACAAATCGTTTGCAATTTTAATAATCTAGTAGTATTTTTTTAGTCAAGTGGTATTACACCATACTCTATTAACTTTAATAAGTACAGATTAGTTATTAGTTAATGTGGTTTGTGGAATTCAATAACTGCGATTAAGAACAAATGACGAAAAAGGGAAAGAAGTAGAGCAAGTGGTTCACGACGGTCTCGAGAGCACGTGTCGCTGTCTTAACGGACACTTGCTCACTTCTCGATCACTGTTGCCTTTACCAGACCACTGCACGTGTCTGCTTCTTGGTCACCCAAATTTCTGCTTACTTATTTTCTCATGCTTATTTTTTTTTTAATTTTCTGCTTCTGCTCATCCAAGTCCTCTAAATGATTATTTTTTATTTTTTTGACAATCAGTCCTCTAAATGAATTTCAATCACTAAAATAGACAACAACGAAAAAAAACCACAACAAAAAACTAAAATTAAGAACCCTGATTCTTATATATATGTTGCTTGTTAATATCAACCTTATTAATTATAATTGGCCTTGGAGATTTCTATATTTTGTAGTTATACATTTCTTCTTTTCTCATCATAGTATTCATGTTACTTGTTTAGTTAGGAAAATAGTAGTTATGTTTATGTTCCTGAATAGTAGTCAATACTGAATATCAAGATTCAGAATACCCATGTATATGTTTGCTCGTAATGTAAGATTTGTAAATAACCAATCGTCAAATAACCAAATTATATACGGTCAGTAAAGTTTATATCTCTTTCAATAGTATCAGTCTATCACGTAGGCATATTATGAGTTTAAGTATTATGCGTTTAATGTGTTACATTCAAAAATTTAATTAGAGTATCCGTATTTTAAATATTTTAAAACCAAACTATCAAAAATAATTAGAAAATAAAAACAATGTATGGATCTGAATCTTTACTAGATTCGTATTGTAGTGCGTACTGTTTTGACCACAGTGAGTGATGTGATGTTATGATTTTATAAACAGCCTTTTTATTGCACATGTACTATTTTCTGGTCATTGCAACTATGTACTATTACTGCCTTGCACAAAAATAATATATCCATAGAATTTTTTTGTGTTGTTAAATCTAACTATTTGAAACACCAAAAATGGACGATGAAGTTAACAAATCGTATGCATTGTAATATTGTATAGGTTGGGTAAAATTATTCAATTTAAAGATGGGCTAACTGCGAGAGTCATGTATCATTTTTTTCTTTACAAACAAAAAAAGATAAAATCACTAATACAAATCGGAAGTTTTTCACCGATTTAATGAGTTAAATTATATTTTTATGTTTAAATTGGTTTTAGAGCAAAATAATTTTATACGAAGACTTGCGTTCACATGCTTCTCTTATTTTACTATTTCATACAGTTTTTATTTATTTATTTGTGGTATCTAGAAAACCAGAGTAAGTAAAATCAAACGAATTAAACAATTCAAACAACAAAATTGAAATATAATTTTTGTTTACTGTATAAACATAAGAAAAGAAAAGAAATCCGACACGAAATTATTTCTTAATCTATTGTGTCAAGTGTTTTGATTAAGAGAGTACATTAAAATACAAGTGAAGTTGATGTCCTTTTAAAATGGACCATTAATGAATCTAGTGGGGGCATGACTCATGATTAATTTTGTCTATTAAGCTTCTTACATGCTCTATATATGGAATAAACCCTAATTGTGATTTGAAATATAGGTCCACCTAGAGGTATATACCTTTCTATTATTAGATTAACTCTAATTAATTTATTATTACCCATTTCATGTAAATCAATTCAGACTAGTCTATGAACTAAACTTGGTTAATTTATCTCTCGTCAATCATCGAAGGACCACAACATACATACATATATTTGTTGCAACATCTAAATAATATAGATAAATATATATGTTATAGCATATTATATAAATTATAGCATAGTCAAAGTGAGTTCAACGTCATGTTTCCATCAAGCCCCAAAACTATGATTAAAGCAGACGAAATAAAATGTGTTACCACCAAGGAACTTACAAAATTTATATGTAAAATTAATTTTCCAAAATAATAATTTGGACAATATTATATACTTTAGTTAAGGCCCAGTGTATACTTCACGGCCCATGTTAAGTTTCGGTTTATAACTTTGGTTTGTTTGGTTTAAATGTTCAGACTAGTTTCCTTTATATGTGGTTTAAAAGTGGAAAGTCTCCAAAAAATTGAAGGCCTTTCCGATAGTTCAGGCTAAATAGAAGGAATCACCGGTCGTCTAAAACAAGGGAAGATATTTAAACTCATCAGACTCTCCCACCATTTAAAGACTACTACGAATATGGAGACAAGGTTTCCAAATGTTGCAAAAATCACCCTACATCTTTATCTCCGACGACAATGATCAGAATAATCTCCAGTACACGAGCTTGAAAGACGTGATCTCAAGTTCCGATGGATTTGGTTCGTTGTTTTGTCACCCACAATACAGTGTTCCTTCACAAGATGGTTTTCTCTTGTCAGAGATGGATTCTTCTAACATCGCCATTAGCAACGAGCTCGTGAAAAGAGCAGCCTCGATGTATGTTCAATCTTCTATGATTGTCATTGCTCCTGACACGAATTGGTTCCAGAGATTCTGTTTGAAGGCTAAGCATCAGGCGGTTGCTGCGATTGATTGTCTTAGACCGGTTTGCCGGATTTTCGCTCGGTCTAGTTAAGAGATGTCTTTAGAAAGGGTGATTCTAATTCTTCTTAGTAATTGTGTAAATATTGTATATAATTTTAGATTATCAAATAAAATTTCTCAATCATTCAACAGTTTTTTTTTTACTTCACCTGAAGCATAAGAACTCATTTATGAACATCATACCTACGTAGATTAAGCATCACGCCCAAGTCTTTTCCTTTTAACGTTTCTTCTTAGCTCGTTTGGAAGAAGACCTCAACGTCTCTTTTCTCAGATCTTCCGTAGCTTTTGTGTCCAGGAACGGCTGCAAAATAAGAGCAAAATCTCAAACAAGTTAACACATGAAAAGCCGGGTTCATCAACTTTCACTGTTTAGGTTCCAAGTCTAACAATTTCAATCCCAACATCAAAGAACCCTTTGGATTTTATGCCCTTGGTAGTTCTTTGCGTTTAAGCTACTTCTTGGTCCGACCTCGTAGTCCATTATAAGAGTCTGATCCTTAGATTAATTCATTGGTTTCATGCTTTGATTTGTATATCTATAGAGTCGATAAGCAACTAATATGATATATAAATCAAGACTCTATTAAGATAGATAACAATGGGTTCATTCTACATCTAAATATTGCTACAAGTTCAAACAAACAATGAAGTAGATAGGAAATGGATTTCTAACCTCGTCCTTTCTCTTTTGGAGCTCCAGAAGCTCTCGGCAAAGAGCAAGACACTCAACGTGGTAAGCAGCAGCTAAATCCTTAATCAAAGCTTTCCTTTTGATGATCCCAATCACTTTCAAAAGAACCAATTCAAAGCATTTGGTTAGAGAAATCACACTGCAGAGATATTGAAAGAAGTAAAAATAGCAAGCTGGTGAATCATGATCAGAGCAAAAACATAAGTATGATCTTAAACATCAATGTTTCATCTTAAAGATAATCCTTCATAGCTATCTATACAGTTGCTTTAAGAATGCAGATTGAGAATCACTAAACTTCCATGAATCTTCTTCATTTGATTTTTTTATGAAACTAAGAAACAGAATCAATGTTCACAATCAGTTTTAACTATAATCTCTCACTCAGCAAAGTAAAGAGAAGCTCTTTCTCTACACTTAGTCAAATTAGTGATTATGCAGGACCAAGGATTTTCGATTAGAACTACAAAAAATGCGAGCTTTGGGTACGATTAAAAAGATCATTCTAATTGAAGGGAGATAATAGAAAAACCCAGAAAGCAAAACCCTAGAAATCAATTTGATGTTGCAGAAGAAAAGGGGAAAGTAAGATATTACTTCGACTAGGATCGAATGTAGCCGGAGGAGTAGACGTTTCCGGTGGGGGATGTTCGGGTTGGGATGAAGATTCCGGCGGAGAAGGAAGAGGAGGTTCCGGTGAAGTTCGCTTCTCTTCTTCCGCCATTGAAGAAGTTTCAAGAAATTTTTTTCCCACAGAGATTTTTATTTTATTAAAGTCAGCTGAAGTAAATACAAAATCTCCTTATTGCTATTTTCCACTGTGATTTATTTATTTCCGTTTTGTTAAAAAAGTTTTAAAAGCTCTTTATAATGTCATTTTATCAAATAGTGATACTATTATATTTTAATTTCTTTCATATAATTTATCATTGTTTATTTCGCTGAGGGAAAAAAAACTATAAAGTCGTTTAAAAAAAAACAAATCCAACTATATTTTGTAAAACCACCTATAAATAGTACAATTAATCGATAAACGGTCTATTTCCCCATGGGAACTATCGCATCTGGCTAGATGAAGCCCGATCTTTGACCTCTTGCTATTTACCCATGAAATGAAAGTTAAACGTCTATT
>Ga0041059_1002436_pt1 | contig 13867 bp, 8 predicted proteins | sample AraColnosormetaG_FD_56232 | JGI IMG/M metagenome (GOLD analysis project Ga0041059, IMG submission 56232) | Arabidopsis roots microbial communities from North Carolina, USA - Col MF nosort | ecosystem: Host-associated > Plants > Roots > Unclassified | place: USA: North Carolina | collected 2013-09-02
AAAAAAAAAAAAAAAAAAAAAAAAAAGAAAACAGAGCTCAAAATGTTCTTTTTTTGTTTCTCTTTCTATTCTCCTTTTTTTCCTCTGAGTCACCTTTAAACATCACACTGGAAAAAAAAGACAGACAAAAAAGAAGACTTAATGATAGCAAACGACTTTGATTCTTCTCTGAAATGATCATCTGGTTCTTGAGTTTCCAAGTGTAAGTTCTAAATCATCTGAAACACATTCTCCATGTATCCTTTCTCCTTCCCAAGGCTTCACCATTCCATTCGCAGCCATTGCGTTACAACCAAACGCAAACTCAGCCGTCATTCCATCAGCCATTGGCACATCAGAGTTCTGATCAACACCAGCAGGAATAGCTGGAGAGCAGTTTCCACTTTGTCCAGGAGTCCACATTGGTGAATTACAATCTCCCATTTTAAAAGCCTCTTTGTCGAAAAACGGGTTTCTTGAAACTAAACTGAAAGTAGGAGAAGACGGTCCGCTCTGCGGAGTTTGCATTCCTGAGAGCCATCCAGAGTCAGGGATGGTTACTTGATCACGAGTAGGGCTTCGAGCCAATGGCGGAGTCACGGGAGCGCTTATTGAATTTCCATGGAAGAAGGGAAGCTTGGAAGGTGAGTTTGAAGAGAGGTTCTTGAGCCATGGGATTAGTGAGTTAGCATCACCAAATGGGTTTGTAGGACTCGGGAATGATGAAGACGAAGGGCTTGGATTGTAGGAAGCACGAGGGCTATGTTGATACGATGAGCATGGACTAGCTGAAGTAGAACCATTCATGAGGTCCATTCGATCCATTGGTTTGCATCCCTACACAATAGTTTATTGCAAATTGTGTAAGAAATATCACAAAATGTAACCAACACAATCCATTTGGAGCTGAGACTCTCTCAATCTTTTGCTAGTGGATTAATTACATAATGCAAAAGCTGGTGAGCAACAAACAAAAAGACATTATGATTGATAATAGAAAATCCAAATGCACAAAGGAAAAAAAAAAGTAAAGAACAATGATTCTGTTTCGTTTTATAATGGTCAAAGAACAACATTTGCTAATGGATGGATCAGAAGATCTCAAAAGAACAATCTTTTCTAATAGATTATCAACAACAACAAAAAGAGCATAAAATGTTTTTTTTTCTTTCTTTTTAACGAAATGTAAGAGCTGTAGAGCATGAACAAGATAGCACTATGATTGATAGTTGAAAACCAAAATGCACCTAAGCAAAAAAGTGAGAAAAAACAATGATTTTATTTGGTATATAGTGCTCAAAGAACTAATCTTTGCTAAATGGATCGAGAATACCTCATAGATTATTTACATAAAAATGTGTTTTTTTTTTCTTTTTCCATTTTACGAAATGCAAAAGCTGGTGAGCAACGAACAAGATGACACAATGATTGAAAAATTGAAAATCCAGATGCAACTAAGGAAAGAAAAAAGTAAAAGAACAATGATTTTCTTTGGCATCTAATGGTCAAACAATGAATAATTCCATTTTATTTATCCCCACACAAGCAAAATCCAAACATCATCATTAGATGTTGGCAAAAGGGGAAATCATTTCTTCAGTCTCACCATTGACCAGCTAAACAAGAATTAAGACAGTTAACATAGTACTAATTTAAGTATATAACAAAACAAAAATAAACACTCATGGAAACTACTGAATCACACGAGCCAAGAATCCCAAGTCCCTTTTTTATTTTCTTGACACAATATAGCTTTTTCTGGTAAATACTAAATCCACAGCAACATAAGCTAAAATTTGAGTCTTTTTGACAGGTTAGTTATCTTATGTTAATGTAAGTGTGAACGTAAGCAAATGAAGAAAAGTTATGATTCAACAAAAAGCAAAATTCGAATTTCAGAGAAAGTGTCAGTCTGAAAAGTAAAGAAAAAAAACATGTGAGCAAGAAAAAAAAAAGGTTTACCTCGATCGTTGTACAAAGGAATCTAAACCCATTACCAATGGCAGTTTTCGTGAAACAGACGTGTCCTAAAGTTTCAATTATAAAGCAAAAGGTTGTGTGACCAAAGAAAAACACAAAAAGAAAAATTCTCAAAGCTTACACATTTTCTATAATACCTCACTAAATGACGATATTACCCTAAATATTATTGTAAGACCATGTGATTAGTAAGGGTAATGTGGTCACTACGTATAATTCTCATCTGAAAGTGAACAGAGAGTTTGTGTGAAAGCATCAGCGAATCTTAAGACATTCATGCTTTTGTTTCAGTTCACCGGAACGGTTTCGATCTGACGTTTGCTATGACTAACTAAACCAGTCAAACTAAATCCCAACCGTCGATTTTTTTTCTCTCAGCAAAATCGAACGGTTAGATCTATTCACAGTTTTAATAATCCTTAAAAAAATCTACAAAATCGATAATATTTTTCAAGAAATTTAGGATCGAGATTTTTTTTTTGGTTTACCTTGCGGTAAGTAGTTCCGTCGTCTTCTACAGTCCAACCAGCTTCATTGCATAAAGCTTTGAGGACTTCATTGTTGTCGCAGTGTTTAGGGAGCTTGAAGTTTCCATGAATCCTTAGTCCTGCGAAGATCTTAGCCGCAATCGCTCGTCTTCGCCGCTCTCGCCGTTTGTTGTTCTCTCTCTCTTTCCAAGTCGGCGTTCTAGTCCCCGACGTCATTCTCAGATCACCGGAATTTGGAAAAATAACACGACGTCGTCTCTCTGTTTTAACTGCCTCTTCTTCTAAGTGTTATCTCGTAGAGAGGATAAAAAATCTCGCCGGTGAAAACTAATTTCGCGCTTTATTTTTGTTTTGTTCCTTTTTCTGGTTCTGAGTTTTTTCTGGTGGAGTAATAAATGAAGAAGCACTTAACAGGGTGAAGAAAAAAGAAGTCTGATTGTGAAAAGACGAAATTACCCTTAAAGTATGTTGTAATTTACAAGGATGTCCCATATGTGTTAACACGTGCTCAGGCTTTTTTAATAAAGCAGGAAAATCGAAATGCGACACAGTTTGTGTTTACATTTTGAGAATTCAAAGGTCAAGACTATCAAGCTGCTTTTATAATAACTTTTCTTTTGTGTCAAACACTATTTTTGTGTATAATAAAATCTAGCTTCTACAATAACTAATTTTATCATTTTACAACTTTATGCTTATTCAATGACAGCATTTTCCAACTACGGACTATCCACATCCAATAGAGACTATGAATAAAATCATGCTACACTTAATATATAAATTTAGCTAAACTAATTACGTAGTTAACTAAAATAACTGCGAGTCCAAAATACGTGGCAGAGATTGCGGCATCTACAAAATGTGACAGGTCACCTTTCGTGGGATCACAAAAAATCCAATCATGACCGTTAAATCGGGTGGGTCACGTGATGCTCTCGATCTGCTTGCCATCAACTTGTCATTGCTCGTGACTCCTTTGCTCTTTTTCATTAATTACTTTTTAGTCTTAAAGGCATCTCCAACCATAACACTATTTTGGTGCTGAAATAACACTATATTTGGTGTAGATTCAACACTAAAATATTTTCAATCTCCAACCACAACACTATATATCACACTAAAAATAATATTTTCTATTATTATATTATTAAACCAAATATTATTTTTAATATTTAATATTTTTAATTTATTGATTAATACAAATTACAATCTATATATCAAAATAGCTTTAAATTTTGTAAGTTTATATTTTCAATGGTTAATTGAATTTTATTATGTAATTTCAATAAATCTTTTGTTATAATTTTTATATCTTCTACTGATTAATATTTCATAATCATATTATCAAAATTAAAAATACATAAATAGTTTTGATATTTTTTTTTTTTACTTACAAAATTCAATTAAATTATTAGATGACAATACAAATCATATTTAATATGCTATACCTAAATAAGCTATATTCATATGTAATAATTTTAAAGTAAAAAAAAATATATATTTAATTTTACCGTTGCTACAGTAGCACGCCAAATATAGTGGAGTACTGTACAAAATAAAGGAATCACACTATTATAGTGTAATATTTACAGTTGGGTTGGAGTGAAAAAGTATATTGCATCACATCAAAATACAGTTTTACCGTTACGTTGGAGATGGCCTAAGTATAGTAATTAGAATAAGTATGCTTTTTTTGTGTGTGTGACAACAATTAGAATAAGTATGCTATTCTTTGACATTTATACCATCTGTTACCCAACCAATAAAAATATTCGTACCACTGCTAAATAGAACACATCTTTGATTCCAAGTTTCTTATAACGTACAACACAATTTGTGTGTTTGTCTACACATGCCTTTTATTATCCGACACTAATAAATATTTTGTAGTAGTACTATCCACATTCCACACTTGCCTTTATCTCTATATATTTGTGTAGTACTATCAACATTCCACACTTGCCTTATTCTCTCTATATATGGTGTACTTAAGTATATATATCAACTAACACACGTTGTGTAATATGTCTAATTTTGTGTTTATATGACTTCAATAACACTACAAGTTAACGAAGGACTCAATTCGTCCTACTCCGACCACAATAGTTGGGACCCAAATTAGTTGAAACAATATATTTCATCTTTATCAAAGTAATTTTTAAATTCCATGTAGAAGTTATTCACAACCAATAATAAACCACATTATATGTTACAAATTTTAACATTTTTATACGTATTTGCGATTACATGTAGGTTATCTACAATTTTTGGTTATCTATGATTTCTATAATGTAATTAGGTTATTGATCCTTTTTTTTTTACTGTGTCTTAGTCTTACTGGATGTGAATACTATAGCAGAATTAATTTTAATTTAAAACATTTTAAATTGATTTTTGGTATTGGAATATTGTAATATAGCGTTGACGGGGACAGTGAACTAAGCACATACGTGTGCATTTTTCTTTAAAGAAATATCAATATTGTGCAACGATCGAACCGGATTAATACCACAATGTTCTTTTACCTCAAACAGTAGTGAATTAATGTTGGACATGAATTTAGAAATCCCGTTTCAATAGCATTTGAATAAGCTAAGTAGTGATCTTACACTAACATATATTAATAAGCTAAGCACTTTAATATTTCAGGTTTGATCCGACTTTTTCTTGCACTAACGATACTGCCTTAATTCAATCTTTGTTTACGTATGCACATCAAAATTATTTAAAAAAAACATTCAGATGTTCGACAGAAAAAAAAACCCCAAAAGAAAAAACTAAAGGAGGCATGATATTTACCAAATGCCAAACACAATTGAATATCCTTCAAAACAAGACTTTTCGATTTCGTGTCCTCCAAATAAAAATCAAAGACTTTTCTTTAGTTTATAAACCCCAAAAAGAGATCAACAACGAATTTTCTTACGGCCATAAATGCTTCTACATTAACAAACAAACAAGATCTCTATGCTTATATTCATTGACTATTCACATTTTTATATAATTGAAAGAAATAAACTTTATGCCAAAAACAGCTCTATCATTATCTCATGGGGTGATTTTGATAATAATAAAATAATAAAACATTCCACCAAACCCAATCTTTGTAAAACTATGAAACAGCTGTTCTGTTCTGATTCGTACTTGCTTCATCAACCTTTTTGTAATCAAAAGCTAAATCGTATAATCACAAATCCCTCAGAAACTGTTCGTTTTTTGTTATCGTTTACGCGTTTTTAATCGCTAATCAGTTATATAAAAAATCGACGAAAGGTTTGACGAATCGTCGTCGTCGTAAATCCCCACCGGGTCAATCGACTCGTTTACTTTTCTACGGTCTTCTCTCCTCAAAGAGTCTCTCTCTCTCTCTCTGATATTTCCGCAGCAATAATGGTATAGATAGAGATACAGAAGCAGACAAATTATTGCTGCTTGAAATTCTCTTGTCTGATTAAAATATATATACCCAAGTCCAGAAGCTGTTTAGGTTCGAGAAGCAGAGAGGGTTCGAGAAGCTAATAAGGGTTTCTTCTTTTTGATTTTAATGCTAAAAGGGTTCTAGATTCGTTGAATTTTACAAGGGTTTTAGGGGTTCTTAGAAGCTTTTGCTTGATTGTCTTTTATTTAGAAACAGTGGTGAGTTTTTAGTCTTTCACTTTGTTCAAGTTCGAAGCTTTTTTTGGAGGGAATTTTGGGCTTCTGATTTTGATCGAAACTTACTGATAGTAAGTTCTTTGAGTCCTCCTTAACTGTAGTTTCTGTGTACTGAAGTTATTGAATTGAAAGTTTTTATCTTTTTTGGTTATTGAAACTTTCATAGTTTGATCAAAAGAGTCTCTTGCTCTGTTTTTGGCTCTGTTTTTGTGAGTGTGATTGTAAGCTTTGTTGTGAGTAGATTGAATCAAGGAGTGTGAGAGTTGTTAAAAGTGTTTTCAGAGATGGATGAGAATAATCATGGAGTTTCATCAAGCTCACTTCCACCTTTCCTCACCAAAACATATGAGATGGTTGATGATTCTTCATCCGATTCTATCGTCTCTTGGAGTCAGAGCAATAAGAGTTTCATCGTTTGGAATCCGCCGGAGTTTTCTAGAGATCTTCTTCCGAGATTCTTCAAGCACAATAACTTCTCTAGCTTTATCCGCCAGCTTAACACATATGTAAGTGTTTTCATGCTTTGTTTAAAAGTATTGACTAAATCAATCATCTTCTTAGTGGAATTTGTTTTTGTGTGTAGGGTTTTAGAAAAGCTGATCCTGAGCAATGGGAATTTGCGAATGATGATTTTGTGAGAGGTCAACCTCATCTTATGAAGAACATTCATAGACGCAAACCAGTTCATAGCCACTCTTTACCGAATCTTCAAGCTCAGTTAAACCCGTTGACGGATTCAGAACGAGTGAGAATGAATAATCAGATTGAGAGATTGACAAAAGAGAAAGAAGGATTGCTTGAAGAGTTACATAAACAAGACGAGGAACGAGAAGTGTTTGAGATGCAAGTGAAAGAACTTAAAGAACGATTACAACACATGGAGAAGCGTCAGAAAACAATGGTTTCGTTTGTTTCTCAAGTATTGGAAAAGCCAGGGCTTGCTTTGAACCTATCGCCGTGTGTTCCCGAAACAAACGAGAGGAAAAGAAGGTTCCCTAGGATCGAGTTCTTTCCCGATGAACCGATGTTGGAAGAGAACAAAACTTGTGTTGTTGTGAGAGAGGAAGGTTCTACAAGCCCTTCTTCACACACAAGAGAGCATCAAGTGGAACAGTTAGAGTCATCGATAGCGATTTGGGAGAATCTTGTATCGGATTCTTGTGAGAGTATGTTACAATCAAGAAGTATGATGACACTTGATGTGGATGAATCATCTACTTTTCCAGAGAGCCCTCCTCTTTCTTGCATACAGTTAAGTGTCGATTCACGTCTCAAATCTCCTCCTTCTCCAAGGATCATCGATATGAACTGTGAGCCCGATGGTTCGAAAGAACAGAACACTGTTGCTGCTCCTCCTCCTCCTCCAGTAGCAGGAGCGAATGATGGCTTCTGGCAGCAGTTTTTCTCAGAGAATCCTGGCTCAACCGAGCAACGGGAAGTTCAATTAGAGAGGAAAGACGATAAAGATAAAGCCGGAGTACGTACTGAGAAATGTTGGTGGAATTCGAGAAATGTTAATGCAATTACAGAACAGCTTGGACATCTGACTTCTTCAGAGAGAAGTTGATATGTCAAAGATTAAATTTCTAGTCTGTTTTAGTTACTTGTAAAATAGGGTTTCTCAGTTTTATTGTTTTCGATTACAGTACTTAGGTATGGTTCAGCTGTTTATTTATCACTTGTATGATCTTTCACAGTTCATTGTAGCAGACTTCAATGGTAATGATAAGCTAGAGCTTATGGATAGTATTCATAAAATGAGATTGACCTTCAACAAAATCATAATTTCCAAAGTCCTATATGATGTTGTAGACTTTTATCAGTATACCATTCAATAATTTATGAAGAACACGTCGGAAACAAACAAAGAAAAAAAAAGAAAAGTTACAAGAGACTTATAACGAGTACTATGCCAAATCAAAGAATAATTATTACATCCTTTTTAAGGGATTTTACAGAAAGCAGAAAGCCAAAGAAGCAACTGTTGCACAAACAAAAACATTAAACATAATCTCAAAGAAAACTAATAAATACAAACTTTAATGGTAATGACAAGCTAGAGCTTCTTATGGATATTATTCATAAAATAAGATTGACCTCCAACAAACTCATAATTTGCAGAGTCGAACCTCTTGTTCCTTTACTTCCTTGGCCTTCTTCATTTTCTTTCTCATATCCGACATTTCCTCAATTTGCAACTTAAACAATTCTCCTGCCTCCGCCATTTTTTTCTCTCTGGCATCCTGTTTACGTAGTTGATCATTCTTCTTTTTATCATTGCTTATAATGATTTCCACAAGGTGACGTTGACCCCGGACAAAATTATCATTTGCAAATTCCCATTTCTTTGGATTAATTTTTTTGAAACCCTATAGAAAAAAGAAGATTCAAAGTTAATAAGCAAAACAAAAACTAGCTAAAAGAATATGATTACATCTTACAAAACTAACATATAAGAAACTTACAAATATTTTAAGTTTATAGAAGAAAAAATGTATATGGAGGGTATTGAAGAGTCTACGAAGATGATCTTTGCAAAATTCTTGTGGATTCCAAATGATGAAACTCTTGCCACTTTGGCTCCATGAGATAATAGCATCCGATGAAGGATCGTCCACCATCTCATAGATTTTGGTGGGGAAAGGAAGTTTTGAGGTTGGATAACTGTTATGAGGTGGCAATTGATCCTGTACTTTTTTCACTAGTCGTGCAAATAATTTTTCTGCTTTAAACAATTCCATTCCTTGATCATATTGAACCTCCTGCTCTATTACATCACTTATAATGTTATTTATGAGGTGACGTTGACCTCGCACAAAATTATCATTCGCGAATTCCCATTTTCCAGAGTCGATTTTTCTGAAACCCTAACGAAAAGGAAGATTCAAAGTTGAGAGAATACAAAACTATCTATGATGACATCTTACTAAAGTAATCATATATAAGTAACTTACATGTGAAAAAAGGAAAGAGAAAAAGGTATTTATGCGTTGGAAGCAGAATCTTTGAAGAAGATTGTTGTAAAATTCTTCTGGATTCCAAATGATGAAACTCTTGCCGCTCTGGCTCCAAGAAATTATTGAATCTAATGAAAGATCATCGACCATATCATACGTTGTGGTGATGAAATATGATACTGAGGTTAATGAACCTTCATTTTTGCTCATGTTTAACATTTTGGATCAAAAGCACTCTTTAACTTGTTTTTTTTCTCATATATACAGTATTGCAACTCTTGTGAAGTTCCATGTCTTTATATATACTCACAATTCATAAATATCTAGAAGTAAAATAGGTCCAAAAGTTAAATATGTTACTCAAATAAGCATATTTTCTTCTATAAAAGTCCACAACATTGTATCTTATATATCATAGAAATTAATTATCAAAGAAATACTAAATTATAATTTAATATAATTGGATATTTTCAAGAAATATTAAAATTTTGATAAGAGTTTTTTTTACAGAAAAATAAATACATCTTTTGGTAAACAATCTAATACTAATTCACTACATATAACAAATATTAGTTTAACAAATTTATTACAAGTTATAGATCTAAATTTTAAAAATAAAATCTGCAAAATTTTATTATCGTAATCTAACACTTTACTTTCCTAAATTTAGAAAAATGATTTTAATGCATAAAGATGGATCCCAACAATTAAAGACCCAAAAGACTCTAAGATATATAGAATGTCCAAAGCCCAAAAAGAGAAAATTGGTGTGGTTTCCCAAACAATATGTCTAACATTTCTCCGTTACGTTGAAGAAAATGAAGATCCAAGACGCTGATTTTCCCAAAACCCTGGTTGAAGCCCCTGTTTCTGATTCCGTAAAACCTAGATCGGATACTGCGGAAGATGAGTCAAAGACTAGGGCTTTGGGCGGATAATTGGTGATAAAACTACGGAATTGAAGAGCAAGATTGTGTTTCTGAAGAAGAAATTTGATGATTTCGATATGGAACTATTACGTGTCTTGTTGGAAAAATGGGGAGAGAGTTCCATTTGTTTTTTGATCAAGATATCAGATGAAAGTGGTCGGATTGTGATCACTGATATTCTCTTTAACATGTTTAGACATATAATTAACATATGTTCAAAGAAACTTTAAGAAATACTATAAATGATGAGCAAGTACTGTAGCAGAGTCACATGCGGAGACTCAATATATTGACAATCTGCATCAGTAGGTTGATTCTGTTTGTCCACTGTACCAATACCGTCATCATCTAGTTCTCTACTCAACACTTAAAATAAATAAATTAAGAATCTGTTAACAAAAACAACCATTTCGTATAATAATTACTTGTCCACTGTATCAGATTTCTTCACAGAAACACCATCTTATATTAAAAAAAAAAACAGAGCATATATATACCCTATCGTTATATATTAAAGTTTGTCTATACAATCGTCATCTAGGTTTTCTTAACAGAAACAACCATAGTTATTATTTATTCATAACTTTGATACCGCCGTGGACGTCGATCATGGTTTCGCTTCGGCCTTGGATGGTCCCTCTCCCTCCACCGGTCTCACCGTGATCGTCATGACATCAATGCAGCACTTGAGAAGATTCTCGGCAATTGCGTCTAACTCCGCCGCAGTCGTCTTGTTGTCCATACGCACTTGGACGGACGGCATTCGTCAGATCGCGCAAGTTCCCAAACAATTGCTTTTTCTTGCTCTCCATAGCGCTCTAAGCTCTCTTTCCTCGATCCTTTTTTTTCTTAGGTTTTCGTTTGTGATAGTGTATAACTAAACGTAATCATCGCTGGCTCTGTTTAAATAGGAGATTAGCTTAAACATTCCCAGTTATTAGACGTGTTCTTTTGGTTTATGAGATGAACTTGGTTGATGATGATTTGGTTAAGTGTTTTCGTGTTGCATTATGTACCTCTATATACACTCACACACACGTCTATTGTTTATTGTTTAATTAATAGACGTTTTCTTTATATATATGTTCTATTTTCTTATACAAATGCCATGACAATTCTTTATTATTATTAAGGATTTATATTTTTTTTTAAATTATAATTTATTATAGAATAGTTATATTTACAATCACAAAAAGAAGTGTAAATTACTAAATTATTTAAAATCTATTGACCCGTTGATTTGATTTTATTTAGGAGTTAACACTTTACATCGATTTAATTATATGGTTGAAAAGACATTATGTGTGCAGAAAGAGTCATCCGACCACAAGTCCACAAGCATTAGTGCATTACAACGTCAAGTCCCTCGTTTTCTTTATATGCTATAAACGGGAATGCATCTTTTTGGCCGTTGAAAAGAAGTATATTATAACTTACATGCATTGAATTTTGTAATGAGAATAATTAGGGAGCGAATTTGATAAATGGTAAACTATTGGAAGACAAGTTAAGCAAATGGCAATTGGTGGACAATTAATTAGGTAAAATACTAATGAAAACAAAGTAAACACATACACAAGAAATCCGTCGAATTAATATGTTTTCCCTTTTTCATATTATCAATTCATATGTTACTGCAGATATAGCTTAATCGCCTAGTTATTGTATCCGAGTATATTAGCCATGTGACTTTTGGCTTAACATATTTTTAGTTCAGTTCCCCTTTTGTCCATCTACCAGTTTCTGCTAGCTCAATTTATTTTTAATTTGGTTATCCAAAAAGACTTTTTAAAATTTTATCAAAAATAAAAATCCAATTAATCAAGAAAAACCACAGTCGTTTGAGCTATGCCTACCACATTGTGACTCGAATTGTCAAGACTACGGGGTCATTCACAAAATGACGAAGTATGAGAGTGTGGGGTTTTGAGTTGTAGACGACGACGACGACGACAACAACAACTACTACTACAACAACAACAACAAAGCAGATATTGAGATATTGATTCTAATGATCGTACATATATTCTAATCATTTCAAAATGTGTACATTTTAACTAATTAGTTCTTTGTCTTACTGTAGGAAAGTTTATCTATTATCACATAAGTAGAATCTATATTTTATAGGATATCTGATCTACTCTCCATTTATACGAAATGTTTTTGTTCTATAAGAGAAGATATTGTATATGTTTAGAGTCTATTCATCAGAATTTAGATATGTCTTACCACATTTTCATGTTCTATATCTAATTGCAACACTTGGCAATTATGATTTTGTGCACCTAATTGATCTCAATGATCATATAAATTTGCCAATTATATATATGACTTTGTGGACCTTGCGATTACCCAAAATTACATTAGAAGTATAACGTAAAATACTAGTCAGAGCATAATTAATTGTTCCTTTTTTTGAACAAAGGTAGTTCCCGATCATATAACTTTTTGATTAATCAACGTAATTTGAACAAAGGCAAAATCATTAATCAAACATAGGTCAGTAAATAATAATAAAAATGTGGATGTTTAATATTAACGAATGAAAAATGATCAGATTTTGGTTACGAAAAGGAAAATTAATTAATCATAATTTGGAAACAACGTTAATGTGGTTGTCTTATTTATTTATAATTTTAAAAACAGTGATGCGTAATACAAAGTGGTGGTGGTTACCACTTAACAGATACTACACGATTTAGGAAGAAACAATTCTTAGACATGCATTGAAACCACACACATACGATCAAGTTTCAAAAAATTTACCTGAAATGATGATCATAACTTCTTTCTTGTTGTTGTTAATTAAGACCTACCTAAAATGATAATTTTTTGGCTATATAATACGATCATAATCAACATCATCTTCTAACCTTAACTACATTTTGCAAAGCTTTTACTTTCTTTCTTCTTCTTTTTTTTTGATTCATTTGCAAAGCTTTTAAGAAACCTACAATGGCTGAAGCAGACGTGAATAAAGCTAGACAAAAAGTTTCCATGATCTCCTAGATAAGTTCGAGAAAATTGTTGATGGCGTTAACGACCTCGTAGACGATGTAAGCTCCAAATGCTGCGTGTATTTCTCACTTTCTCCTTTGGTTTATTACTTTTTGTTTTTTTAATATTTTCGTATATCTAGAAGAATTGAAGAAATCAAATTAAAATTGATACTTAAATATCTAACTTGATTCTTTTTACTCAAATGAGATGGTCGACTTGGATCAGCTGCAACAAATCCGAGATCTGCTAGAAAATATCATAAACCATCTGGAGGCAAACGAGTTGCTGCCACAACCGAATCCAATGTATCATGATCCTCTGGAAGATCTAGGGGATTCACCAGCAAGCTCCGACGTGACGGAAGGATCCAACAGCGACGAGGATTGATAAGTAATAACTGGTCGAATAATACTACTTGCTTTCTTAATTAGTATATTGGAATAAAATCGTATTTGTAATAGACTTTGGTTTAAACTGCCTCATATGCGTATCTTTCATCCCACCGTACTTGTAATAGACTTTGATTAAATAATAATAATAAAATATTATATATAAAACAACTTTGTTTCAAAATGTTAAAAAGGCATTTGTAATAGACATTGGGAGAAGGAAATTGAGCATGAGTCAGTCTCGGAGCGCCGAATTGATTGCCTCGATCGTTGGTTTGCTACCGCTACATGATTCCGTTCTTGCTTCCGCCGTTAAGATCGAAGTGTACCGGAATCATAAACTTCTTTACCAAACGGTAGAGCTTAACCACTAATCAGTTGATTCAATTTGCATTTCTTTCATCGTTTCATTTTGTACCAAATCTAGGGCTTGTAACACAACTTTCCCATGACGACTCTCCCCGTGAGAGTATTTTTTTTTTTTTTTTTTT
>Ga0041059_1002437_pt1 | contig 13863 bp, 7 predicted proteins | sample AraColnosormetaG_FD_56232 | JGI IMG/M metagenome (GOLD analysis project Ga0041059, IMG submission 56232) | Arabidopsis roots microbial communities from North Carolina, USA - Col MF nosort | ecosystem: Host-associated > Plants > Roots > Unclassified | place: USA: North Carolina | collected 2013-09-02
ATATTTTAAAAACTATAACTATATACTATAGGTTGTGACAACATAAATTATGATTTTAAATAATTATTGAAAATATGGAACTTAATAAAACAAGAAAAAGACTTCAATTGTAAATAAACGTAAAAAAAAATTAAAAAGGAATAATTCATCTATGGGAGTTTTCATAAATATGGAGAAGAACGAAAAGGAAAAACTATTGACTTTTGTTTATTATCATTTTAAAGCCAGATTTATGCGATTTAAACAAAAACATGAAATCAAAGAACAAAATGAGAAAAAAGGTTGTGAGAATTTTTAAATTATTAAAAGCAAAAAAGTGTGATCGGATAAATTAAAACTGTAAAAATTGTTAATAGAATTTACAGTTTTCAAAGTCCTCCTCCCCAATCACCCCCATAATATTCTTTTATTTTTTGTGGTTTGTTTATCTTTTTCGGTAGACTTGAGCATGAAATTAAAAATTCATTCATTTTAGTTAAATTTAGTATTGCAGTTTATGAATGATACATTTTGAAACCTATATTAAAAATATTAAATATAAATATTTTTTTGTCATTAGAAAAAATAGTTCTCTACGAACATATGTAGAAAAAATCTTTAGGGAAGACAACCCAATTTCTTCTTCTTCTTCTAAACTACTTTATTAATTAACTTTTAAATTGTAGATTTAGTTTACAAGTAAAATTCACTAGAATATATAAATCATATATACATTTATATATATATATATATCATTATTGTTAAAAAATCGCGTTAGGCGTTAATCGGGCGCTCGGTATGGGACTAGCTATTAATCGATAAATCGGATTAAAATCGGAGATTAAAATCGGAGATTAAACGAGATTAGTTTTAGGATTATATTAATGTTTTAAAAACATATTAATCTAGTATTGTTTTCAAAATTATAGTAAACTAGATTCTGACCCGCACATACGTGCGGGGTTTCATATTTTAAGAAATGTATTGGAATACATTTTTAGTGAAAGATATTATAGTGTACAAATTATAATATGCATAGAAAGTGTATAGTGTTATTTATGATAAAATAGCTAATTTTTTTAATTAATTTATATTATTTATATTTTATTTGTATTTAGCATAGTAAATAGATTGTTATATTTGTTTCGAGTTGCGGAATAATATAGAGATATTTGGAAAATTTGTGTATTTTTGTTAGTTTGATGTATATATAAATTGATTATTTTTGTTTGAAATTTTTGATCAATTAGATGATATAATGTAAAATTTACTCCGCGGTACACCGTTGGTCGATTTGTTTGTAACTAAAAACTCAAATTTTAAGATATAGTTGTTTTGTAAATATTGTTTATTTTGTTTAGTGTTTAAGATTGTATAATTATGTTATAATTATTAATTCTAAGATTTCACTTGTAGATTATTGTCCCGTATTAATATCAACCCAAACTAGTTCCACCATATAACTTTATTCCGTAAAATGAAAAACTATTTTGTTATTTTTAAATATTGTTATTGTAATATATAAAAAAATCGAGGGGTTGACATGTGGTACATGTTAGATTAATATATTTAAAAATAATTTGTGATTTATATATTTATGATATTCTAGTATATAAAACCGATTTTTAGTGTATACCTTTCCATAAGATGTAGTTCTTATAATTAAAGTATAATAGTATTTGGTTTTTATATGGTTGAGTAATAGTTTTTGGTTTTTTATAAACTAATAAATTTGTTGATTTTAGTTAAAAATAAAAAATTAAATTAAGTTATATTTGTTTTGTTTATTGTTTAAGATTGTATAACTATAATCTAGTTTCTTGTAATCTAGTGTTTAGCCTGAAAGAAAAATCCATAAGAATACGCATAAATAGATAGTAATATTAGGAGATAAACTCATTAGAACATGAAGTAATTTACTTATGAATCTCTATCTATTGTTTTAAAGAATCGATATTCTAGATTGATTGTGAGGCAATGTGAATATATGCATAGCATTAAAAATAATGAAAATTACTTGTTTAAAAATAATGAAAATTACATGTTTAAAAAAATACTTGAAAAGTTTATATGATTTAAATTCTAATTAAAATGTTAAATATTTTAATCTATACTCATAATATCTTCTAGATATTTACAAATCTAAAATCCAAAAATTATCTTTTGAATATGCTAAATCATAATTTAAAATCTTCTTTTTAAGTGTACTAATGAGAAACAATTAACATAGTTTTGTTAAGGAAATTGTTTAAAATCTAAACTAAATGATTATTTGTTATTAAATTAGATTGAAATTTTTGAATTATCTAATAACATATTACCAAAATAAATAAATTTACATATATACAATTCGAATTAAAATAGTCTGATATGTTATGGAAACGTTTTTAAATGATTTCTGAAAATATTGGGTAGTTACAAATTTATTGATTTTAAATTTAATTTTTTAAAAGAACAAAATCCAAGATATTTATTTAGTTGTACTAGTTGTTAATTTACTAAATTACCCATGCAAAAATTCATTTAGTTAATTTTAAACTACCCTTACAATTTTATAGTTCACACAATGCTTCCCAATTAATAATATAGATACATAAAACTATAGATTTAAGACAAAATTTATGATTTTTATTAAAATTTTGAACTTAAGTTATTGTAAAACATCAAAAACTTTCTAATTAAATGACTAAATAGCAAAAAGAAAAATTGTTTTATACTTGCAATCTAAAAGTAGTTAGGATATGTAAGATTAGACGAAGATTAATCAGAAAGAAATCAGATTAAACGGAAAGTAATAAAATAACTGATTTTTTAAAGGATTAATCATTAATCTATGTGGATAGAGTAGGCCTATCGATTAAACGGGAAATAATCAGGCTAGGCGGAGTTTTTAAAAACTATTCCAAGTTCCAACTATGAAAGGGTTGGTTGACTTTGTTATTGTAGATTTAGTTTACAAGTAGAATAAAAATTAACTAGAATATATAAATCATATATATATATATATCATTATATTACTGTCAAAACCATTCCATCTGAGAAAGGGTTGGTTGACTTTGCTATTGTAGATTTAGGGTGTGACTGGAAAGCTTGTATAGAGGAAAAGAAACGAGAAGAAAACCAAATATTCCCAGTTACTAGAAAGAATTTATTGTCCACCAAATTCTTCTCAATTCTTCTACTTTTAGTAGAAACAAGTTAAAAAATTCACCCATATATACATGATATAAATTTTTCTTCTCACTTTCACTTTTCTTTTCTTCTGAACTCTTCTCATTCCTTTTCTTCCCTTTTCTTCTAATTACTCTCAGTCACACCCTTAGTTTACAAGTGGAATAAAAATTCACTACAATATATGAATCACATATACATATTTATATCATCATTAAGTTATTCTCAAAACCATTCCATCTGAGAAAGGGTTGGTCGACTACTTCACTTTGTTTTCTTTATCGAGTTTCAATAAATAAATAAAAAATAAAAAATAAATGTAAGAACAAAAAGAAAAATTCAAAATTTTAACATGTTTGAAAATTTCAAAAGTCTACAGTTTTTTTGTTTATCGAGTTTCAATAAAACACAAATGTAAGACCAAAAAGAATAATTCAAAGTTTTATCATATTTTGAAAAGCTCAAAAGTTTCATAGACTTTTGAAGTCTACCATTTGTTTTTTTATCGAGTTTCAACAACAACAACAAAATGTAAGAACAAAAAGAATTATTCAAAGTGATATCATGTTTTAAAATTTCAAAAGTTTCATAGACTCTAAAAAGACTTTGTAGACATGCTACATTTTGTTTTTCTTTACTTTTTTTGATATACAAGACTTGACTATTATAGAGACCTAACCAAAGACATCCGTGGGTTTAACATCACGGTGACCTACATAGCACAACCGTGGGAAGTCTGTTCTTATTGATCTTGAAACAAAGAAGGCATTTTAACAAAGTTACCAAACTTTTATTACCTATGAATTTCTTTTGATAATAAGACAGTTTTCTAGTATAACAAAAGAAATAATCATCAGCGTAAGACCAAAAATCAATATCCTAAACAATCAGATTTAATTGATTTAGGAGTTTTACGGTTTAGTAGCTCTCTCAGCATTCAATTCTCACAGCTCCACTCTCAGAGGATATGAATTTAGGTTTTCTAATGACTGGTTCCATGCATTGAATCACATCTCCCACTCTAAAATCATTCCAATCTCCAAACACAAGCCCACACTCGTTCCCTTTCCCGACCTGTTCCACGTCTTGTTTCTCCCGTTTCAGCGACGCACACGAGCCTTCGAAGACCACTTCTCCGCTTCGTAACAGCCTCATGAGTCCGCTTCTACATACCCGACCATCCATCACTTTGCAACCTGCGATGTTTACTCCATCTTCTTCGGTTCTTCTCTTTCCTAAGATCTTGAATATGCTAAGTACCTCGGCTTCACCAGACACCTCCATCTCCGAAACTCCTGGTGCTTTTTCTACGATCAAGTTCCCGATGTCTTCGAGTAAATGGTATATCACACGGTGATGGAATACCTAATAAGAGATTACCATCGGTTACAATGTTAAACGCTATCTCCATGATATGAATGTGAACGCCAACGCACAAGTTGGCAATGGAAATTATCAAAGCTATATACGTATGAATTCTTTATAACAGAACGGCATACCTTGACGCTGCCTTGAGCCGCAGAAAGATTACCAGTACTTCCACCCTTAACGTTAAACCCAACAATACACGCACCGCAAGCTTGTGCCAAGTCCAAATCAGAGTGAGATATTGCTCCCACTCCGCTATGAACAATGTTCACAGACACCTATCCACAATATAAACAATAGGCAAATTCACAAAACAATAAGCCACAATCACCATAAACCAATATTTCCGTTTTACGTACCTGTGGGCTATTTAATGTTCTTAACGCATCAGCAACAGCCTGTGCAGTCCCTTGCACATCTGATTTCACTACTATCGGTAATTCAACCCGAACAAACCCTTCTTCAGACTCTGTTTCCAATCTCGCTGCTGCTTCCTCTAATCTCGCTTCCTCTGCTTTCAACAACCGATCTTTCTCATATTTTCTTTTCCTCCCTTCGCTCAGCATTCTTGCGCGTTCCTCTGATTCCACCACAATCACATCGTCGCCAGCCATTGGAAGACCTTTAAGCCCTTCAATCTCGACGGGCATCGCTGGTGTTGCTCGGTCTGTTGTCTTACCGATCATGTCCCGAATAGCCCTGAGTCTTCCCCACTGACACCCAATGACTACATGCTGACCCCTAACCAAAGTTCCGGCTTTTACAATAATGGTGGCTAACGGTCCACGGCCTTTGTCAAGCCGAGCCTCCACCACATATGCTTGAGCTGGTCCATCCACACGTGCTTTCAGGTCCATATCCACAGCTTGGAGAAGCAGAGCTTCTTCTAATTTGTCTAGCCCTGTACTCTTCGCTGCAGATACCTCAACAGCCTGAAACAACAAGTCAAATCATATTAACAAACCAAGTCCAAATTGCAACAAAAACCATATTAAACCGAACCAACCCGGATTATCTTTCACCTGAACATTTCCTCCAATATCCTCAAGCTCTATCCCCTCAGACGTGAGCTGGTACTTAACTTTTTCCGGATTAGCTCCAGGTTTATCGCATTTATTGATCGCAACCACAACCGGAACATTCGCTGATCTAGCGTGCGCAATAGCCTCGAGTGTCTGCGGCATTACCCCATCATCAGCAGCAACCACCAAGACGACTATATCAGTCACAGCAGCTCCCCGAGCTCGCATCTCGCTGAAAGCGGCATGGCCAGGTGTGTCGAGGAATGTGATTGAAGTGCCAGAATCCGGCATGCCTACCACGAAAGCACCCACGTGCTGAGTGATTCCACCAGCTTCTCTTGCTGCAACAGAGGTGTTTCTTAAAGCATCCAGCAACGAGGTTTTTCCATGATCGACATGGCCCATTACGGTTACAACTGGAGGCCGTGGAAGAATCTCAGATCCTTCTGTAGAATGTTGCCTCCTTACGTTGATCCCGATTTCCTGCAAAGGATGAGTTAATTGACCTGTGAAATCTATTATCTTGGACTAGAGGTAGAATCACCTTACCATAGCAAGAAGCTCGGCGACATCAACACTGATTGTGTCGAATTCTGAACTAAAAGTTTCCCCAACATTAATGAGAATGCTCTGCAAAACCGCCACAGACTCACCAGTACGCTTGGAGAGCTCAAGTAGTGTCATCCCTTCAAATATGTCGACAGTCTTCCCAGGCAATCCCTTTGCCAATCTTTTCAGCCTAGGAGGCACATAAGGAGCTTCAACAGGTGGCTTATCTGTTTTTTTCTCCCGTTTTGAGAACTTTCCTTTCGTTTTCACAGTCTGTTTCTTGCGTTCACGATGACTCAGCAGTCGATCAGCATCCTCTTTTCTTTTCGCCAATGTTTCTCGACTCGCATGAAAATACCTGTTCAAGAAGAAACACAACCCAAGCCAGCAAACATTCACATAGTGAGTGCTCTGAGGATGAAATTTAAGAGAGAAATGACAGAAAAGTCTAGGCGAATGGTTTACCTTATGGATGTTTCAGTAGGGAAAGATTCATAACTACGAGACCAATTTGATAACGAACTAAAACCAAACCCTAAACATGAACAAAAGGGTGAGATTACTCGTTATTCTAATTCATTTTCTAACAATCTAAGAAAAATTGTAATCGCCTGTGAGTGACACTTACCATTTATGTACGGAGCGAATGAAAAAGAGACACTTTCAGAAGCTCTTTTTAAAACCGTAGAGGAAATCTGTCTCTCTGTAGATGCTACTACTCGAGGAAGAACCAAACCTATTCTAAAAGAGGCTTGAATGCCCTGCAAATTTCATAAAGTTTCTTGAGACATCCATAAACATATGCAAAGCAATAAGAACATTGTGTAACTACTACTCACCAAACCAAACAAACTTGACAAAAATGAAGGCATAATTATTCTCTAAAACAAACGCTTCTAAACATCGGACTAATCGGTCGACTAGGCGTCGAAAAAAGCGCTATTTCTGCGTGGACCGCCGCGATTTTGGCTCAATCGGTGAACAAATCGGCGTTCATGAGAATCTACTTAATTATCTTCTTTTTGATCATGAATATGTATTTTAGTGGTAGATCTGTGTTATTTTGGTTTGATTACGTGAGAAAACGATCAAACAAGCGGATAAAAACGAAAAAAATTGAGTATAAGCGAAAAAACGATCAAACAAGCGAATAGGGTTTTGAGGAAGAAGATGACCCCAACATTTTTAAATTACAATTTTGCCCCTATCATTTAAGTGGGGGAAATTCGATTTTTTTAGCGTGAAAAGTATCGAACCAAGGGCTGTAGCAATAAAATTTGAGCAGAAAGCCACAGGACCAACATAACTTCACATCACAACTTCACTTATAATATAATAAATTTCATAAAATTTCTTATAAAACAATATAAATTCATTATAGTTTACTTTAACGCCTAGGCCCCGATTAATCCCCGTTTCGACCGTCTAGGCGCTAAGCGCTACTTCACCGGCAGAGTAGCGTCTAACGATTTTTAGAATCAACAATTCGAAAGACAGCCGAAATAGTAATATTTCACATCAAGAATTTAAAATACCAATAGCTTAGACAATGATAAACGCATACTCGTATGTCTAGTCACATTCATACATATGCAAATTTGCTTCACTATAAAATGTCAGATAGACTTTTAAATCCAAGCTAAAGGCCTAAACCCCAATAAATAAACAGCATGAGAACTAAGAATACAACATTTAATAATCATCCATCATCCATAACTTCTAATCAAACCAGCAAACATAAATACACCAAGAATTTGCATTAAAGCTATGCATATCTTGGGAAAAATACCAGAAAATAGTAACGAAATGGAAGCTAAAGCTACAAACTTTTCGCTGAAATTCTTCAGAAACACTCGACGAAATTCACTAAAAAAAAAAGGTAAAGAGTATAAAAAGAGCACCTTCTTGCCTAAGTGCCTCGACGTCATTCATATGTCAAATCAGTCTCTGCATCCAAAACAAAAACCCTCAATTTGATAAGCATCAAACTAACCCTTGAGTTCATTAAAAGAAACAAAATCAAAATTTGAGAGGATGAAACGCATGTCCTAACAACCCAAACCCTAAAGAGAAGCTTCTATTAGATTCTGCGTTCTTTACACACATTCACACAAAATTTGAACAAGGAGACAAAACAGCTCAAATGGGTCAGATTCAGATTGCACCAAAGATGAATAATGATTGGCTCAAGTACAAATACTATAGAAGATGAATGAGAAGAATAACTAAATCAATTTTACTTTGTCTAGGCAAATGAACAAACACCTTGTGCGCGCATCCAAAATTCACAAAAAGAACACAAGTCAAATTAAGCGCAAGAACATCTAACCTTGAAAGGTACGGAAATTATTGTCGAACGGTGAATCTCCGGTCTTGTAGACTCTTGTCTTCAGACAATCGTGAGGAGATTAGTCTGGAGAAAAAACTTGTAGAAAAAAGGACAAAGATCAAAAGCGCAAAAAACTTCTAGTTTTTTACTTCTATGTTTTTCTTGTTTGTGATACCTAAAATGTATTTGGGATAAAACCCAAGGGCCAAGTCTATAACAATTTTAGCCCAAACCAAAAAAATATCTTATTCGAGTTTTTTTCTGTTAAAAACTTATCAAAACTCCGCAATTAAAGGTGTTTAGACGAAAAAAATACTAGGATGGACGATTTTCAGGATCGTGTTGGATAAATTGCTAACCTTATAATAAAAATTCAAGGGTCTTTTTATGAATTAAGTGTTTATCTATGATGACGAAAAACCACTAGTATAAAGCATAGACATTGAATAGAAAAAGTGAAGAAAAAGAAAAGAAGTCTTTCATTTTATTTATTTGTATAGCCATGATAACACACATTCGAGGAGGAATGAAAAAAAGGAATTCGAAAAAAAGAAGCGTTCGATGGGTTTGGCACCAAAGTAAGATTTTGCAAAATACAAAGAATCACAACAAAGAGAAATCTCTCCCAAAATAGGTAAATAACCAAACGCAAACCGGTTTGAATAATCTCTTTTCTCTTTTCCTTTCTTTCATCAGGCAGTAACTTGGCCGAACAACGACTTACGGATCTGTTAACAACAATGAGTGAATCAGAGAACCAAAGTAAAAAAGTAAACCTAGACAGTGAGTGATGGATCATAACAAGTAATCTATGCGGTAGAGAATTTGTTTTTCATACCACTGGGAGTTTCATACGGAATGCCACATCAAGACGCGCATCAAGTGTGTTCTCGCACACGATTTTCCCATCACGAGAAGCTAACACAACACCTCCAGAGCTATTACATGTTCAAAATACACTATCAAACCGGATCTAAACACTGATAATGTTCTTTTATAAAAATTTAAATGTAAAGTAATGATGAGAAACATGAAATTTTACCAGTGGAGACCATGAGGATCATTAGATTTAGGAGGAGGGGGAAGGAATATTTTTGTGTCAACAGCAACCTCTGGGGCATGAACCTTTGCTTTACCAGCATATTCCTCCTTTGCGTCATCAAGTACAGCTTCCACTAAACCCAAGTCCTCTTCACGACAACGCAACAACACAGAAGGTTCTTTCAACCGAAGCAAACACTGCAACAATTCAAGAGAGAATCTTTAACAGACCAAAAGGTATTCGAAATGCAAAATGACATCAGCAGAACGGATCAAAACACACAAAAAAAGATTGCCATCCGACACGATTACATAATCTCCAGTAGGATATACAAAAAAAAGTTCCAAATATCAAATATTTATTTGAATGCATCAGGGATTTGTTTTAAGTACCAACCTGAACAATTAGATCCTTGAGGAGCTGTTTGTAGGCATACTCATCGCGACTAACGTTCAGAAGATCCTTAGCTGCTTGGTCTTTCATGGCATTGACAATATCGTCTTGCGCTTGAAGAACTTTGATCCTTGATGCATTTAGCTGCATAGAGTAATCACTGAAAAAACATGTATGACAGTTATTTTCTGGCAAAGTAATACACGATAACACAGTAAATGAACAAGATCAACATAATTTTCACAGAGAACTAACAATATTAGAGAATTTGAAAGCTAGATCAACACAGTACACTACTACACCATAATCTTACATCAGACTAATTGCTAAATTAGTCTTCAGTTTTGCCGATTAGACTAAACCAGACTATGTTTCTTATTCATCAATGAAGAAAATTACAAGTTTGAAATCAATCAAGTCAAAACTTCAAATCTATAAATCATAAACTTCTAATTTTTTCAAAGTTCAGAGATATTGTAATCCAGAACAAGCGATCTAACTTAAAACTTAACCAAGATCAAAAAAATTGAAATCAGAAAACTCACATCTTCTTGCGAACATCAGCTTGCTTCTCCTTCTTCTCATAATCTTGCCTGATCTTCTTCTTCTCCGCCTCAACAAGCTGGAGTTTCTCAATGTTGAATTCCTACGATTATTCAAATAAACCAAATCGATAACAATCAGATAAACCGCTTACGATTGAATTAGAGATTCATATCATAAGATCTGATAAATGGAAACAGAAACACTAAAGATCATACTTCTTCAGCAGAAACCGAGATCTCGTTTGCTTTCTCTTCCGCTTCTTGGCGGATAAATCTCACCATCTGCTGGATCTGCCTCGATACATCTCCGTCGTTCATTTTTACCGGGAAAATCGGCGGTCGCCGTTAACGATCGGAGGTTTCAGAGATTTTCGTAAATCGCACAATTCTGTGGCGCAGAGAGATTGGAGAGAGACAGAGACGTAGATCGGATTTTCACGACGTGGTGTTGAGTAATTTGAAGTTGTCTGTTTGTGTAGAGTACAAGAACAAAAACGGGATACAGTTTTCTAGAAGATAAGAGAAACGACAACGTGTGTAAATACGACGAGTTTATTTCTGGGCCACTTTATGGGCCTTAGACCCATAACAATTTTTTCCGCCAGGCTGAGCCCGACCACTAGAACCGAACCAACGTCCCAATCATTTGCCTTCACGAGTTACAAGATCTAGCTATGTACTAGGCCTAAGAGCTATTGCATATCTATCTATAACATTTTGGATTAAGGTTTTGAAGTTGTTTCTATTTGAGTTTGGAAATGTTTTAATGGATTTTGATGAAATTCACTGCAATGCAGTTGTTGTTTTTTTAAATATCATTGCATTGTATTTTTTATTATTAGTTCCTATGGATTTCTTCTTGTTAAAAATCATCAAATTTTTACAAAACCCTATAAAGAAAATCTCAACTTGTCTAGATGATATGTAAGTATCTCATTACACATTTTAATTAATAAATATTTGGTTTGAAATTACAATATTTTATTGGAGTTAAAAAATATTACGTATTTAATATTTTTTATAAATTTATCTCTTGGAAAAATTAGTCTTATAATAAAACTCATATTCGTCAAAAACAACTATATAGAGATTTTTAGGTTACGTCCTCAAATAAGTTTATTTTTTAAATGTTTAATTTTATTAAAAATACTATTGATAATTCTTTGTTATTTTAATTCAGTCTTTTCACTTATAAGTAAGTGTTTAATTCAGTCTTTTCACTTATGTTTTATTCTGTGTCTATGAGTTTCGTAGGTTCAACATATAACATAAATAATTTTGGTGAATTTGAATTTACAAATAGTTGATTAGTGTGTGTTTCTTATTTGCGATAAGTAAATGAAAAACACATATGTATATAGTCGGCTTATACGAAAAAAAAATACTTTCTACAACGTCATGGACCGCCTTAAGCACCACCTTTGTTTATTAATTTACATTGTCCTAACTCCTAAGCACCTGAATCAATGTCTAATTAATGAAGACTTGAAGAGGTCGCTTTCCAAGGACCAACTCTTATGTTCATGAATCTTTTTCATATCATTTCTTGAGAAGAGTTATATTTGATTAGGTTCATTGCATAGTCTCTCGCGATTCTTGTCATACATAAGAAGACTGAAACTTTCAGGGAGTTTCGAACATACAAATAAGAAGATTTTTTAAAGTTTCATGAGTATATAGCCAAAAGAGATGTTGGCAGACAAATGGGTAATTAAGCGAAAGTGAAGAAGAGTCAAGTTTGCCTCGAGACGAAGAAGTCACATGAAACAACAAACAAGTGGGATGATGGCTCGAAACGAGAGAACGGCGCCGTTTGCGGGACTAACGGTGCGAGCGGTAAGTGAGGCCCACTTCCTACTAGCTAACGTCCAACTCTTGTCCTTATATTCTTCGACATTTATCCGTACGGTCTCTTTTTTTTCTTATACTTGGTTCAAAATTAATCAAACTCTTACTTCCTAAGCCATTAATCCATATCGATAGCTACATCTCCCAATAACGTGAGCTAATATGTTTTAAGGCTTCGATGAAAATGTACGGTTCAACTGCAGATAAAATCTGGTGTGGTTTAAATAGTAATAAAAAAAATATATATATATATATATTAAAAAAAAGTTGTTACTACTTAAAACGCACGGTAATGTGCGGTTGAGTCATTATTCAAAACCTAAGTATACATTATTACGATTATCGTAATTTACCGCTATTAAAAAAACTTTCTCTATGATTTTGTCATAATCATAATATTACATGGACCAAGGGCACATCATTACTTATTTTGTTTTATTTTCGTGTCATGAAGAAGGCTCATCATTACCTTTAATCATATGCTATTTATTCTCACGAAGAAACTTTGAAAACCTAGTTTCTATTACTACCACTTTTATTGGACTCTCAAATGATTGGGTAGCTAACTTGTTTTCAAAAATGGGGTTTGATGTTTTATTTGATGTCTTTTTTAACATGATTTTAGGCCAAAACCTCAATTTGTCTATGTAATAACATCAAGATAACAAACTAAAACGAAGTGGTTTTTTTTTTATTATAAACTTGTCAGCCAAATTTATCCAATCGGCTAAGATAAGTAACTAAAAGTTTATATAGTCACTAGTCAGAGATACTAACCAAATTTAGGAAAAGCAATATCCACATTTTAAAATTTAAACATAAGGGACACGTGTGGATATCGGTGACTCAAGATTTTACATGAATTATTTTAGTAGAGTCGTGTGTACCCCGTGAAGGTGATGAATTACAAAGATTTCAGCTTTTGCCGCTATCAACATAGTTATAAATTGTAATATTATTTTTTGCTGTGTAAATTATTTTCTTAGTTCTTGCTTAGCATGAATAAGTATATCATCCAATGTATACAGAAGATGAGCTTTCTTACACAATACTATATAGTAAGATAAAGTTTCCAGAAGTGATAACTAAAACTTGTAACTCAACCATTAATACTCAACAAAACGCGAACTCTAAAGTTTAAATGAATTCTTACTTAGCAATATTTTTAAGCTAACTATGAATATAACATCCATACCTCAAATTAAATCAATCATAACATATATGTTACTAATCACATCCATATATTGCTTAGGCCTTAGGGTATAAGGCAAATACTTCATTCTTATAAAGCAAATTACTTTCCAGTAAAAATGAGACAAATAAATAAATGTGTATCACTATTAAGTATCATTTGTTTGTAGTAACACCGAATAATAGCGTTTATTTTCTTTTAAAAAATATCTCTCTAAATCTAGAATTAATAAAATATTATTTTACTTTCTTAGTTGTTTTGATTAAAAAAAATGAAGTGATTAGATATAAGTATATAACATCACGAATTTTTTTTTGCGGATTGTATTTTCTTGATAATTTTGATTCGGAAGTTATAATTGTGGCTTAATGAGTTTACCATTTCTTTTTTTTTTTTTTTTTTTTTTTTTTTTTTTTTTTTTTTTT
>Ga0041059_1002438_pt1 | contig 13863 bp, 9 predicted proteins | sample AraColnosormetaG_FD_56232 | JGI IMG/M metagenome (GOLD analysis project Ga0041059, IMG submission 56232) | Arabidopsis roots microbial communities from North Carolina, USA - Col MF nosort | ecosystem: Host-associated > Plants > Roots > Unclassified | place: USA: North Carolina | collected 2013-09-02
TTTTATATATATATATATATATATATATATATATAAAGAATATAGAAAACGTCACGGATTATATAGATGTACATATACGAGATACCTAATACTAAAAATTAGTTTTGGCGGAAAGTGTGAGAATAGAAACGAATTAAGTGTAATGGTGTTACACTCTTATTATGTGTCAGCCTTTTCTTCAACCCGTGATGCTTCCTCGGAATCTAACTCATCATTGTCACTCATTTCTTATTTATCTTTTTTTCTATATTTTCTTATGCATTTTTTAAATATAATTTATATGTAATCTTTTATTATTTTTTTTAAAAACTACATAAATTGAACACACCCCTCTTTTTTTTTAATTTAAACACTTTTTTTTGTTGCTCAATTTAACATTTTCAGTAGGATGTTTTTTGTTTGTATCTATTATGTTTTTACACACAAAAAGCAGTGTGGATGGAAATTTACATCTAAATTTATGTATATATATAAATCAAAATATTCTTACAAAATTTATTAATAAAAACACCAAAATTATCTTATGAACAACTTGTAATATTTTTGGCTAGATTATAAATTTTGCATTGATGTAGCGGAACAAACAAAAAATTGCAAAATTGATTTTTCTACATTAGAGTAATAATTAGAATTTTGATTATTGATATTTGAAAAAATTGGTTGATACGAATCCACTTTTCAGTCCTCTCTCATGCAAGTGTTTCTGGCAAATAACCAGAATTTTTTGTTTGTTTGTTAGTACTTCGTTTTTATCCAGATACATAGTGATTGATTGATGTTTTGGTAAGTGCTTGTATTTTTTCTAAACACTTGAACCCAAGTTGTGTTGTTATAGCTCTACTCGATATAGTTCTTGTCTTTGACATCAAATGCAAATTGGAAGATTTCGCTATTATGTCTATTAGTGAGTCACAACCTCAATTCAAAACTAAATATTGAACTAATGGTGCTCGGTTACACTGGTTAACTCTTAATTACTCGGTTACACTGGTTAACTCTTAATTACTCGGTTTAACTAAATCGTTTACAATGACACAGTCTAATACCAAAGATGAGAATCACTCACCATGGCTCTTTCGCTGTACCCTAAACGGCTAAACCTCAATAATAGCAATTAGCACGTGATAGGGCTTTTTGTGTATACTACATAACGCCGGGTCACAACCTTAATAAAGCTATGTTTCCTGGCTAGATTGACCAAAGTTTATGGTCTCCTTCGCATATAATAGATGGTTTATGTTCAAAAACTAGCCACAATGATACCTATTAGGAGACTTCACATATACAAACCAAGCTATCAAGTAGTTTGATTCTAATCCCCAGACACTTGTTTTCAGGTCTGTTGTCGGTCTTTGATAAGTAGAGTAACTGCAAACATTGTTCGATATTCACAAATTGTCTGCGTTTATAAACGAGAATCAAAGAACAAATGTCGAATTTGAAATCAATATGAAATACAACATTGATCAAACCCTATTTACACTATTTACACACGCAATGCTATTAATTTAAAAACAGAGTCTCGCACAGAAAGACAAACCCAAAGATAGTTGAAGATCATCATTCCCACTTTCATCGCATTAGATAGACCTCTTATAACTTTCAAAGAGCCCTAAGAACAACCTTGCTGGTCGCATGAACACCCTTAGCAGCTATCTTCAGCACACCACGAGCTTGGTATAACCTGAAAGCAACGCCAAAGATGCTATTAAACTTGTTCTAAATATTTGTGTTTCAACATCTTAGCAAAAAATCAAACATACCCTCCAAATGCAAGTCCCCAAGTGGACAGTGTGTAGAACATTTTCCCAGCATGCCATATATCCACTACCTTCCCTACCTTGCTCAGAGCAGTAACTTCTTGCACCAAAACTGTAAAATTAAGCAGGTCGATAAGCCACGTAAAGAAACTAGAAATTACCAGTAAGATTGTTGGCAAAAAGCTAATAGTAACCCCGAATATACCGCTAATTCTTCCCACTGTTTTTATTAGTAACAACTAAATTGGTATACTAGGGATTACCAATCAAACCCTATACATTCGGGAACTGTAAGACACATAGCTAATAGTTACCCTGAATATAACAGTCGAGAAGCAACATAAACAAACTAGAGATTACTAGTAACTGTAAGATTGGTGACACAACACAGTAATAGTATTCTAGCAGGAAAAGAGCGCTAAGTGCTAGAGAATAGTAACCCCGTATATACCGCTAACTTCCCACTTATGTGATTGATGTTATAATCGGGTTACCAATCAATGTCTATATATGTCATCGAGCTGAATAGTAACTTACGTTTCTGAAGCTCTTCAGGTTTGAGATTCTGTAATTTGAAACCAGTAGCTAAAGTGAACATAAGATTTGAAGTAATGAAAAGCCAAAATTGAATACTCAAAGTAACTAAAGATACGAATACGAAACCTTAGCTTTGGGATTTGACATAATACATTTAGCCAAAAAGTGAGCAACAGCATCAATCACATGTTCTTCATTCACAACAATGTAATGTTCGTTATCGATCGCGCTTTGTTCCTCGACATTACTAGGAACCATATCATCAGTAACTAAAACCCACCAACTTGGCTCTTGATGATCCATCTCTATAAGAACTTCAACAGTCTTCACATCATCTTCTACACAAATCAACCCATCAACACAAATTTCTTCTAAATCCCTCCAAATCGAATTTCAAAATCATCATAAACAAACCTGTTGGTTCCTTGAATGGAAATTGATTCTGAGTTCCATTAGATAAAGCTTGTCTTAGATTCTCTAATCTAGCCAAGAAATCTCTTGAAGTAACCATCGTTACAAGCCTAGCATAGAGCTGAATTTTGCAATTTCAACCAAATTTGTTAACAAATCCCTAAAAATTTCGATTGAAATTGAATTTGTTGATATATGCTTACGTCGCTAGGGCAATCATGAGAGAACGCAGCAGATTCAGCGAGAGTCTCAAAGAGTTTAAGATTCGATTCAAGCAAAGTCCTGAGACGACGATTCTCTTGACGAAGAGCTTCTAATTCACGATCTCGTGGATCAGAAATTGGATTCGTTGACTCGTGATTTTCGTCTTGGTGGTGGTGGTGGTGATGGTAAGTTTCCACCGCGGTCCATGCTACGTCGGCTACTTCCAGCACCGTCTTCGTCACTTCGATCGCGTGGTGACTCGTCATGGTTTTGATCTTCTTCTTCTTCTTCACCGTCTCCTTCTCGAAAATCTGGATAATGATAAATTCTAAAGGAAACTACTTGTCGTTTGCGTGTTTAGAAACGACAAGCAAGCTTTATATATTAATCATTAAAATATAATTTTTTGTTTTATTACCAAATACGTCCTTCTCTACTAACGTATTTCAGAATTCTACCATTTTATAGACTGCTTACCGTTTTGGTTTTACTTTTAGAAACATCTTGGCGTTTTCCTTTCTCGCTGAGGTTTTACATTAACGAGAATATTATTTATTTTCACTCACACTTTCAGAGTGAGAAATATCTGGTGACTCGGCGGTTACGGCGATGGAGACGGCGGAGATGAATCATAATTCCGGTAAGAGTAATTTGAAGAACGTTGATGCAACGGAGATCGAGTTCAAGATTCTGGCGGCTTTGCGATCACGCGTAACCTACCTCAGAAATGAAGCAGAGTAGAAATCTTTGTCTCTCAACCTCTTTCTCTAAACCCTAACATCGTAAATTCTCTGTGTGATATTGTGTACGTTTGATTGTTTTAAAGGCATTGGTGATATACATTTCTGATTTGGATTAGGGTTTTGATTTCAGTGATGTATCTGTATAAAGCATTTCGTCAGAAGATTTATGAATAGTGGAATGATTTGTAGTTTTGATTTCACAGCTGCTTCACCTTGGTGAGTGTGAGGAGGATGTTAGAGGAAGATATTGGATTGGAGAAATGTGATTTGGATGTGTATAAGAGCTTTGTTAAAGAGCATTTGGTTAAGGTATCTTTGTGTTTTCATGGTTGAAGCAAGATAATAATTCTTCTGGTATGTTTCCTTTTTGAAAGCACCGTTGTTTCCTTTTTGATGTCAGTGTTTAGAAGAAGCTGGGAATAATGATACTTCGGAGAATTCTCAAGAAACTGAGAGGGAAGACGATGAGATTCCAACTAAAGAAGTAGCAGAACAATCTGAAGAGCACGAGCCAATGAACGATGCTGGTGAAGAGAACACATCGAAAAGGGAAGCTAAAGATGTGAAGGGCAAGGGAAATAAAGAAACCCTGCAGAGGGATATAAAGAGAGCCCTTCGGAAGAGAGCTTCATATATTAAGGCTAATTCAGAGTAAGTTAATAAATGAAGTTCTGAAGTTTCCTCTTTCATGACTTGAGAAATAAACTTTTCTGTTTAGTAATGGCTTGCTTTATTTTTCAGGACAATTACAATGGCTTCACTTCGTCGACTTCTAGAGGAAGATCTTAAATTAGAGAAGGAGTCTCTTGATCTATTTAAGAAGTTCATTAACAAAGAATTGGATGAAGTGAGTACTTTAAGTTGGTTATGTAATCTCTTGAGTATAAGTGAGATTCAAGTTTTTTTGATACTTTTATTGGCTAATTAGGTACTACAACTTCCTGATGCTCCTAAATGTTCGACTGAGTCTATTGTGAAAAATGTGAAGAAAAAGGTCAAGAGCACACCATCTAAGATGGTAAGCAGTGAATACAATTCTGATTCAGATACTGAGGGGAATGTGGACAACGAGGAGGTAGCTGTAAAGAAGACAATGGCCCGAAAAGTTAAATTATCAAAACCAGAGATGATGGGAAAACGGAAAAGTGAAAATGGTAAACAAGTATCTGGAAGAAAGAAAGCAAAACATACAGAAATAGATTCAGAGAATGACAGTGATTCAGGGGATAGTGAAAAATCTTTGAAGGTATAACATCTTGGTTGTGATTTTTATCTCAATTTCCATTAAAACTAATGTGTTTCTGCTTTTATGTTATACAACAGCAGACTAAGGAGACTGCAACTGATGTGTATGGAAAGCGTGTTGAGCATCTCAAATCAGTCATCAAATCTTGTGGGATGAGGTTTCTACCAAACTTGGTATATCTTTAAGAAGTTCTGTATTTGTTCATATTCCATGCATTTTATTGTTTTATTATTTTTTCGTGGCAGTGTTCCTCCAAACATTTACAAGAAAGCCAAACAGGCTCCTCAAGAGAAACGTGAGGCTATGCTAATAGAAGAACTTGAGCAGATACTTGCCAAAGAAGGGCTGTCTTCAGATCCTTCAGCGCTAGGTAGTGTTTCGCTCAGAATTGATTTCTTTTGCGTGGAGAGAAACTTATATCTTCCATCTTTAGAGTTCAGTAGTTTTTTTCTGAATGATTCTTAATTCAACTTCTGAATATGTTAACCCGAATAAGCATGCTGATGTTTGTTTTCTATCTGGTAAATGTGTGATGAACATACTATGAACAAACTATCTGGCTTTACTCTGACAGAGATCAAAGAAGTAAAAAAGAGGAAGAATATATCAAGAGAGCTTGAGGGTATTGATACAAACAACATTGTATGGAACTCAAGGAGAAGATCCTCCACAAGTTTCGCGCCTCCTCCAAAACCGAAAGTAACAGCGGAAAGCGAGAGCGAGAGTGATGAACCGGAAGATTCTGAGAATGAAGAGGAAAGTAATGAAAAAGCTGAGAGAGGAAGCCAAAGCGAAGAAGTAGAAGAAGAATCAAACAGCGGTGAGAATCTATATCTCACATCTAAATGACCAACGGGTCAAATTTTGAAACTGATGATCCTTGACTTTCTTTGCAGAAGAGGATGATGGTGGAGAAGAAAGCGATTGAATTAACGATTATCTCTGACTCAGTGATTGGTGGAGAAGAAAGCGAATGATTTAACCATTTTGTTCTTTTAGCCTTTCAAGATTAGGATGAATATTAAGCAGGTAATATGTCAAACTTTTAACTATAGTGATAACTAAGTGGGAATCCCAGACTCTGGTTACAACTTGAGGAATCTTATGCCGAATCACTGAATGTTTTTGATACCCACTCAATGATGTGATCAAATATGATAAAGAAGAGAGTTGATTGATAGTGATAACAGATTCAATTGGGGGATGCAAAATGCATCTCTTAAAAATTGGGTTTTGTTCTTTTCGGATAAATCGAAAAGAAGCTGTGAATCTAGACATTGTTGGCGGTGGCGGCGGTGGCATCAATGTCTAACTCTTCGGATTCTGAAAGAATGTGCCTAACTTGGTTTGCAAGATCTGTGACATGTTTATCTTTAAACCCTGATTGGTATCAAAGAACAGAAAACAAGGTTTGGTACTTTGTAATCTGAAAGACTGAAACCAAAGATTACTGAGTAATTGGTAAAAGTTAGTTTACCGAGTTGAGCAAGAGCCTCTTCGAGGTTGAAGAGATAGTCTCTGTTTGGCCCTGAAGGTCCTTTCGCTTTAACTATCTGTCTGCGTAAACACAAGCAAAACGCAAGAAACGACTTGTCAAATGCAATCTTTGAAGAAGCTAAAAAAACAAAGCCACCTACTTGGCAATATCTTCAAGAGGAGCTGGTCCTAAGTAGTTGTTGTTGCTCTTCTTGTCAGGTGAAGCTATGTACCTGAACAAATAAAGAAGATATATATCGACATTGTTACTCGTTTACATATATACCGACGTGATGTAATCGTATGCGTTTCTTACACCATTACTCCTGCCACAGCCGGTTCCGAAGCATTAGAGTCCTGCTACAAACAAAGTAACCATTGTCACACACACCCAAAGAAGAAAAAGAAACAGAGAACAAAATAGACTCACAGTGAAGAAATCAAGATACTCTTTCTGATCATATTGCTTCTCCCTCACTTCCAAATGCTGACAACACAAACAAACAACATAAATGTCTTTTTGGTCATGATTGCAACAAAAGAGAGTAATCACTTACCAATAAAGCATCTCTTTTATCTTCCTCTTTAGTTATCTTGTAAGCAACTCCACACTATGTGCTCTCCATTTGCAAACAACATAAACAAATTAAACCAAAGAAGTTGAATAGAGTACTTATCATCAATTGGATCATAAAGATACTTACACAAACTTCTTCATGAGCAGCTTCTAATGTCACTGTTCTTCCCGGAAAATCCGGAGTTCCTCTATGATCAGTACTACCTAAATTCCGTTTCCAACGTTACTATACAACTTAAGATCATAATCAAGATTATGTGATAAAGATGGAGAAAGATAGAGAGAGACCTTGATGGAAGACACGGCGATAGCCTTTAATGAAACCAGGGAGGCTTTCGTCGAAAGGAAAACCCGTTTTCCATATTAAAGATCCGTACCCGAATACCCACATCGCCATTTTTACCGGTGATGTAGAGAAAGTGAGAGATCCGATTGGAGAAGAAAGAAAGAAGGATAAATGAACCAATTACCACATGTTTCTCACGTGTCATTACTTTAACGAGTTATAGAACAAATCCCTCTATTTTGTTTAGCATCTAAATTTTGACCCTAAACTTTTGAGATTATAAATTTGACCATGGTGAGAGAAAGTGAGATCCATCATTAGGATACGACAAAGACAAGTGACCCAATTAATATATGTTTCTTGTTTTAACAAGTTACAAAACAAATATAAAACCCTTTTATTTTGTGTAATATCCAAATTTAGACCCTAAGATTCTTGGATTAATTGTATTTTGACTATTTGTTGTTTGTTTTCGTAGGCGTAATTTTAAGAGATACGTTACACAATTAGTACATGTTTCTTATTTTAGCAAGTTATACACAACAAAAACTAACCTCTTTATTATGTATAACATCCAAATTTCGACCATAGTTTCTTGGAGTTATAAGAGTTACCCTTTTTTTTGTTAAGTAGGCTCAAATTTTACCAAATGATGCATTCATCATTCGTTTTGGAAATTTCAAATACAAGAAAGTAGAAGCAGAAAATCATTACATAAGGTAAAAAGATACTAAAAGTTAAGCGTAGATCGATTAGAAAATGTAAAAGAAAAAACACAAAAACAACAAGAAAGATAATCAAAACTTCCACCTCCAATGCATGGAGATGAGATCTTTGTTTAAGTATCTTTCTTCTCTTTTGGGACTTGGATCAGGTACTGGTAACCACACCGTTAGTCGGTGCTCCCGAGACATCGTGACCGTTCGTTTGTTTGACTACGTTAGTAATCGGAAGCTCTTGGGACTTGGCTACGATTTTCTCATCCAAAGGATTCACTTCGTCTTTACTTTTACCCCATACCACACTGTATAGTCCAAGCACTATGAAAACCGCCCCGATTATGCTGAAATTTACAATATTATACCATTCAAAACGTTAGTAATGTATCACTTAATTTAATCTTGAATTATGAAGATTTGGTTAATGTGACTTTTACTACCTTCCGAGATGGATTTTCTCAGCCAAAACCAATGCACCGAGGAAGGCAGTGATGATCATACACATAGGACTAAACGACGTCGTAAAAACCGGTCCACGTTGCTTAATCACAATGCTTTGTATGTAATAAGCTATTCCCGAACAAACCACTCCCTAAAAATATACAACATAATAAGTTTCAGTGAACACATTAATTAGTGTTAGTGTTTATTAACTTGATTAGTATAGATGATTAACTTACAGAGTAAACCGCGGCGAGTGTCCCTGAATCCATGCCGATTTTCCATGCACTCGGGTCACGAACCATTATTAGCGAAGCAATAGCGTTTAGGATCGTCCCTATCCCACATATCAACGTTACTAGTGATAGCTCAGCTGGATAGACTTTTAATGTGTATGACTGCAAAAAATGGTTTTCTAATTTATCAATATAATTTTTCTCAAAATGTAAAAAATTTATGATTGATTAATTACCTGTAAAATGAAGAAAGCAGCCCATGTAGAGATACTGCCCATAATGGCTATGGTTCCAAGGACCCAATGTTGGCCGGTGGGTGTGCTGCTCGAACCACCGTGGAAAGAATTATGTGCGGCCTTCACAATCTCAATGGCCGGACCTTTGTACAAAGTCATGATCATTGCTCCTCCAACCGTTATTACCGTTCCTACCACTTTTGCAACACTGTGGACCTTTCTAAAGTTCACCGTCTCAAGCCTAAATAATATGAGAAGTTGTGTTAGAACAACTACTAAATTGGTTGGTTCACTAATAGTAATGTTTTGGCCAACTAATCATTTTAAATAACTACGTATAAACATTTGAAAATAATATAAATTACTCGGGGATTAAATGGCAATTCATGTCTAGAAAGTCTTAAATAATCTGGTTAATAATTTACTAATGTCTAGCAATATTATGATTAAGTAAGTCATTAGAAGAAAATGTTTTTGAGTGAAAGTAAGTACCTGAAAATGAGGGCGAGAATGAAGGTGACGGCGGGAAGTGCATTGGTAAAGGCAGAAGTGTACGATGCTGATGTGTTTTTCAATCCTATGTAGTACAAATTCTGGTCCATGAGGGGCCTGAAATCATTCACAAATAAATACAAATTATTATTGTTGTTTTTTTAATTACATAGCCTTTTCACATCATCTTTTTGTTTGTGCAATAATAAGTAGATGCTTTTTCCAAAGATCAAAAGGTAAACGTGTACGTAGGATAACATGTAGGCCAAACATTCACATTAAAGATGTTTGTTGTGGGTGCTGATCTCATTCCCAATCAATAATCAATACTATATTACCAATTTCATTCATTTGTTTCTACATTTTCACGGTAAATTTTTTAATCAAAATAAATACTATGTGATAATAGATAATTATATATTTTACTTGTAAATCAATTTTTCAAACAAGAAAAAAAAATCTATTTTGTATGTTCAACTCTAGACGAATTTTGGTATATGTTTATCGTAATAGTAGAATTGTTTAAACGTTAAACAATCTCTGACTATAACTCTAATTATGACTGACGAATACCTAAACCAAAATCATATTTTATATGAGTTTAGTTTTTTTTTGGGTACGATATGTGAGTATGTATTCCATCTCCATAAGTAACGTACCCGAATTAGCATGATAAAGTAACGTACCCGAACACATGAATTTGCCATCACAACTATAAAAAGTAACTTTTGATTTTTACACCGTATTTATTATTAATTAGTTATAAGATTTCTTCATGTACGAAAACAATGTTTTCTATATACAAAGCCTTACTATATCCAAATTTTTTTGTTTGATAAATATTACGAAAACCTTTAAAAGTTGTATGAACCGAACTTTCTAATTGTAAAGCAGAAAAGATGGTTTTCTAATGAAAGAGACTTACTCTAATATTCCAAGAGCAAGAAGCCTCCAGAATATTGCTAGTGTCATCTTGGGCCTAATTTTCCTGCAAACATACAATTATTAAAATAAGTATTCTCATATCTATGCATGCATGTACATAGATGTGGATAATATGTGTTTGTAGTTGTACCTCTCGAACATGAGAGCAAAGGGAGCCATGACAACCGTGGCTACGACATGACGGTATGTAGCAAGAACCCAATGGTCCATGCCATGTTTGAACGAGACCATGGTGATGATGTACATGCCTGCATACCCAAATTGCAGTGAAATTATCGCCAATATCGGCTTAATTTTCTCCATGCTTCCACCTTTCATCTTTATTACTTAATCAAGAATATAACACTACTATATCTAAGTTTATGTGTGTAATATATAACTCTACCACTCTCTTCTCTTTATATTGATGAGAGTTGTTTGGTGAGTGATGAGATAAGCTCTATTTGTTTGAGGCAGGCAAAACCTAATGGGAGATGACTCCTTTTTATAGTCGAGCAAAAGTTAGAATAAAAAAAATACACTCATTATTTTGTTAACTCAATAATACGTCTACGTATCTTTTGGAATATTTTAATGAACTAGTGTTTACACTTTAGAGATATGAATAAGTTAACAGAAAAATATGTCTTACATAGTTATTTACTTTTACATATGCATGTCAGCATATCATTTATATAAGAATTCATTTTGGAATTTGTTATTAGCTTTTTCTTTTCCCTTTAGACGATTTCAAAGTAGAGAAATATAATCAAAATTGCAAATCTTGTATACATACATGGTGTGATTCTTTTATTTCAATGCGTAACACGTGTTCGCATTATATTAAAGTTGATATATCACATAGTTTTGTATGATATCAAGTAGTAGGTGGTAAGGTGATTGTGTGTGCATACACATTTGTAACTTTTTACAATATAGTACAAGAATATATTTGTAACTCTCTCCACATTAATATATAATTAATTTCTGATCTTTTTTTTCAGAAACAAGTTACTTCTCATTTTCTCAGTTCTTTACGGAGTCAGGATGTTTTCTAACATAAGCGTGTAATTTAAATCATACCAAATAAAAATAACTAATGCTATAAGCAAAACTCGAAGAATGGTTGCATATTTTGCAGATCATCGAGTTTTTATAAATTACATGAATATTTGGTTTACTATCACATGCACATCATCATGGGTCGATTGTGGTGGAAACCAGACTTGTCTATGACTTTGGCGGAAGATCGGGAAACAATATTTTGTAGTTAAAGAGCTGGTTCTAAGATTTATGGGGCTTTGAAGGCCAAATGAATATATGTATATATATATGGTTCAAGGGCCAAATAATTTCTACATAATAACTCGTTAAAATTTGGAATTTTTGGAAAATACTTTTTTTTGTAGAATCATGGATGGCCGTAAATTTATCACAACTTTAAATATGACATTATATATCATTGAATGATAGATAGGTCAGAGCAAAATTTGTGACTAGTTAGCAACACAATGACTACAAATCTATTTGTGGTTAGTTAGCTACCGACTGACTACAAATTTACTTTGGATGTGTTTTACTTTCATTCGTGGACATGCAACTTTTTCCGCCGGCCACGAAAATTTATGGAATCACTCGTGGTTAAAATGAAAAGAAAATGACCTAATTGGAAAAGAAAACAAGAAAGTATTTCGTATTCGTATTATCGTATACGTATTTTTTTCAGGTTTATAGACATGACATTAACATTACGTATAAACACACACAAAAGTATGATGCCTAAGTCAGGTGCCAAGAAATTAGAAGTTTGCTAGGTACTAGTATTAATTTTCCTAATCCTAACGGTCTCGTATATTTCCTTTCAAGTTAATAAATAGGTACAACAATCATAAATATCTCTACACAAAGGTAAGCCGCGTAAGTCAAACCCTAAAGCAATTAGGATTTTGATATGTGTACTATAATTAGTTGTCTTAATCCGACTAGATTAAATATCACATCTTTAGACGCAAAATGCGTATTAATGCATGTCCAATTCGTAACGTTCAATAGTTTTTTTAGAATAAAATAGATAAAAGGAGATTCCCCTATTCATTGAAGACAAAATTATACCAACCCTTTATAATCTTATACTATTATGATTTGTTTGTTAAATACAAGTACACGACCATACATCTACCTCGTGTGAATTAGAATCCCTAATGTTTTGCTAGAACTAAATGATATAGATGAATAATGTTGCCTACATACAAAAAAAGAGGTTTAGACGTTAAAGTAGTTAATCATTGATTAATGTGTCTCCAATTCAACTTAGATTTATCATATGTATAGTCATGCATGTTTAAGAATTAGATAGACTCTTCTTCTATAAATGAATGGTTACGAAATAGAATAAAAATTTAAATTAAAGAGGGAGAAGAAAGAGAGAGAGGGGAAGTGTTTAACTCAAGTGGATCTCTTGCTAAACAATAATACAATGCCATTTAATTTTCAATTTTAAATTTGTTTTCCAAATTTTATTTGAATTTATGGAAATGTGTTTTGTTGTTATTTTGCCCTTTTAAATATGTTTAATATTGAAGTGGGGTTTTGACACATTGACCACCAAATGCTTTATAGTCTTAGTGCTTCTCCGTGACGCAATTAATTTCCTTTTCATTCTCACATTCACTTTGGTTTGTTATTCCAACTTTTATTTTCCTAAAATCTCTTTTTAACCATTTAAAGAAAGTATTTGAATTGACATAAATAACCAATAATCAAAAATTATCCTTTTATATTCGGGAGAAAACGTGTATATGTGATCCAAAATGTCTTTAGAAGGCTAGCTAACTGCAAAAAAAAAGAAATTAATTTTGTTAGATATATTCATAGTTAGATATTATTGATTTGGCAACTATAATTTTTTTTCTTTTAGGTTAAGCAAAAGACAAAATGGAAGAGTTCGTTCGGTGGTGGTGCGAGGAGTGGATTCCATACTGTCTAAATGATAAAGGGGTTTAATCATTGTTCCCTTGGATGATTTTTTAATTTATTTCTTTGAGTCACTTTGATCTTTTGGGTTTAGTTTTAGTCACTTAAATTATTCATAAGATATTAGATACGAATACGACGACAAAAATTCATTAGATTTGCATATATGCTCCCTTATAATTTCATAATTTGTGTAAATAATTCAGTAAAACATTTGTGTTTCATTTATTTATTTTAGTCACTTTGATCTTTTGGTTTTAGTTTTAGTCACATAATCAACTATTCATAGATGTATTACTTTTTTGCTTACTAGATATGATTCGGACGAACAACATTTGTTAGATTTTCAGATATGCTCCCTTCTAATTTCATAATTTATTTAAACAATTTGGTAGAAACATTTGTGTTACTACCGTTGCTGCAATATCATCAAATTTTAAATCTGAATAAAATTGTTGTTGAAATTTTTTTATAGAGAAAATTCTTTAATAAATTTAGAGATTTGATATTATAATCAATTCTACAAGAAAAATGCTGATACAATTATATATATATATATATATATATATATATATAGAAATATTAAAAAAATCACTAAGTAA
>Ga0041059_1002439_pt1 | contig 13854 bp, 4 predicted proteins | sample AraColnosormetaG_FD_56232 | JGI IMG/M metagenome (GOLD analysis project Ga0041059, IMG submission 56232) | Arabidopsis roots microbial communities from North Carolina, USA - Col MF nosort | ecosystem: Host-associated > Plants > Roots > Unclassified | place: USA: North Carolina | collected 2013-09-02
GTGTTAAACATCTATAAACAAAAATTCATTATTTAAAAAAAAAACTCGGTCGCACTATACATAAAAACATATTTAGAAAAGAAAAACAAATAATTTTAACAAGATAGAAACAAAAAAATTTGCTTGACTCACTTTGTTTTCCAAACACAAATAAAAATTTCACATTACAACTATATGTGTGCACTAATTAATGGGGAGAAATTCTTCTTGGTTTTATCTATGTACGTAAGATCATCAAAGGAGTTACAAGAATTGTGTTAAGCTTTATGTTGCTCTCTCCAAATAAAAAGACGATTCTTTGAATGCAATGAAGGAAAGCGGTTGATTTAGATGATTAGTGAAAAAAAAATTGGTTTGATTGATGCGAATTCGAGTGGTTCAATATTATGCTTAGAGGAAATTATTAGATTTAGTGCAACTATTACATTACATGTATCATTAACTCTTAACGTTTTTTCTGTATAAGAAATACTGAAAAGTCATTTGAACACCTACTTGTAATTGTTTGGATGCCTACTTGATTTAGTAGCTGACTTATTGGGTTCCCTATCAGAATCTAAGTCCACTATATATGTTTGGCCGTTTGGGTGACCAATATTCTTTGGTTTCATACTCGTCTTATAACCTTTTTTATAAGTTTGAAGGGCTAATAGAATTCTACGAATAAAACAATTAACAAAAGCAAATCAAAGATTAATTATTTTCTTAATTACAAAGACCAACCACTTCGTCTTTAAGAACGACCAATATTACAGAGATAAACATGGTCCCTCCCATCGAATTTATTTAGTACACAAATGAGTCATTCTTAATTGTACAAGACAATTTTAATTTTTTCCTTCGACCAGGAAATTTTATATACTTTTTAAATAAGTCCTACCTTAGCTGTAACCACTATCACACACTGAAAAAGTTAACGCGTATGCGTTTTTTTTTCTCTTCTTTGCTCTTTTGACCATTCGAAACGAATTTCAAAGACATTCACGTGCTCCTTGTCCTTCTATTTCTCACGCTTCAAACGTTATTAGTTATCTTCAGATTACTTATTTTTTGTTTACTAGTATGGCTTTTCATTTTTGGGATTTTTCCATCAATTAGTCTCTAGATTATGGTTTAGTTATTTTATGGATAAGAATATATCCTCTATAAGTACTTTGACAAAAGAAAAATGCATCCTCCAGAAGTACATATACTATATTCTGGTTAGGCCTCATTCAAACATAATCGATTCGACATAATTAGAGTCGGGATGTTACTGTGCTACAGTGTGGTTGCATGCCTCGAAGTCATAATTATAAACATATCGGTACAAGTGTAACTATCAAAATCAATCGTTAATCAATACTTAAGTAATAGTAATAAAAACTAGTTGATCTAAGAGAATATTACGCCATTAATACCTTGAAGACTAAAAAGTTCTCGTCACATGGAATGAGATAGAGACATTGTATAAGTTCGAAATTAATTGCTACGTAAATATTCTTGGAAATGTTTTTGTTAATTATTTTGTTTGAGAGGAGATGATAACATTAATATTCACAGGAATTAAATGGAGGTTATAATGAACATTCATGGTTTAGTTATTTCCTTGCAAACGAAATATCAAGATGGATGTTGAAGCCCTACACTACTACTAATTGACTATTGACAAAATTTAATAATTCAGTTTCTTTATTTATATACTTTCCACGTCCATTTAACATTTTTTACGTGATTTTAAAAAATAATCTATTATGTCCTACATAAAAAGTTGAATTTCTTAGTTTTATTAGAAACTACATTTTCTTATTTTAATTACGGGTAAAAAGTTTTTTTTTTAATCAAAAGATATATTAAAATCACAAGGAGTACTTTTCAAAGTTATTTCACACATACTACCAAATTATGAACATTTGTATTATATCATTTATGAATATATTTTTGTTCTTCTCCTAAAAATATAGAAATAAATTTACTATATAAAATTATATTAAATTTTGAAATTATATGTATAAAATACAAAACAACATTGTTCTGACACACAATTTTGATTTTAAACGATATTTAGTTTTGAGTAGTATAGTATAATTATAATAGATCAATAATTCCGTAGTCATTTGGCCGATGATTGAATGTTTTTTTTTTCGGGTATCATTAGTAAAATAGCAGAGTAGACAAATGATCAAGTAACATAAACATTCTAGCTGAACATAGTTATTGGAAATAATTAAGATGCTAATACATAGTTTTTATAGATTATATTTTTAACATGTTTATCTTATATATAACGAAATCACTTTAAAAAGTGATGAATAATGAAAAATAGTAGAATCACATTTTGTTTTTAAAACGTGAAATTACGTATAAAAATAGAATAAATATTTTTGTAAGACAATTTTTCTCCTAACAGAGTAACAGGTTGAGGCTTGAGGGTATGATATACGTACCAGCTATATTTGTTTCGTTGTTGTTGGCATCGCTTTTATTTTATTCAGCTGATCATTACTTATTTGAAGAAGCAGAAAATAAAAGATATGAAAAGTGTTCCCCTACAAAACAGAATACAAATTAAATCAGTTCTTAAAAGCTACCATTGAATCTCCAAATAATGTTAGTATAATGTAAGAAGCCAAATTATATTCACATAATGCCCTAAGCATGTATATGTGAGGAGTGTGTTCAATCATTATTACATTACAGAACGAAAGTGATAATTGCAAAACAAATTACATTTTTAAAAGATATATAAACATATATAAGGAAGAGTTGCTATCTTTACGCAATTGGCCAATGAAAACATACACAAATGGTTGTTCTGTCTGTCGGATAAAGAAGAAACCTCTCCTAAGACCTCTTTTTTGTTCCTTTCTCTTGAAGAAACACACTACTCAAATAATAAAATTTAATCTCTTTATATCTCTATATCCATTTGTGAAATAAATAATATCTCCAATTATCTTCTGTGTGAGACATATATACTTTACTAGAATCCCAAAGGAACTATATACTTGATTGGAATGTTTCTTTCCTATTCGCAACTATTGTTCAATAGTTTGGGAAACAAAATGAAGAAAAATATGTATACTTGCCATGTGATGCGTGTATTCTCTATTAAAAGTCAGGACAAAAAAACTCAGGACTTGTGAAGAGATATATAGTCAAGACTTATTACGAGATAATTTACCATATTAGAATCAATGATCTGTTTTAAAAGATCATCAATTTGCAAGTATCTACGTACTATCTAGCTAGTTAGCCACATTCGAGTTTACATGATAAACCTTATCTGCCTTCTCTTTAGTTTGGAAAGCATTTTGAGATGGAAATAGTGGTCTAAGTAACACATTTCTTTAAAGATCCCGACATGTAGTATAGGGAATTTTGTTAGGGTCTAAAATATGATATATCAACTATATATCTTTAAATTGATAGAAAACTTAATTATAATGTGAACTAAGATTAGAGAACGAATTTCACAATCTAGAAACTCATTGTAAACTTTTTAAATAGTAAGAACACCCTGTTTTCTTAAGGTCTATGATTAGCCCAAGATCTATCACTCTTGTTAGTAATCTAGATTCAAACCCATGAAAATGACCATTTGGAAAGAAAATAACAAATTGATTACCATTAACACATGAAACAATTTATAAACCAACCGATCAGAAGAAGCCGACATTTTTGTACAAGAACATTTATAGAAATGTTTTGTTAAACAGTACAAAAAAGAATTGCAAGATAATCTGTTTTTTTTTTTTTAATAGAGAAATTGCAAAATGTACAAATCGAATTTAGGCTACAGGTTAAAAAAAGTAGGTTAAACAGTCCTCTTCCTAATTAACCGCTGCCACTTTTACTACTTTTTTATTTTCACTGTGAAAACTTAACGACACACTGTCCTTTTTTTTATTATTCCTGAGACTTAACGAAAACTGTTAAAAAAAATAGATCGTCCACCATCCTTAACGGCGCAAACCCCACAAAAACCTAGCGAGTACCGTTAAACTCCAACACTCGCCATCTCAGACCATCCACGTGTCCCTCATGCGTAGCCAGGTTGGAAAGAATATATCACCGGCGCGTGAAATTGTCAGAACGCGCGTGGCTTTCCTCAATTGGAAATTTCACAGACAAGTAGAGGGTAAAATAGTCATTTAACATCACCCCTGAGAGATCACTGTCTTCCTCTTTCGCTTTCCTCTTCTTAAAAAAAGAGTTAAATAAAGAGAAGAGAAGAGACTCTCTCCTCTTCACTTCGCGAACTCAGAAAAATCAAATCTTTCTCTCTCTCTCTCTCGTTGAAAACCCATTTCTGTATTGTGTTGAAGCTACGTTACTACTAAGAAGAAGTGAAGCAAAAACAGAGGTTTTTGAAAATGGAGAAAAAACAAGGCTTTTTCTCTGCTCTCAGACACGAAGTTGTGAGAGGTCTTTCGCCGTCACGATCCAGAGCAAGGTCTCGTTCCGTTAGTCCCGCTAGGTCTAGTTCACCCATGTCAGCTCTCACTTGGGGAAGAAAGAACTTAACTGGAGGAGGCGGTGGTGGTGGTGGCGGAGGTTACTATTTAGCGCAACCAGAGCAGTTAATTGGGAGATCCGGAAGTTTGAGACCTGTAATGGAAGGTCCTGATCCAGATGAAGGAGGAGGAGGTGGTAATATAGGAGAATCTAAACGACTCGGGTCGGGTTTAGGTCACTGGGTTAAAGGGCAGCTGTCTCGTGCTCCGTCTGTTGCTGCGACGGCGGCTTATCGGAGAAATGATCTGAGACTTCTTCTTGGTGTAATGGGAGCTCCTCTTGCTCCTATTCATGTCTCTTCCTCTGATCCTTTGCCTCATCTTAGTATCAAAAACACTCCAATCGTTAGTCTCACTCTCTCCTCCTTCTTCTTCCTTGTAAAGTTCAGATTTTTCATCATTTTCCTTCAGATTTGCAAGTTCATGACTTTGAAATCTTTTTTAGTGGTGGTTGGTTTTATTAATCGAATTTTCTTTACTTGAGAATGTTTTTCATTGGTCGTTGGTTGGTGGAAATTGATGTCATATTCTTTGGTGGGATTTGATTTTTCTTACAAACCATTGGAGTATTAAACCAAAGTTTTGATTTTTCTTCTTTGGTTTCTTCTTCTGAGCCTTATTTGAACACTTTACTGTTTATCATTTTTACTGAATCTTCTTTGTTCTTACTATTTCTTGCAGGAAACATCATCTGCTCAGTATATTCTTCAACAGTACACTGCAGCTTCTGGTGGTCAGAAGCTACAAAACTCCATTAAAAACGCTTATGCGATGGGGAAGCTCAAGATGATTACTTCAGAGCTTGAAACTGCTACAAGAACCGTTAGGAATCGAAACCCATCTAAGGCTGAGACTGGAGGTTTTGTTCTTTGGCAGATGAATCCAGACATGTGGTATGTTGAGCTTGCTGTTGGGGGTAGTAAGGTTCGTGCTGGCTGCAATGGCAAGCTTGTATGGAGACACACTCCTTGGCTCGGATCTCATACTGCTAAAGGACCTGTCAGACCTCTCCGCCGTGGACTTCAGGTAAAAGTCTTGACTTTTTAGGTGTTTTAGTAGTTCGAGAGATCAAAGAGATCCTTAAGTGTTTTTTGGATGATTCAGGGACTAGATCCGAGAACAACTGCTGCAATGTTTGCGGAAGCGAAGTGTATAGGAGAGAAGAAGGTGAATGGTGAAGATTGCTTCATTTTGAAGTTATGCACTGACCCTGAAACACTAAAAGCGAGGAGCGAAGGACCGGCTGAGATCATTAGGCATGTCCTCTTTGGCTACTTCAGTCAGAAAACAGGGCTCTTGGTTCACATTGAGGATTCACATTTGACCCGGATTCAATCTAACGGTGGAGAGACTGTTTTCTGGGAGACCACATACAACTCGTCCCTAGACGATTACCGTCAGGTCGAAGGAATCATGATTGCTCACTCGGGACATTCAGTTGTGACACTATTCAGATTTGGGGAAGTGGCGACGAGCCATACGAGGACAAAGATGGAAGAAAGCTGGACGATTGAGGAAGTTGCGTTTAACGTTCCTGGTCTGTCTCTCGATTGCTTTATACCACCAGCTGATCTTAAGACCGGTTCTTTAACCGAATCCTGCGAGTACCCACAAGAGGAAAGAGGCAAGAACAACACACTCGCATTGTCTGCAGCTCACAGGGCCAAAGTTGCAGCCTTGGAGAACGGGAGCTTGGAAGATCACCGCCCGGTTTGGCATACTGATGTCTAACGCTTAAAGAGAGAGCTTATGACTAAAAACAACCTTTGAAGGTAGCATTAGCCAAGGATGATTCTCAAAGATCAGATGCAATGTGTTTATATGCCGGTAACTCAAGCTAACCCCTTTTAGCAGCTTTATCGATTAGGAATCAGGTTCGTTAGCTTAACCGATGATTTGCGGGTTCAAACAGAACTCAAATGAATCATCCTTTTTACTCAAAATCTCAGGAGAATGAGATGGAGTTTGGATTTGGTTTTTACTTAATCTTTCAGTTTGGGTTTATTTTTTTAATTCTCACCTTCAATATTTTTGAGTAAGGTGAAGGCAAGAGAAGGAGAATTGCCCTGCTTTTACTTATATAGTTTCTAGCATTTTAAGTGTTTGTGTTTTAATCAACCCTCTAACTACGAATCTTGAATTGTTCCATCTTTCTTTTTCAATCTATGGAGATATGTTTGGCTTTTTTACCTTTTCTTATCTTCAAATCTTTTGTTAATGCCTTTGGTCTCTCTGCCATGATCTAATCCAATAATCCTCTTGGCAACTTGTAGAAAAAAAGTGCAGAACATAATGTGAACAAAACAAGAAAGAAGCCAAAGAGAAAATAACCAAATAGTAAAATTTCACATTCGTCAAGATAATGTGAAAATGGTGTATTTGGATTTGGCCTTTGGGGTTTAATCAATAGTAATAATAATGTGAACATAGATATTAGATAGACTCTGCTCCTACTTGTTTGGCAACTTATGAAAGAGAAAGAGAGAGAGAGAGGACCCTCGAGAGTCGCATACACACACACGGCCACATTTATGACTATTTACACTCAAGATCTCCTTTGCATGGTTTTAACAATTTTCAAAGATAGTTTGTGCAATTAGTTATCATCAATATTTTGATATTTCTGGATACGAAGTTGAGTTTTTTTGTGAAAGGTATTTATTACTTCTTAAACCGCCATCGAATTACTAAATACAATTGAATTGTGTGGGGATAAGATCTTATAAATGTAGAAGAAGAGGGTCCATTTTGACTCTTCTTTGAATGCTTGGGGGACTAACTTTCTGCTTTTGGTAAAATTAATGACTCTTTTTTTTTTTCAGATTACAACTGTCTTCGCTTTCCTCTACTTTTGTTTTGTTTTGTATCTCCTCTGTACTGTGTGTATGTGTATAAAAGTCATTATACAAGAGGATATATATTTCAGAATATATGTATTTATTAATGTTTTCATGTTTTCAATAGGATTTGTTGGATAAAGATTAAGATTCATGATGGTTTGTTGTCCTTTAGTAGTGGGCACCTCATGCTGCAAAATTCGCAGTCCCTTCGCTTATAAGATATGCCTTTTTTTTCTTTCTCTTTTCGGTAAAAAGTCTGAGCAAATGTGTTTAAAAAAAGTGTTGAAAATATTTAGAGAAAAGCTTATGTTGTAGGGTTTGTGTTGAATTTCTTCATTTTGGCTATTTGGTTTTATCCCATCACAATGAAAACTATTTTAGGGACGTCATTTTAAGTACACCATAAAATTAAAAGAGTGGATACCCCAAAATCTAATTGGACTCAAAGCATGTATGGCTAGTCCAAATTTTTTTTGATTCTCATTAGTATTTCACAGGGTTTGAGAGGAGATTTTTTTAAAAATATCAAGGTTGGATCGTAAAACATATATTATGATTTTTATTATTATTACATATTTTTACAAAAAAACAAGTGATCGAATCACAAAGATCTTTACACATAAATCATAAATGTGCATTGTTAAGCTGACATTTTGGGTTAATAAGTTTCATCTAACTTCAACATCAACAGGGTTAAAAGTTGCCACTAACACGTTTTGAATTTGAACCCCTTTTTTAAAAAAAGTATCGCTTACTTTGTACCAAACACTTTACAAAAAGTCAATAATATTATGATCCAAAGTCCATATAGATCCAAACTTAGAGATCATTGCATAATTAAATTATGATTAGAATACATATATTCCAATTAGATTAATTGCCTATAAGATTCAAGATATTTACGAAAATGATGTAATTAACCTTTAGAGACTAGTCAAGTAAACATGATGATAATTAATACATTGTTTGTAAGCCTAGCGACATGAATACAAGGGTCAAGTGACAATTCATCGATTAGAAATAAGGAACTATTCGCCTACATTGAATTGATCATAAAATCCAAAAGGCTTCAAGAGAATAAACAAACGAACGACCTCCAACGACGAAGGAGAGAAGGAGACCATGATGTTCTTATATCTATAGATAAATAGTAATATACATTTAATATTTGATGGTTATGTAAGAAAAATAGATCAACTAGTTTAACAGTGTTTTCCATGCCATTGCCAGATTCAAGTTCAAAACTGGTTTAAAGAATGATATTTAGGCTTTGTGGAGTTGTCACAAGTATGTCAAAGATTGATTCTAATTTTGAATCGTATGACAAGAATGATAAACATTTTTTTGTTAAGGAAAAAAACAAAGGAAAATAAGACATATTACTACAGATAGAATAATAAAAAATGAATTAACATAAGAAAGAAATGGAAGGGCACATGTGAAAGAACGTGGGAAGGTTTGAGAGCATATGATTTGAGACATGGACATGGTAGAAGCTTTGATGCACTGTCACACTATTCACTAAGCCACTCTGTGTTTTTTGACTGCTTTTTACTCTCACCTCTTGTCTTTTATCCCATTATACACACCAACTCTTTGGAATCTATCTTTTTTTTTTTAAACTCTCACTCTCTCTCTCTCCCAACAAAAAATAATTTGTTAGAACCGTACTCTTTACATTTTGTAGATATATTCTAATTATATCGTATCTATATACTTAATTTATGCTCTAAGTTTAGGAATACAACGTAACTTATTTATCCAAGAAGAGCTCAATTGTTAAAAGTGGATTCGTTTCATAGATGAGAATCTAATTCACTATCTTCATTTTCATATCTCAAATCACAAGAAAGGAAAATGTTTGAGAAGAAGTTAACATTTGAGATAAACATATATAAGAACATAACTGTAAACTTGTTAAGGCACTTTAAAACTAAACCTAGCTTTAACGCCAAAATAAAATGAAACTAATTGTCGGCAAAGATTGGTAAATGTGATGGTACAAAAGAAATAAAGGAAATGAAAAGGGGGTGGGTTTCAGTCATTCATTGATGTGAATAATGCCATTTTGAATGTTGACAGTTCTGTTCTTGAATTTATTTCTATGAAAGACTTGTAATATTACCCATATCTAAGGGCACCCCAACGTTGAACAATCCTCTTTTTTTATCTCTTCATTTTTTCTGGTAGGAGTGCCCACCACCTATAGAATAAATATACATTGAATCCACAAATCTTACATTTTGATTATCATATTGTATAGTATATAGCAGCAATCTTACCATTAAAAAAGATCGATCATAATTTCCGAGCCAATATTGCTAAGATGTAGCATTTTATCATTATATAGTGTTAACAATTCAATTTTGATTGATATTCCATACCATTTTTTTTTCTGTAGAAAACTAGTATTGATGTAATAGTGATGTCACCTGAAGAGAAGATAGGTCACAATAATTTTTCTTGACCGATTAGCTTCCGTCAATTGAGTTACAAATATTTTGATTGATATCAAATATAAAAACAAAAACAAAGAAACAAAAGAGGCATGTGGTGATAATCATAAAAAAGTCCAGAGACATGACTAACTATGAGTACCAACAGTTCATCAATTGGTTTTATGTACTCAAGAAGTATTGGAATTATTGACACACATCTTAATTTTATATATTCGGAATTTGATGATTTTTGGAAGAAAAAAAATCCCAGAAGGATTTAGACATTAAAATCCATGAAAACGAGAAGTGTTCTAAACTATGACAAATACAAGACCGAGTTTATTAAGGTCTTGTGTATTCTTGTTACACTCTGAGCCCTGAGGGCCGGGCCTTTTTAGGTGAAAGATCGGGAAACTGCGAGTTCAAACTTCTTACGTAGCTGGGATTTAATTACGATTTCAAAACTATATAATTCATATATAGATTTCAAAACTGTAAAAAAGAGAGTGAAAGAGTCTGGCCATACTTACCATATCAATCTCTCAAGAAAACACTAATACAGCTAATTAAAACAAGTACATCTAGACCAATCTTTTAACACTGTTTCGTAGGATCTAGAACAAAGCAGTTAATAGATTCAGCAAGATTCGAAACAATATTACAGTTTTCATCAAATTTCATAAACCAAAGTAATAGAGAGCAGCCAGTATTTGGTAGCAATAAAAAAGCAGAGGAATTTGGGATTTTTTTACTTCAAAATATAAGCTGCTTTAAACAATTTTGATATATTTATCAACTTTTTTTTTTTTTGATATATTCCAATATTACCTTCTTATTTTACTCCACTTGTCCCACAGACAAAAATGTACTTTTATCGTTTTTTTTTGGTAAATCACCTTATAGATTTGTTAATGGTTTTCTTTTTACCATGCATGCAGTTGAAATACGAGATCACATCTAAGAAAAAATAATATTATTTTTACATTAGTTATTGGTTAAATTCTTTTCACATTAGTCGCTGTGTAAATTACCTCGCACACACACAAGACCATAATCACAAGTGTGAAGTCACAACGAATATCTATTGAGTTTGAGCCTCTTCATCCATCATATGAAAACGATCACAATGAAATGTTGTTGTAAACTTGTACGTATCCATTCCTCATTTCCTTGAGATTATTTAATATAGTTACATGTAGTATATAGTGTCCCCTTATGACGATTTCATTTCTCAATGAAACAATCATAAGATAAGCAATACCATATTAATTTTGTTTATAATTAATAAGGAAGATGATGAAGATCAGGATCAGGTTTATCAACACCGTCAACGTTCCTAAGCCAAAACGTCATGTCGAAGGAGGCAGCACCATTAGGGACATCTTCCATCACCGACTCTTGTCCCGGCGGAAAGAATATTCCGGTGCGTGGGTGTGGGACCCAGCTCTCCTCTTCGCCGCTAAATTTGAGATTATGGTCGGAAATATCTTCAAAGTAGTCGACGATCATCGGGTTTGATTTTGCAGCTTTGCTGCTTATCCCTGCTCGCCCTTGAAATTGCTTCCAACTCCTAAATCATCATTAATTATCACAAAATTACATTTACTTCTTTTTAAATTTGTTACACATTTTATAGCTTGTTATAGTGTGTATCAAAATTTTAGAAAAAATCTTTGGTAAGAAACTTGTTTTTTTTTTAACAACTGAATTGTAAGAAATTATTTTATGAATTTATTTTAGCTAGATTTGACAAAATGATAACTTTTTTTTTGGTAAAGTTAAAATTTCCAAAATAAAATATATGAAGAGAAAATTATATCTATTAAGCAATTAACTTGATGATTTATGTGTATGTGGGTACTGTCCACCTATGTTTTGTGGCTAATAGCATTTGATTAATGAAAATAAAAGAAGAATGATGAGAAAAGATATGGTTTTGACCTTAACAGCAGCTTTGGTGCTTTGGCGATCCCAGTTCTTCCCATCAACTGTGTATAAGCCTACGAAACTCAAATTGTTTCTAAATACTTTATTATGTTAATATGGAATCAGAGTATTTATATATTGATATTAGTACGAGTATATTTCTATCAATCTATAACTTGATCTTGTGTTCTGACATCTCTTTGGTCTATTCTATATATAAACTTCAGAAACTGTACGGGTAGAGAATCTTGAGAGTGGAGGAATAAGAGAAGAGGATAGTAATTTAAAAGTTATTCATCAGTTGTTCCTTGTTTTTTTGTTTGGTTAGCTTAAAAGTTGTTACTTGTAGTTTGAAAGAGTTTATAACGTGATCAATGTATTAAGAGATTCAACATAATTAGGAGAGTGGAATATTATGGAGGTATTTATTTTTAATGTAAATTTCAACATGTTTCTGTTTGAATTTTATATGATGTTTCGTCTATGGCATTTGTGAATAGTTTAGACTCGTTTATAAAAAAAAAGAATTTTGGTGTTAAAATATAAAGAAAAAAGTTAAAGAGTTTTGACTGCAAAAAAGTCTTCAAGAATATCAAAACAAAGTACAAAAGTGTTATTGTTTATTTAAATAAATTAATGTCGATTAATGAGTGCCATTGGTTCTAAAGAAGTTCCGAATTTAATCCGATTATGATACCGGATGGTGATTATATTGGAAGAAGTATATATGTTTCAACATCACTTGTATAGTTGTAGATGTTAATGCTTCTACAAAGAAAATCAAAGCTAGGTAAGAGATAAAAGAAACAAACCAGTACTTCAAAACAGTTAGGAAACTCTGATCATAATCAACAAAGTTTTAGTAGTACATGCATGAGGTTTATGCTATTTTCTTAAAGCTTTTTGATCTCCGACATTAAGAAACACTGAGCGGAGTTAATAAGTAATCAACTCAAAAAAATATGCATATCCTACAAGGTAAAACACAAAATCGCAAGTACAAATTAACTTGAAGGAGCTAAAACACCAATTTGCCAATTATACAGTGTAAAGATTAAGGACATTATGCCACAGTTGCCACTTCAAGGGCGTTATATATGCTATAGACAATATTTCGTGTTTGTCATTGCTACTTTCTTTACCAAAAGTTTGTGTTAACATAAACTATTTGAGTTTACATTACATATTAACATATACATTTTACTATTTATAAAATGTCGTTTCAGAAATGTCTTAAAATGCTGTTCATAAAATGTTTTAGTGTCGTGGTGGTTCCTTTTGTTTTGTTTTTTTGCTTATTTACGTTCCAAAAGTTTCACCATGGAACTTTATTACAATTTTGTGAACTGTACATACGTATGTATATGTGTATAAATAACTAAAATTTAGAGTACTTATTACTTAATTTGGTTACAACTTTTTTAATAGGAATCTTAGAATATATTCCGTAATGCACATTGTGCAGCTTCATAAGGAAAAATGCGAAATCCAATGGAAGAAATTAGTTTTGAAAAAAGGTGAAGCTGTTTTACGACAGACAAATTCAATTCAACTAATCCTTTCTTTTGTATATTTTAGTAAAAAGTTGCGAACAAACACTCAACATTGATCTTAATTAGTTATATATGCTACATACAATTGGTTGTTACATCTTATAACCAATCTTTATCAAAGATACCCACCTTCTGAAAAACATGCATTTTGTGGGGCTTACAAAGTTTTAAGAAACTATTCTATCCTAATACGTTACAATGACATTTTAGTAGTTATTCTAATCCAACGTATCATCGACCCAAATCCCTCCGGACTTTGAACAATTTTGAGAGCTATATTACTTATCACACCCAACAAAATATGAAGGAATAGTGGAAGGCAAATATACAGTATATAGTTTTGCAAGAAAAATCAAAACTACAAAAGTTCTAATCCGAAACTATAGAAAGAAACGTTAATTAGATGCCTTTGTTATTATTGGTGTTAGAACCTCTCATCTCAAGTTCTCAACCTCAGGTGCGAATCTTTTCAAACTTTTTTTTTGTTTTTCCTTATCATCGCTTCCTCTCGATGCGACATAAATTTAGAATTATGCTTTCAATTTATAACCTCTCAAGGGCAAAGTCTAGCTTTAACTAAAACCAAAAAAAAAAAAAAAAA
>Ga0041059_1002440_pt1 | contig 13853 bp, 14 predicted proteins | sample AraColnosormetaG_FD_56232 | JGI IMG/M metagenome (GOLD analysis project Ga0041059, IMG submission 56232) | Arabidopsis roots microbial communities from North Carolina, USA - Col MF nosort | ecosystem: Host-associated > Plants > Roots > Unclassified | place: USA: North Carolina | collected...
TTTGATGTAACACTGTAGCATTACACTAAAATGGTGTGAATTTTAGAGTTCCATTGGAGAGCTTTTAGTGCAAAAATTACACTAAAATGGTGTTTTAGAGTTTCATTGGAGTTGGCCTAAGTGATTTCAGTTTTAAAAACAAATGGTGTATATAAATAGGGGTTTTGAAAAAAATATATAGATATTAATTAGAGTCTATGATTTTAAAAAAATATAACATACATAAAAATGGACCTATAACTTTTTTGAAAATTATTATATCTCATAGATATACTTTATATAGATGGACCAACATATAGTTTGAGACAACCATGGTTTTAGTCTCATTCCTAATTTCTCCAATTACTCCATTCAAGTGTAGGTGTGAATCAAACATCCAACAAATCTCTAGCGGTACCTTGAATATTGGACGAAACACTGAAACTGTAACCAATTTTATAAGGACAGAACACAAATTCAACTACTTTTTAATTATTACAAGAATGATTTCTTTTTTTTTAAGGATAGAACACAAATCTTCACACGTGGCATCTTCCACAACCAATCACGGTGCTCTCACCAACCCCATAATTAATTTCTCTTATCTATTTGTCATAATTGTTTTTGTTTTCTCCCACAATTATCTTCTAATTCTTTAGTCCACAGCCCCGCTTCGAGAAAAAGGCACGTAATCCTTTGTTTCTCATTCACATTTTCATTTGATTCTAAAATAATATTGGCCATTATTATACATTAACTTTCACCAGAAATTCGTATCTATTTTTGTGTTGATTTAATCGGAATTTGTAATTTAGTAGTCTGCATTCATATTATGTGGAGAACACTCTCTCGAGCAGTCAAGATTTTGTGACGAACCTTATAGAGTTGGTCAAGAATATGCATTTCCCTATCGATTGACCAGCTTTTTAATATTTTTAAGACAATTTTTGTCTACTTCGAAATCTTTCGTATAAATTTTAAAATGAATATTTTGGTATCTAGCATCAGGTTTGTTGATGTTGTATTCTAATCCAGTTTGAGAAACCAATCATCCTTACATATTTTAATTTAGTTTGTGAGGTTGACACAAAAACAAAATCTATAGAAAACTGCATGACGTAGGGTTAATTTGTTCATTGTCTTCAATCTTTTTTCCTGTTGTTTATGATAAAATTAATAACGTTTGATAGTTGATGTTTAAATGTTACAAAATTATTACCCTTCAAAAGATATCATAATTTTTGTGTTTTTAATTTCAGAAAATCATTATGTTTTATACAATTTGATGTTGTAGTTTTCTTTTTGTTCCACTTTGTATCTATATTATTATTATATTTGTTTGTTACTAATAGAAAGAGGAGAAAAGTACAATTAATATTATTAAATTAATAAAAAAATAATTAAAAAATAAAATAAAAAGTTACTTTACTTAATTTATGTGAAAAGAGGAGTAAACGCAAACAAAGAGAGAAGCTCTGTTTTCATATGGCGTTTGATCATTTATTTTTATTTTTTAAAAAATGTCGAGATTAGGTGAACTACTAGTCTACTAATAAGGATTATTATTCCATTGCAAAGAATCTAAAAAGCTCAGATGACATTTGTAAGTCATCACAATAAGGTTGAATAGCTCAGAAGAGTGCGGCGTGTGGGTCATAACGCCACCACTTAAACAATTATTTACTTCGGAGCATTTAGAGATTTACAAAATACACCTATTTGTAGATTTTTAATCTATATTACACATATTGTACCAAATTTTATGTGAATATGATGGCCGAAAAAGAAAGAAAAAATTGTGGCCGATTAGGGGATTCTTTGTGACCATTGAAAAATTGACTATATACACATAGAATTTCAAACAAATGATGTCATGTTTGTAAATGAATACATGCGTAAGCTTTTTAACTGGTATAGAATATAGATTAATTATATATGGAGATAAAAATCTGCTCATGTTACATGTTTTCAAACTCCAATTGAAGAGTTGGCGAATTGTTTTTTCTAAAGTCAATAGTTATGTCAGAAATAGTTAATTTTTGTCAAAGTATACTAAAACGGCCAAATTAATCTCTATTCTCTAATTAAAGTGTTAGCGAAAGATCCCACCAAAACATGTCACCACGAGTTAGAACAATAATCGCTTTCAGAAAGGTCTAGTGGAGTCATCAGGTGTCGTGAGACACATTAGTAAACGAACACGTTAGTCAAATTATTAAGAGACTATGGTTCCACACTGGTAAAGACCCAAGAACTGACTAATCTGTTTTCATATAGACATCTCTATTTTTGTGTTACAATCCAATTATGTACTATTTTCGGAATTAAGATATTATTTACTAATCGTGGATTACCTAATATAAATTCTTTAAAATAATCAAAGAGTATATTTTGTCATAAGTATTCATTGAAAAAGGATATGGTGAGAAAAGTATTAATAGAAAATACGTATTTTCTTTCATAGGCATCATATCAAATGTCGATATCTTTACTTATAATGCATACAATTATCGGTTAGGTGTACACATATATATGTAAATGTATATGTTTCGATTCATTATATATATACACAATCAAGAGAGGCTCTTTCAACCAAAACATTGATCTATAGAGAGAGAGAGAGAACAAAAAATGGGAGAGAGCAAACGCACCGAGAAAACGCGCGTTTTGGTGGTTGGAGCGACTGGATACATAGGGAAGAGGATAGTAAGGGCGTGTTTGGCTGAAGGTCACGAGACTTACGTTTTGCAGAGGCCAGAGATTGGTCTCGAAATCGAGAAAGTCCAACTCTTTCTTTCTTTCAAGAAACTCGGCGCACGTATCGTTGAAGGTTCTTTCTCCGACCATCAAAGCCTCGTATCCGCCGTGAAACTTGTTGACGTCGTTGTCTCCGCCATGTCCGGTGTTCACTTCCGTAGCCATAACATTCTAGTCCAGCTCAAGCTCGTCGAAGCTATCAAAGAGGCTGGTAACGTAAAGGTATAATAAACTATAAATTAAAGTTTAATTATGATTGATCGGTTTAGAAAATTGTGCGGTTAATCTGAAAAAAATCTTATAAGTAAAGAAACCACACGAAAATAAAATTAAAAAAGCCGGAGAGTTTATTTTTGTTTTACTATTTACATTTCATTTATAAGAAAAAAAACGTCAACGGTAAAAGATCCATATTGCATGCATACAAAGAAACTTGATACTCTTGTTGATTATTATTACTTTTTGTTTCTTGTTGTAATTATAATGATATACGTAAGATTAATAATTTCAGCGGTTTTTACCATCTGAATTTGGTATGGATCCACCACGTATGGGACATGCGCTACCGCCCGGAAGAGAAACCTTTGACCAGAAAATGGAAGTGCGTCAGGCGATAGAGGCTGCCGGAATTCCTTACACTTACGTTGTGGGTGCTTGCTTTGCCGCCTACTTCGCCGGAAACTTGTCTCAGATGGTAACTTTACTTCCTCCGAAAGAAAAAGTTAATATTTATGGTGATGGAAATGTAAAAGGTAAAATTTTCAAACTCTTTTTTAACTCTTTGTGGTTATATACCTTTTAAGACTTTAAATTAGATCAAGCCCATCTAAACCAATCAATTTAAACCGTTTTATATTTGTAGTGGTGTTTGCGGATGAAGATGATATCGCAAAATACACCGCGAAAACGTTAAACGATCCACGGACATTAAACAAAACCGTGAATATTAGACCTCCCGACAACGTTCTCACGCAGTTGGAATTAGTTCAGATCTGGGAAAAGCTAACCGGAAAAGAATTGGAGAAAACAAATATTGCTGCACAAGACTTCCTCGCCAACATTGAACGTAAGTCCAAGCAATAGTGTAACGTAATCTACTTTATGTTCGGCAACATATCCTTAATGGGCCAGGCTTTAGGTCTATTTGAAAAATATAGCCCATCAACTTTATTTGATTTCTTTTACATGTATGTAGAAATGGAGATTCCACACCAAGCAGGGATAGGACATTTCTATCACATTTTCTATGAAGGATGTCTCACTGATCACGAAGTCGGAGAAGACGAAGAAGCTTCTAGTCTTTATCCTGACGTCAAGTACAAACGCATGGATGATTACTTAAGAATGTTCCTCTGATTTGACCAAGTCTTATCTATACTAAATACACATATCAAAAGTTTGATGTTTTATATTCATTCATGTTCTGCTATATATGCAAATTTAAAAATATATTCTTCATGCAAGAAAAAATATTATCTTTGGTTTTTAACAACCAATAAAAAGAACAACAACAACACAAGGAGTAAGGCGTTGGTAACTCTACTGATTGAACCCTACCTCGTAACTTCTAGTATGGAAGAATACGGAGGTCCAAAGCTCGAGAGGTTTGATGAAATCTTGTATCTCGGTTCGTAACTAAGATCAGAACAAAAAACACACACAACAACAACAACAACAAAATATCCATGGAATTGCATCGATATGAAAGAAGACTACTAACAAATGAGAAAAAAAATCAGTAGGAAAGTAGAAATATGAAAGATCACAAGTTTTTGTTTCTTAAAGCAAAAAAACCATAAAACCCACTTGTAAGCCCAGTCTTTAATTTATATACCAGTGCTAAACTATGTGGTTGCAAGTTGGAATTGGAACTTTCTAAGTGTATGTGAATATGCATAAATTGAAACCAAACAATTAGTTGAGCTTGTGTACTAAATTATTGTAATCGCCGCCAAAAGATAAGTAATAATAAACTATTGCTCTCTTTTGTGGACAACAACGCACACGAGACTATACAAAATTTGATGGAATAAAAGACAGCGCATAAGACAAGATAAACAAAGGCTGATAATTGCATAATGTGCATATGGGACTTTTGGAGTGTCATCAATGAATCACGAGGACGGATGTTAGTATATTACAATTGTTTATTACAAACTCGAATAATTCCAATTTACCATCATTGACACATAAACATTATGAAATCAAATGGTTTGATAATGATCCTTGCATATATAATTATAAAAATCATCAACCCGAATTTGAGTTCGAATGAAAACAGATAATTTTACTATCCACTACTACGTCACATATTTTTTTTTAGTCGCGATTTCGTACAAACTAATCGGTGGTTAATTAAAACGTAAAAGTCAAATATTTTTGTTGTGGATAGAATGTAAACAATACTTTTTTAAGTCATAAGAAGGCAACACAAGCAATGTTAGCATAATGTTTATTGCCAACGAGTAGATAAACGTGGATGAGCGCATCAAGACATGTTACTAATCCCAAAACCTTAAGCAAAAGCGATATTAAAATTTATCAAGATCATAGACTCTGTACATAATATTTTTATTCCTGAAATGACTAAAAATTGTATGACTGATCAAACGTATAGAATTGTATAACGTTTGTTGACAAAAACTTGTTCGTCAAAATTTTCTTCTATATTTTAAATAAAGCTAAAACGAGTCCATATTTTATTCCCGCAAAGCTTTTTGATTTCCTCGACCAAAATAAATGCATGTCCTACCTAAAAACTATAAGTACATCTCCTAATACGAAGAATATAATTTTATCATGATTTGTCATTTGGTTATAATTTATCCATTATTTAGATTAGGTAACCGAAAACTTTGCCTTTATTTGAAAAGTTAATACAGAAACTCATAAAAGGCAAATACAAGATGCTTCTCCATATATCAAACCTTATTTAATTTCTAGTATACCAAAAGAAGTCAAAAGAAAACGAAATTTACTCCATCACTCGATGATTTCACGCGTGCTACTACTTTGATAGTTGGTCACTACAATAAGCAATGAGCATTTCTCAATTCTCATACTCTCTTTAGGAATATAATCGTAACAAAAAAACATCAAATGAATTATTCAAAATTTATTTCCCAAAAGAAAAAGATTTTGATATCTAACCAAATTTAAATCCGGCCCACACAACATGATACTTTGACACCAAATGTTGAGGGTTTCTCTTATCTCTTGGCTCTAAACCTAATTCCAACCCAAAAAAAAACATATGAAATAGTACAATACAAATATCAAGGGGTCTTAAAGATATTTCCAAAATATAAGTAAGAGGAAATGAAAATTAGCTGTATACAATATAATATATTGTCCATAATTTTTTTATATATATAATATGGTATTACCTTATGTCAATTAGTTATAATTATACATTACAATTGATAAACATGCAATGATTTGTGGGTTTTAGTTTAAATAATTTTCAAACATTATTATGTAACTTATGTTTAACTATTATGAATTTTTTTTATCTTTTCGGATGTCATCTATCTTAGTATTAGATCAAAATAATTTACCATAAAATCTGTAGAAAGATTTTTTAATTTTTTTGGTAAGGTGAAGAAAAAATCATTTGTTTATAGAAATGGATAATATTTTTATATAACAATTGGAAAAAAACCTCAAAAATAAAAATATTAGAAACTCCTAGAGTTTGGATACTTTCTTCATTCTCTTTCTTTCTCCTTTACGCCACTCTCCATCAAAACCCATCTCTCTTCTCTTTCTCTCTCGAGTTTATCAACAATGGCGACTCTACAAGACATAGGAGTCTCAGCTCTCATCAACCTCTTCGGTGCTTTCTTATTTCTTATAGCATTCGCTGTCTTAAGAATCCAACCCATCAACGACAGAGTTTACTTCCCCAAATGGTATCTCACCGGAGAAAGAAACAGTCCTCGGCGCTCCGACAGAACTCTCGTCGGAAAATTCGTAAACCTCAACTACAAGACTTACTTCACGTTCCTTAATTGGATGCCTCAAGCTATGAAAATGAGTGAATCAGAGATTATTCGTCATGCTGGTCTTGATTCTGCTATCTTCCTTAGGATTTACACTCTCGGGTAAGTATTTTATCTTCTTCTTCTCGGAATTTGGTTTTGTCTTACATAAAAAACGAAACTTTTTGAGAGTTTGAGTTGTTTGCTAGTAAAATCTGTTGAGAAGTCAATATCTCGAGAAAATGAAAGAACAAAAAAATCGAAACTTTTTCAATATTGATAGAAAAATGTTGATTATTACAGTTGCTCTTTATTTTTATTGTCCTACATAATTATTTCACTAAGATTTGATTAATGGTTCTCGAGAGAAAAATTGTTACTTTCGAGAAAATTTATGTTTTTTTGGTTCTTGTTCTTGTGGGTTTTTTGTGGGATTGATTGTAATCTCCAAGAACGAATTTTTACGAGTGACAAATTCCCGAATTTCACGGTTTTAAGAATCTTTACTCGTGAGAATGATTGTACTTTATTTTAACAATATAAAGAATGTACAGCTAAGTTTCAGATTTGTCTGCTCTGTATTCCACAAAGACAAAAGCAATAGAAGTTTCGTTTCTGTTCACTGTTTCGTGTTTGTTTCCTGAGAAAAAGTCACTCTTTAGATATCTTTCTTTTTTCCCCGGGAAAGTTACTGTAAAAATTTATGTGAGAATCTGAATAATTTGTTGGTTTGTTGGCAGCTTGAAGATCTTTGCACCAGTGATGGTATTAGCGCTTGTTGTTCTTGTTCCAGTAAATGTATCAAGTGGAACACTTTTCTTCTTGAAGAAGGAACTTGTGGTCAGCAATATCGATAAGCTCTCTATATCCAATGTTCAGCCCAAATCTTCAAAGTGAGCTTACTTGTGAACTAAAATTATGCTTTACTAATCAATGAGTTTTACTGGCTAAAGTTTAACATTTCTGTGTATGTGTGTGTGTGTGTTTAGGTTCTTCTTTCATATTGCAGTAGAGTACATTTTCACGTTCTGGGCATGTTTCATGCTCTACAGAGAATACAATAATGTCGCTATTATGCGTCTGCAGTATTTAGCTTCACAGCGTAGGCGTCCAGAACAGTTCACTGTGAGTGAAAAAGCCGCAAACTTCAAACATGGATAATTGTTGCATCTATGTTTATATATACTACTGTTTGTTTTTGCAGGTTGTTGTTAGAAACGTCCCTGACATGCCTGGTCACTCGGTTCCCGATACCGTTGATCAGTTCTTTAAGACGAATCACCCTGAGCATTACCTCTGTCATCAAGTAATTTTGTTTGTCCTTCATCACTTACTTTAGTTGTAGAATGCGTTAGTGTGTGATTGATGAATTCAACATTCTTGTTTCAGGCTGTTTATAATGCGAACACTTACGCAAAGCTGGTGAAGCAAAGAGCGAAGTTGCAACGTTGGTTTGACTATTATGTGCTGAAGCATCAACGTAATCCGCATAAGCAGCCTACTTGCAGAGTTAGTCTCTCCCACGCCATTTGTTTAGCTTTTTGAAATGAAACGATGTTGATTGTGATGGGCGGATTTTCTTTTTTCAGACAGGTTTTCTTGGTCTATGGGGTAAGAGGGTTGATTCCATTGAGTACTACAAGCAACAAATCAAGGAGTTTGACCACAATGTAAGCCATTCATTTGCTTTTTAAGTTACTGCTGAAACAGAAACTTAAACCTCGTTTCATCTTTGGTGATACAGATGTCTTTGGAGCGTCAAAAAGTTCTCAAGGACTCCAAGCTAATGCTTCCTGTTGCATTTGTGTCGTTTGATTCACGATGGGGTGCTGCTGTTTGTGCACAGACGCAGCAGAGCAAGAATCCGACATTATGGTTAACGAGTAGTGCTCCAGAGCCTCGTGATATCTATTGGCAAAACCTTGCTATACCTTTTATCTCTTTAACCATCCGGAAACTCGTAATTGGTGTCTCAGTCTTTGCCTTGGTCTTTTTCTACATGATTCCTATCGCCTTCGTGCAATCTCTTGCCAATTTAGAAGGTCTTGACAGAGTTGCACCTTTCCTCAGACCTGTTACTAGATTGTAAGTCTCTCCATCTATCTCGGTTTTTTGCTTCTTGGTATGTTAGACCATTGATCCCTCTCCTTGGTATTTATTGCAGGGATTTCATCAAGTCATTCTTACAGGGTTTCCTCCCCGGTCTTGCGCTGAAAATTTTCTTGTGGATTCTCCCTACGGTTCTGCTAATTATGTCGAAGATTGAGGGATACATCGCTTTATCAACCCTTGAGCGTAGAGCAGCAGCAAAGTACTATTACTTCATGTTAGTTAATGTGTTCTTGGGAAGTATCATTGCTGGAACCGCGTTTGAGCAGCTGCACTCTTTCCTTCACCAATCACCATCTCAGTAAACCACCTTTTACTTCTATTAACCGTCTAAAGATTCTAACTTTGAATTAAAACTCATATCTTAAATGCTCTTGTTTATTGTGTTTATGCAGGATTCCTCGAACCATTGGGGTCTCCATACCGATGAAAGCTACATTCTTTATCACATACATAATGGTTGACGGATGGGCTGGGATTGCAGGTGAGATTCTCCGGTTAAAGCCCCTCGTGATTTTCCACTTGAAGAACATGTTTATTGTGAAGACTGAAGAAGATAGAGTGAGAGCAATGGACCCTGGTTTTGTCGATTTCAAGGAGACTATCCCATCTCTCCAGCTCTACTTCCTCTTGGGAATTGTCTACACTGCTGTTACTCCCATTCTTCTTCCTTTCATTCTCATATTCTTTGCCTTTGCTTACTTGGTCTATCGCCATCAGGTTCGGTTTCATACCCAATCACCCGTCGTATCTAATTCTCCGCTAAATTTTGGGTTTTCTTGATGGTGCTTTCTTGGTTTACAATGCAGATAATCAATGTTTACAACCAACAATACGAGAGTTGTGGAGCGTTTTGGCCGCACGTTCATGGCCGGATAATCGCAAGCTTGTTGATATCTCAGCTTCTGCTAATGGGACTTTTGGCTTCTAAAAAGGCAGCTGACTCAACTCCATTGCTTATCATCTTACCCATTCTCACACTTTCTTTCCACAAGTATTGCAAACACCGCTTCGAACCTGCCTTTCGACAATACCCTCTTGAGGTAAATAAAGAATCTTTTGGGCTCTCTTCCTAAAAAAAAAAGGTTTAAAGCCTTCTTACAAAGACCCGTGTTTTTGGTCTTAACAGGAAGCAATGGCGAAAGACAAGTTAGAGAAGGAAACAGAACCGGAGTTGAACATGAAAGCAGATCTTGCAGATGCTTACTTGCACCCAATTTTCCATTCATTCGAGAAAGAAGTAGAATTATCATCATCATCATCATCAGAAAAAGAGACTCACCAAGAAGAGACACCAGAGGTAAGAGTGGACAAACATGAAACACAGTCGTCTAGTCCTGTGACAGAGCTCGGTACTTCTTCCCATCACCATCATGTCTACAATTCCACTTCCCCTTCTTCTCACTACGCTTCAGCTTATGAGCAGTCATCGTCTCAGTATGAATATCACTACAATACTCATCAGTACGAGGAGCATGAGTACCGTTACAATTGATCTCTAGACAGAAGAAAAATATGTAATCTCTTATGAGTGTCATAACTAAAGGTTTCTTTTGGTCTAGGTTTAGGTTATTTGTTAGCTGACTTTGGTTTCGGTTTTAAAGGTTAGGAAATTGGTGTTAGTGTCATTCACTTGTATGAAAATATATTCGAAGATTTAATTTATTGTCATCTTTCAAGCCTATTGTAATTGTAAAATTTGGTTTATTGGATATGATAAAAGTTACGTTAGAAAATACTCTAATAAAAAAGATGTATCAAAAACTATATTAATATTAAATTAAAGTAGACAAAAGACCTTTCTTAACGGAAAAACCTAACCCGGAAAAAGACAAAACTGGATCCTCTTGTCGATAGAACTTTCTCTCTTGTCCATACAAATATCGTAATCCAATTTCAATCACAAACATCATTAACGAAGATGGAGAAGACTATGATGTGCCGTCTCTTAGAATCACATCCACGTCGTCGTCTCCATACCCATGGCTACTCTTTTAGCCACTCCTATCTTCTCTCCTTTAGCTTCTTCTCCAGCAAGGAACCGTCTTTCTTGCTCTAAGATCCGTTTCGGTTCCAAAAATGGGAAAATTCTCAATTCTGATGGTGCCCAGAAGTTGAATCTCTCAAAATTCCGTAAACCCGATGGCCAAAGATTTCTACAAATGGGTTCTTCTAAAGAGATGAACTTTGAGAGAAAACTCTCAGTCCAAGCTATGGATGGTGCAGGAACAGGAAACACATCAACGATCTCTCGTAACGTAAGCTTCACGATGTTGTTTATTTACCATTTTATTGTAACAGCTTTTTAAAGTTTTGAATTTTTCGTTCAGGTAATTGCGATAAGTCACTTGTTGGTATCACTTGGGATCATTCTTGCTGCAGACTATTTCTTGAAGCAGGCGTTTGTAGCAGCGTCTATTAAGTTCCCAAGTGCTTTGTTTGGGATGTTCTGTATTTTCTCTGTTCTTATGATATTTGATTCGGTTGTTCCTGCTGCTGCAAATGGTTTGATGAATTTCTTCGAGCCTGCGTTTCTGTTTATCCAAAGATGGCTTCCTTTGTTCTATGTTCCTTCTCTTGTTGTTCTTCCTCTTTCTGTTAGAGATATTCCGGCTGCTTCAGGTGTCAAAATCTGCTACATTGTAGGTATGAACTTGATCTTCACTTGGTTAATGATCTTGTGTTCTCTGGTAGCTTTTATGGGTTTTTTGTCTAATTGCTCTGTTTTGTTTATTATTTAATGCTGATCTGATGTCAATGTTGATTTGAATGTTTGTTTGTATAGCCGGTGGATGGTTGGCGTCACTTTGTGTAGCAGGGTACACAGCTATTGCAGTGAGAAAAATGGTGAAAACCGAAATGACGGAAGCCGAGCCTATGGCAAAACCATCACCATTTTCAACACTTGAGCTATGGAGTTGGAGTGGAATCTTTGTTGTGTCGTTTGTTGGTGCTCTGTTTTACCCTAATTCATTGGGGACAAGTGCAAGAACTTCTCTCCCTTTCCTTCTTTCTTCAACTGTGCTAGGTTACATTGTAGGTTCTGGGTAATATTCAAAAACCCTTCTTTGTTCTCCATCTTTAAGCCTCTCTATCTCGCGGTTATTCTCAGTGTCTTATCTTTCTTTCTTCCAGGTTGCCATCTTCTATTAAGAAAGTTTTCCATCCGATAATCTGCTGCGCGCTATCTGCAGTACTTGCTGCTCTAGCTTTTGGGTATGCTTCAGGATCTGGACTTGATCCTGTTTTAGGTAAAGTTACCTTCACTATGAAAGAAACTATAGAGAAACCCTTTTTTGACCTAAAACAGAAAGTAAAAGCATTTTGTTAACTGCTCTTTAATGGTGACAGGAAACTACCTTACCAAAGTAGCATCAGATCCTGGTGCTGGTGACATCTTAATGGGTTTTCTTGGCTCTGTCATTCTCTCTTTCGCTTTCTCCATGTTCAAACAAAGAAAGGTAAAACAAACAACAAACTTGTTCTGTTTTGCTTTAGAAAACTGGTAACAATCGCTTTGGTTTGCCTCTGTCTTCTTCAGCTCGTGAAGAGGCACGCAGCTGAGATCTTCACATCTGTGATAGTTTCAACGGTATTCTCGCTCTACTCCACTGCTCTTGTTGGACGTTTAGTCGGTTTAGAACCTTCTTTAACGGTTTCAATCCTACCTCGCTGCATCACGGTTGCATTGGCCCTTAGCATTGTATCACTCTTTGAAGGTATATATGTTTCTTCTTCTTCTCAACACATTAAAGAACATCCCTAACGAATTTGTTGGACATTTTCAGGGACCAATTCGTCTCTTACAGCAGCTGTAGTCGTTGTGACTGGTCTGATTGGAGCTAACTTTGTACAAGTTGTTCTTGACAAACTGCGTTTACGTGATCCAATTGCTCGGGGAATTGCAACTGCTTCAAGGTGACTCCATTACAAAAGATCTTTCACATTTTGAATTAAAATTATGCATTAATGCCATTAGGATCAAAAGACATGACCTTTCTATTTTTTATGGACAGTGCTCATGGACTTGGAACAGCAGCTTTGTCGGCTAAGGAGCCAGAGGCTCTTCCCTTTTGTGCAATAGCTTATGCTCTTACCGGAATCTTCGGATCGTTACTGTGTTCTGTTCCTGCCGTCCGACAGAGTTTGCTAGCGGTCGTCGGCTGAGGATTGATGATGTGGCGAAACACGATTGATGGTCTCAAAGCTGGCGAGTTACTTAAAATATGAGAGCAGTTTGCTTTGGATGTCAAATAAGCTTGTATTAATGAAAAAGATGATGGAAAATGTTTATTTATTTTATTTTATATATGTAAATGTTGTGAGATTTGTACAACATACATAAATTTTATATAGGAGTAGGATGTCCCAGCTTTCCAAAAATTTGTCACAAAGGTATATTGTCTCCATTTGAGGAAGATGAGATTTGTCGATGAAAACTTCGTCCTCTAGTTGAGTTTGTTACGTTGACTAGACAATAATTGCTCATATAGTAATAGCAGGTTGAAGATTCATTTGATGGAGTTAATGTTGAAGGCCAAATGAGGAGAAACAATAGATTCAGCAACATATCCTCGAAGGCCGTTAGTCGTGGACTTGGCGAAGGCGCTAGCAATTGGCTGAGACTGAGACGCTAGTTGTTAATGAAGAAAGTTTCACATTGGAAGTTGGGGTTAGTATCAAGTAGTATATAAAGAGTTAGAGTCACTCTACTTATTGCCAATTGATTTTAGGTTGGAATGTCATGTTAAGCCCAAATCTATCACTGGAAGTACCTCATAGCACCAATGATCAGTTTTGATAGCAGCTTCATACTTGCAATCCCAACCAATAGTGATCTATGAAGTATATTAAGAAATGTTAGAAACAAATATTCTAAAGCTTCCACGGCTCTTTATTTGCTTTGAATGATTATTTTAATAATTTGATTATTAGAACCAAAGTATGTTAAAAATTTAAGATTTTATGAAAATGGATAAATTTAAGATTATTTTGAATAGTCATTTATATATATATATATATATATAT
>Ga0041059_1002441_pt1 | contig 13852 bp, 8 predicted proteins | sample AraColnosormetaG_FD_56232 | JGI IMG/M metagenome (GOLD analysis project Ga0041059, IMG submission 56232) | Arabidopsis roots microbial communities from North Carolina, USA - Col MF nosort | ecosystem: Host-associated > Plants > Roots > Unclassified | place: USA: North Carolina | collected 2013-09-02
AATGGAAACTTTTTTGGTTTAAAAAAAAAAAAAAAAAAAATGGAAACTCTTTTTGTATGGATTTCCATTGAAATGTTTTCCCACTCCTTTTTCCAACAAGCCGATCCAGTCCACACATTCTAATCATCTGAACCATACTTTTGACAATACAATATATATATACATAGATAAAGGAAGATGTGGTTCTTTAATTCCACAATTAAATACATAAACATTAAAAAGTGATATATGGGCCTTACGCGGAGAAGGCGGTACGACGGTGCTTTTGACCCAGTAATTTCTGGATCACGTTCACATGCCGATAATTATTGTTAAGTTGTTTGCATATTTTATTATGTGCCTTGTTTGTGGGATTTTCGCTAATTTCTTTTCTCGTTTTTTCGTTCTCCTCTTCCCTCAATTATTTTCTCAACTTCCTATTCGACCAAAGCATTAATTCTACACACGACAGTAAAGGACCCACTCAAACAATAATTAGTTTTCAACTCTTTCAGAATATATTTTAGTGACACTAAAATAGCATATCATAAACACAACAGAGGCCAACGACTCTGAATGATCCGTACCGCAGTGGAAATAACAGTCCGGTTATGTCGGTAGGCTATATAAGCCACTACTTTCATTTCAATTTCTCAACTTTGTTGTACTTAGTTCGTATCCTATCAGTTTATCATCACTTTAATTTGTTACCATATAGTATCTGTAAAAACTAATTAATATTTATGAATCATGCTCATATTTTCAAATCTTAGAGCTACTCAACAGAACACACACACATACAGTCAAAATTTTATACTACATAATTTTTGTTTTAAGTTTACAGTTATAAACCAAACAAATCACCTCACAAAAGTATATAGTTATACCAAACCAAGCACCTCATAAATGAAAACAAAATTAAAAATAATAATATATATAATAAGAAATATTCATCAATACTAACGTTCAATTTTAGTAAATTGGCAAAAATAAAATATTAGTATCACTTCCAGAGATTACATTATTATTTGGTGAATTTGGCAAAAATAAAATATTTCGTTGGTGGATGCTTTGCTGGGACGACTTTGTTTATTACCGTCATATTGTAGTAACCTAATTTTATTACCTAACATTCATTTGAACATTAAAAACATTAATGTCATTTGATTGGAAGAGTTTATTAATGACCATTATTTCCTTATTTCCAAACCTAATAAACCCATTATTTCCTTATATTAAATTATGGCTTGATTGGTGCAATTTCTTTCTAGCTCTTTCTGTTTCCGTCTTGATTCGAATAAAAACGACAAATGTTATCTCTACCCGTATCCGATTATGTTTAATATATTATGCATTGATATTTCACGCTACGATCTGGACCGACGTTTAGTGTGGACCCTGTCACGAGTTTTATCTATGACGGACCAAAAGAAAAACTAATTAAAGCAGAATATCAAAGTTAGTCGGGTAAGTTCCAACTAATAACCGAGCCCTGTTTGGCTTTGAGCATTAGTAGTAATCAAAGTAAACATATGATAGAAAAGTTATTATAATCTATTATATACAGATTAATATGTACGATTCCAGATTCTATTTATGTTTCTCGTATGTAAAACATATAATGTGAACCTACTTAAACTATACTAAGACTATTAGTTTGGTTTCAAATTAGATTAATTAGTTTAACCAAACTGAACATATCCCTAGATTGTAAAAGTCTAATATATCCACTAATTATTTTTGCTTGCCGACCTCTAATCCACAACTTTTTGTTTTTCCATTTCCACTGATTTTCAACATTCCACCGGGTGTTACCAACAGTAACATACATACAGTGAATTTTTTCAACACTCCACCGCATGTTACCAATAGTAGCAAAACCCTCGACAAAAATTTGTACCGACTATAAATATTCAACTCCAACTCTTTCCTCTCCACACACTCAAATATCTCTCCAACACTAAAATAATTGTACCGACTCTCTCTCTCTCTCTCTCCGTAACAAAAAAATCACCAATGGCAAAACAATATCTCTTTGTACTCCTCTCAATCTCCTATCTCTTATCACTGGAGCTCACGGCGGCCACCGCAGCCTCACAGACCGGAGCTTCCAAAAAAGCCATAAACTTCATCCAATCTTCTTGCAAAACCACCACATACCCTGCCTTATGTGTCCACTCACTCTCCGTCTACGCAAACGACATCCAAACAAGCCCTAAACGTTTAGCTGAGACCGCTATAGCCGTGACACTAAGCCGAGCCCAATCCACGAAGCTCTTCGTCTCGCGTCTAACACGTATGAAGGGTCTTAAGAAGCGCGAGGTCGAAGCCATCAAAGATTGCGTCGAGGAGATGAACGATACCGTTGACCGTTTGACCAAATCTGTTCAAGAACTGAAGTTGTGTGGGAGTGCCAAAGATCAAGACCAGTTTGCGTACCACATGAGTAATGCTCAGACTTGGACTAGTGCGGCTTTGACTGACGAGAACACTTGCTCCGATGGGTTCTCGGGTCGGGTTATGGATGGGAGGATCAAGAACTCGGTTCGGGCTAGAATCATGAACGTGGGACATGAAACCAGCAACGCTTTGTCCTTGATTAATGCCTTTGCTAAAACTTACTAATTTAAAACTATATTTTGTCCTGTAAAATATATATATAGATAAATGTAATGTCTTGCTAAGAGTTTGATGTGATATATTTTTTTCGATTTTGGTAGTTTCTTTTTGTTTTGTAACGTGGTTTATAATAGTATAATGTGTATTTTGAGCTATAAAGTTGTTTTTAAGATTGGATAAATTGCCCCCAACAAATGGTAGCTAGTAGACTGATACAGTCATTTTCCTTAAAGGGTAATTGATTAAAGTTTGGACTAGTTGGCAGATATGTTTGACAATTCTCTTTCACACCAATTTTGGTTTCCTTGTCGCAAGTTGGGCACACATTTTAATTTTCTATATCAACCTTTTTTCAAACAGAGAAGATAAAGTGAAGATAGTTGAATTTAGATATCACTATACCAGTAATGAATTTCTACATAACTACTTGAAAACGGTGACAAGAAAACAGTATCATTTAATTCATGGTGATGGTCTCAACTTAAGAAATTCAATACATCCTTGATTTCAAATTTATTGTCCACATTTTCGGTTCAGGTTCATTTGATGAGTTTGCAGGAAATATTTTGCCAAAAAAATGTGCTCCTTTATCAAGATAATTTGGTGAAATCTAGATATCCTGTATTAAATAAGAGAAAACGACATTACTGTTGTGAAATAAATTTATTTTCTAGCCTAAAAAAATATAGTGGATCTGAATTCTGATATTAGTGTTATATATATTTTATTATATGTATTCTTCGTTTACACCACGTGAGATGTCTGATGATACAACTTTTTCAAAAGTAGTGTGCTTCACATATCTCGTAAGTCGTAACTGCTTGGGTTTGGTCCATGATTTTTGTTATGGCTTTGATTCTCTACCAATCATTTATACGATCATACATACGTGATACGCTTATAAACACGTTACACACACGTTCGCCATCGTCTAACATATTTGGGATACCACTATTCGCAGAAACAGCTTTTGGGCCCCTAAGCCCATTTTGATATCTGTTTTCAGCATTATTATTGGCTGTTAAACTTTTTTTTTCCAAGCAATAGCCAAGAGCCAACATGAATAAAGTAATAAGTCATGACAATCTGACAGAATAACATTATCAGTGAAAACCACGAGTTATACAAATCTCAGTGTTTAATATATAACATCCTAAATCATATAAAGATGTATGGAGGAATCAATATTATATATTCAAACCAATCTTCTTCTTTTTTGCGTTATCACATTCAACAATTTTTTTTTGTGTGTGTTTAGAAACGTTGTACTGTTTTCATTCAAAAAAAGAAAGAAATGTTGTTTTGTTATGTTTGGATGAAGTTTTAGTTTTCTTTTCCCAAATGTACTTTACATTTTTAAAATGGACGAAACCATACCAAATCTTGTATCTAAAAGGATCAAACTCAGACGTGTGCATATGTGAATTCTAGATGATATGCCGTCCAAAATAAAATAAAAAAATTATAGAATGATAAAATCATTTATTATAGACTAAAAAAAAATATCCCAACAGTATATATTGGAAGCATGATAAGAGTCTAGCTCTTTACATTACCAACTAAAATGAAGAAACTAACAAGAAAATGAGTCATGCACAACTTAATTTCCCTTTCACAATACAACTTGACACTTTACATCGACCTACTGCTTCTAATATACATGTGTATTTATATCAAGATATATATGGATATATATGGATATTTGGGAGCAGACGCAATGATTTGTGCCAAATTGGTATTGAAAATGACCCTAGTCACATGCAGCTCCATTGAGTACAAGGACGATAAGAGGCATAATTAAATGTTTTTGGTTCACGTCCACGATTCGGTTTCCACGGTCGACATCTTTTAATCTTTAGTGTAAGTGTGTAACCATTTTTGAGTCATAAGTTTTTTTTTTTAATTTATAAAATTTTGTATTTATGTTTACAAAATTAAAAACACCATTTTCTAACAAAATAGAACACTAAATTTAGTATTGAATATATTTTGGGTTTCATATTTGCGATTGTTAGAAACATATAGTTCAGAAATAATATAACATTGTAAATATGACAAAAAAATATATATGTATATTCATGAGACAAACATTCAAATCAAAAACCATCATGTGTAATTAATGACAGTAATTGTCGTTTATCGTAATCGTTGTTGTGGATCGCCATTCGCTATCGCAAGCAAGTGTTAAACGAATAGGACCCAACTAGCCGACTCCATTAAGATATGAAAGAGACCAAAAATAGCCCACTAGAATGATCTATTAACCAATTAAATAGATCATTCTAAATGTAGTTAATGCTTAATTAATCATATGATTATGTTTTGTCTTAAAACTACAAATTCCAAACCCTACAACCAGTGTCGCCTCCGTGTTGCTTTCACATGTTAGATATTTTTTCGTTTTTTTCCCCCATTTTTGTGTGTGTGAGAAATATCTTCATTATGCAAATCCCATTGGCCACTTGATTTTTAAGTGCTTTTTAAAAAAAAAAACGTCTCCTTTTTCTCTATATAAACCCCAATTACATAACAATCAATACTAGAAAACATATCATTATCACACTTTCATAAAGCTCATAACATACATAAAAAATGGGTGAATCTTTTAGATTATTCAATCATCATCACTTCCTCACAACTTTTCTCATAATCATAGCCATGCTCAAATTGGTTCATACAACAACAACAACAACTACAACAACAACAACAAACACCGAGTTCGTAAAATCATCATGCACTTTCACAACGTACCCAAGACTCTGTTTCTCTTCACTCTCAACTCATGCTAGTCTCATCCAAACAAGCCCCAAGCTCATGGCTCATGCGGCTCTCAACATCACATTAGCCTCGGCTAAAGTAACTTCAGCAATGATGGTGCGTCTCTCGAATAGTCGGCTCAAGCCTAAAGAAGTCTCGGCCATGAGAGACTGCGTCGAGGAGTTAGGTGACACGTTGGAGGAGCTTAGGAAATCGATTGGTGAGATGTGTCAGCTAAGTGGCTCGAACTATGAAGTTTACATAAGCGATATACAGACTTGGGTCAGTGCGGCTTTGACAGATGTGAACACATGTACTGACGGATTTGAAGGAGAAGATATGGACGGGAAGGTTAAGGTTTTGGTTAGAGGGAGGATTTTGGTTATTGCTCATTTAACAAGTAATGCTTTAGCTTTGATTAATCACTTTGCTTCTATTCATGGCTAAAGAGAGTTATGATAAGTACTGTTAGTTTGTTTTTTATTGATTTTTCTAGTGATTTTGTGTGTATAATGATAATATAATGTATGTGTCTTTATGATTCCAGAATCAATATGTAACAAATGAAGTGTTTCATGAAAATTGATTTTAAAGATTTTCCAACAAAACATTTATTTTATTTTTCCTACCCAATAAATTTTGCATGCATCTATCATTTTCTAACTTTAAAACTTTCCAATAATTGTTATAAAAAACTGATTATATAATTGAATGTATATAAAGTCTTCCATTAATGCTCTTTAAAGTTTACATTTGATTGACCTAAATTAATTTAATAAAAAACAAAGAAATATTTATGCTTAATTTGAGATTTTTTTAAAAAACAATGGATAACTCACGTGAAGAAAAGCTGTCTTTTTCTACCACTTTTGTTGAGTAAATGGCAGACCAAACAGCTTACAGTTGTTAGATTTTACACATGGAATCTGTTTCTTTTTTAAGGTTTACATATCTATAAGAAAGAAGATAAATGTAATTCATTATACTACATAACATTTACAAGAAATTTACAATATATTGTAAGAAGAAAAAAAAAACTAAAGTTGTTGATTCTGGTTAAGCATTTTCAACAAACCAGGTTTAGTACAATTCAACAAAGATCTTCCAGATTGAACCATAATAGCAAACAAAGCACGAGCCTCTCTCAACTTCTTCTCTTCACACAAAATATAAATCAACCAAGTGTGGTTTATTGAACGAGGCCAGATATCAAGAGCAGCCATGTCTTTAACCACCTTAACCGCTTCCATGGTCAATCTAGAGTAACAGAGACATTGAAGCAGCTTCTCATAAGAGTCTTTATTAGGATTAATCCCACTCTTCTGCATTTCTAACATCAGAGCCAAAGCATCAAGAGGTCTTTTAAAATCACATAGGCCCTTAAGCAGAGTACTGTACATAACTTGATCCGGCTCGCAATTTGTTCCCTCAAACAAATCTATAGCAGACTCGATATCACCTGCTTCAATATGAGATTTCATCAGAATAGTGTAAGTTACTAGATTTGGAACAATGCCTTCCTTTTGCATCGATTCGAGATGGTTATATGCTTCGTCTAGCCTTCCTGCAGCGCAGTATCCGGTTATAATTGTGTTGTGGAGGTATAAATTGGGGATTATAGACTTTTTCACTTTCCCAATCACTTCCATTGCAAAGCTTTTTGATCCGTAGTTGCCTAAAGAAGAGGGGATTGATACTAAAGGCTTTGTGCGAATGAGACGTTGAAGAAGCTTTTCTTTCCCTGGCTCAACAATAACCTGCCTCTTCTTCTTTCGTGCCATAGCTCTCCATAAACCGCTAAGTAGTGTAATGTAAGCGATGTGATCATGTTTGATATCATTTTCGCCCATTAACCCGAACAATGTAAAAGAAAACTTGAAATCTCCCTTCTTAAGGAAATGACCGATGAGCGCAGTATACAGAACTACGTTTGGTGATAACCCATCTTCAAGCATCTTATCGAGATACTGACATCCTTTCTCCATCATACCCATCTTCACAAACCCGCTGATCAATACAGTGTAAGTAAAAGAGCTAGGTCGAAGAAAATGTTTGACGACTTCTTCAACTAACTCATTTGCTTCGTCAATTCTTCCGTTTCTCGCGTAAGTATTGATCATAATCATGTAAGCAATCTCATCAGGTTGAATCCCAGACTCAAGCATCTTAGCAAAAGTCTCTTCTGCTTCAACAACCCTTCCCTGTTTGCCAAGAGAACCAATAATTGAACTGTAAATAGCTACAGTAGGTCTCAATCCAAGCTCCTCCATTGCATCTATAATAGCAAATGCAGCATCTCTGTCATTCTTCTTGCATAACTCATTCACCACTATCAAATAAGTATCAACATCCGGAACAAAGTCTAACTCTTGGATAATATTGACTAAAGACGCCAAATCTTCAATGATATTTTCCTGAAATAGACATTTGATCACTGAATTGTATGAAAAGGGTAAGGGTGTGCATCCCAGATTGACCATTTTTTCTATACGAGATAAAGCTGCGATATAATTTCTTTGCGAACACAACGCAGTTGTGACAACAGCAAGTCCCACAGCAGCTAGGTTCGCATCTTTTCTAGCAATCTCCCCAAGCAAAGACTCAACCTTTACCTCAATATTTCCAAGATCATCAATAACTGGTGGATTAATCCCACATCCGTTATCTAAAATTGATTGTAAGATCACCATAGCATACTTAAGCTCGTGGCATTTTGGGAGCATCTTCAAGAGAACAAAGTAAGTAATATGGTCTGGGACAATTCCATTGTCTAACATCCTCATTAACAAGTCAACAGCTTTATCCATTCCTCCCTTCTTGTAAAACCCGAATATAAGATTTGTATAACAATGCACGTTGCGGGATATATCTTCACTCCCTGTGTTGTTCACGAAAAGCCTCAAAGCATAATCTACATTCCCTTCCTTGCAGTAGCTTCCGATCATTATATGGTAAGTGAAAACATTCGACTGCACACCCTTTTTTATCATTTGACTAAACATTACCCTTCCTTTATCAAGCATACCCAACTTCATGAACCCATGAATCAAAGTGTTAAAAATACAAGGATCAAGCTCAAAACTTCTCTCGACCATCCGCAAGTAAAGCCGCATTGCCATCGTCATATTATTGTCCTTACAATATTCTTTCATCAAACAAGTGTACATGACCTTATCCACATAGTAACCATCAACTTCCATATGATCAAACAGAGCCTCTGCTTCAGCAGCACATCCTCTTTTACAAAAACAGTAAAAGAGAGACTTATACAGATTAACTGGCAGAGGCATTCTTGTCATCCCACATAGAGTATCTAACATCCCAATTGCTTCATTCAAGTGACCGTGACCGCACAATCCCTTAAACAATCTCTTACAACACCAAAGCCATAAACCACTGCCTCTCTCTTTGACTTGTTCAAAGCAATGAAACGCCTCGAGAAACCGATCTTGATTACAAAGCTCATCAACTACTAAGCTAGAGGAGTTTCTACTAGGAGCATAACCAGAAGCTATAATTCTATCTAAATGTGCTCTAGCTTCATCAAATCTCCTTAACTTAACCAAACAAAAAACCATTGAATCTAAAACCGACGAATCAGGAACAATACCGTTTCCGATAACACGTTGATTGTAGAAAGTTTCGGCCACTCCAGGCTGACCCATCTCCGTAAGCTTCCTTATCAATGCACCGTAGCAAGACGAATCAAGTTCTATTCCATTATCGACTGCAAAATCAGCAACTAAAGCTGCCTCTGAAATAGAAGAAGAACCATCAATAACACGGCGAATCACTTCCCGAGCAGAGTCTAAGAGACCTCTCCGACCAAGTTTGACTATCAACGACAAACATCGAGACCGGTGGTCACCAGAAGCGGCGGAGAAGACGGCGGCGGAAGTGGAGGGAAATAGTTCCGAAGAAAGAGCACAAGTTGTAGCTTTTCTGGATTTGAAGAAGCGATAACATAAAGCTTTCGCCTTTAACATTATCTAAAACCCCGAATCTCTCAGGGCTTCTCAATTAAAAGCCTCTCCAGGTTTTTCGATTTCACGAGTTCCCCAGTTGCAGAATCTAAACAAAGCATTGTACTTTACTACAGATACTAAAGAAAAGTAGAGATTTTGAAGATAAATTAACGCCGACGAAGAGTAGCAAAGCGCGGTTTTTGAAACAACATCCTCCGCAAATGCCTAAAACCCTCGTCGTCGTCTTTTTCAATTCGTGTTTGGTTTAAGATTGTGAACCGGTCGAATCAAAATTATGAATCTAAACCAGACATTTATCGACGCAAATCGAACCGAAATGTTAAATGTTTAAAATGAGCCCAAGCGAAGATAATTCAATACGGCCCAACTACAATATATGTTCAAATATTCTTTAGTTTTTTCTCTCTTAATTCTGAAAATAAACAAATGGTACAAGATGTAAAAAAAAAAATTGTATTAAGTTGATAAAAAGATAATAAGATAGATCACATATAAAATGTCATAATAAAATTATATAATCATTCTCTTGTCCTTTGTTTGTTCTAATTTCGTAGTCATATGATTAAGAGCTATAATTCTCATTATTATTTAACTATATGAGGTGACTCTAAAACAAAATTAAAGAAAAGGATTATAAGAGAATGAAGGATTTATCCCTAATAATTTAGCATTAGGTGGGATTGGGAACGTTGACAATTTGTGGAGGAAACGTATTCACAAAGTGCAAATATATTAAGCACTAAAAAGGCATGATTATTTATTGGTAATTATTTACACTTGAGCTTATTTTTAATAATCAAATTAGTTACGACTCTTGTGCAGTTGTGCACGGGTGATTTTGATTTCTTTCATTTTTTGTTTCTACGTTCTCTTGTACTTTAAGACAGAAACTTTGATTGGTTTGAAAGTTACAAATAAAACAAGAACATATATCACCGTTACAAAAATGCTATTTTATGCATGTCAATAATATGATTTTTGAAGAAATATCAGTAAGTTATATCATGCCAACATTGCATTACAAAAAAAGGATAATCAATACACTAGAATAAAAGGTCAATCATTCCTAATCTAACATACTTGAAGATCTAAATTTTTTAATATAATATTATGAATTGCTTTAATAAGACAAAACTAAACTCCGAAAAAGTCTTGTTATCTATTTACAAATCGTACGTTTTGCATACAAATGATTATAATGTTCCCTATGATTTGTATTTTTTTTTGTCGTCATATCCTTATAGGCTCATATAACCATGAATACATCTTGGTGGAGGAATGATCCCCGCAAGTCCACAATCAACCAATCATTTTTCATGAAATTAATCAAAATTTACACCTCCTCCTCTTTTTCATCTTCTTCTTATGATTTTCTTTCCGATATATAGTTTTAATATTCTTTGCCATGCCACAAACTAAACTTCCAAGACTAATCATAACCAATAATTTCAATCTAATATATAGCAGCAAATACAAATTCTCATCACCATACATACATACATGTGTCATGTGTCCAATGAAATATGGATTGGTTGTAATATAGAGATAGGTAAATTAATACACACACTCACGCACGAGCTTCACGTGTAGCCCATTACTTTGGCTCCCCAAGGGAATGATAACGGGTCCCTCAAGGCCCACTCATTAGACCGGAAAGATCGGTGGTTCGTTGGCAACGGCTGACTTGACAGTGGCTGGACCACGCCGGGCTCACGAGTCCAATCATATAATTTGTAGTGGGACCAGCCTTAACGGCTTCAGTCACAAGATGAAATTTGTGTTAGGATCAAACCAGCCAAACCGGTTGTTCTTCAAGTTCGGTCTGGGCAAAGAAAACATGTGATATGATGGTTTTGATAACTGTCACTCTCTCAGTTCCCTAAGCCTATCAATGTACTCAAAACAGTCGGTTTGTGGAACCCATCATCCAATGAGATGAATCAAACAAAATAAGATGAAATTTTTGGTTTTGAAATTTAAGAAGTGGCATTCTCAAAACTCTATCTAAACGTAGATGATAGAAATAATTTAAATACGTACCACCACTTATGATGAAATGAGACATCCAGCTCTTTCTAGTACGTACATACTACTCACGAAAATAGATGCGTGCAATATATAAATCTTTATAGACCATAATAAAATAATATAGAAATTGCAGGTATAATCATAGTGTTTGCAAGTGGAGAATTGGAGATAGAAGCGTACTGCTTAAGAACCATCTTTTTATTTTGTTTTCATATTAATAGCAATATCATAGAGACACTGAAATCAGAGAAAAGAGAAAGAGACTCTGCCGTCAAAGATATAAAATAAGAGGCCTAGCAATCTAGCATTAGGTCATAATATTTTGCTATGGAATCTAGTGATCCATATGATCACTAATTAATTTCTCTGATTTTGTTTAAGAAGAAATTTATACATACAAACAACATGAAAACAAAATCTTAAAATTCTAGTTAGATCGATAAATTTTCATAGAATAAAAACACAACTAATCTCTTATAGATTAAAGTGAATTTGATGTGACCACAACAATTAATCGAATGAAGAAAAACACGAAAATATCAAAGATTATTTTGATTGAACTTGCGGATTAAGTTTTTGTTGAATAAAATGGCAATGTGGACCATGTGGTATGAGTAGTACATAAAATTTAGAAACTCAAATCGGGCTTAAATACTCCTATATGTGATTTCGTTAGAATTGACCTAAAAGATTCGATTATCTAAAGAAGTAATTAAATATTAATTATGTTTGTCTAAGTTATAAACTGGTATCACCTTCACCTATATATGAAAATCAAACTTCCAGAGTAGCTGCATTTTATTCGAGAGTTTATTATAGTATCTCTGTAATTCTATATTAGAATGGTATGTAATATGAACAAAATTAAAAATGGAACCAAATGGAGAATTTGTATGTAAGTTTGGTGGGGGCAACAGGAATTGAAATGGGGCCAGCACCGAAGGCGATAAGGAGCTTTTTTGCCGCGATGATGTTCCCTGTGTTATTACGTAACCACTCATCTCACGCCACGTTATTTTATTACTGTTTTTTTAAAACAATTATTTACTCTGTAGTTCACTTCTTTTTTCCTTTACGATGTTGTTATGGGTTATCCATTAAAAAAAAAAATATTTGTAAATCGTCTATTTAAGGAAAATAAAATAAAACACTTCATATCATGTTATGTAGTACCAAATTAACAAAGTATTAACTTCAAATTAATTCGCCAAAAAGATGTTATGATGTGATGCATTCTTTAATATAGATTAAACTATTGGTGATTTGTTTTTCTATAGTTAATCACTAGCAAGAACATTTTTCTTTTATGTTTACAGTTTTTAGATTATAAAAAAATGGTGTAATAAGAACATGTCAAATCAAATGTATTTAATTTGTTAATATAGATTTGTGTATAAACAATTGGTAGTTTTGATAATTCAATTTTTCAGCAATCATCATAATAATACTTTACAAGAAAAGCTAAATCATCTGAAAATTTTATATGAATACGTACGGTTTAATTCCCAATCTACAACTTTTTTAGTTGGATTTATTATAACCGTTTTTCTAAAACAAAACACATTAAAATTTATAAGTGAAGATCCAATGGGTTCAAACCTTTTAATTCTCAATAAATATACATAGATTCTCGAAGATATCCTATCAACTTGTAAAAGTTGTTTAATCAATCTTTTGTTTGATGAAATCTTGTTCAACTGTTGATTTGGTTAAGTTTTATAGCTGAAATGTGTATAAGTGTTTCTGAACCTTTTTAATTACTGCTAAATCAATTTATGTCTTACAAACTTGCCGATGTATCATGTATGTTCATTAGGGGTGTCAAAATGAGCCAGCTCGCTCAGCTCAGCTCATGATGAACTTAAATCTTTTATGAGCCAGCTCAGCTCAACTCATTTATTATATGAGCTTCAAAATACAAACTCGGACTCAGATCATCTAGATCACGAGCTAAATGAGGTAGTTCGCGAGCTAATGCAAATAAATGAAAAAATTTAAATTTTCTAAAATTTTTATGTAAATTATATATTTTTAAAAATATATTTCTATTTTTATAGATTATATAAATATTTATGTTTTGATTGTTGACTTTTTGTGTTTATTACTAATATTTATTTTCAGAAATTATTATGTAACTTATATATTTTCTAAAATATATTTCTATTATTTATAGAAAAATATATATATACTTTGATTGTTAGTTTTTTGTATATATTACTTCAAAAAAGCCAAACTCATGAGCTAGCTCATGTTCATTAAAGCTCGCTCATATAACTCGTGAGCTAAATAAAGTTCGATCACTAAACTCATTTATTAAATGATCCTAAAAAATAGAATTCGCGCTCATGAATAACTGAGTCGAGTTGAGCCAGCTCATGAGCTATCAGCTCATTTTGACACCATTAATGTTCATATAATAATCGTAATCCATCATGACCAATTAGGCAATTAAGACATACTATAACAAAACATTTTTTTTTTTT
>Ga0041059_1002442_pt1 | contig 13851 bp, 10 predicted proteins | sample AraColnosormetaG_FD_56232 | JGI IMG/M metagenome (GOLD analysis project Ga0041059, IMG submission 56232) | Arabidopsis roots microbial communities from North Carolina, USA - Col MF nosort | ecosystem: Host-associated > Plants > Roots > Unclassified | place: USA: North Carolina | collected...
AAAAAAAAAAAAAACGAGTTGTGAAATTAGAGAAGAAAAAAAACTCAGAGCAGTGACAAACATCGATTCAAGAGTTGTGAAGCGCCGCCGATTTTCGTAGAAGATAATCTGATTCCAAATTTCTCTTTTTTGGGATCGCTTCGCTACTTCTGATTCCATTTCACCTCGGCAAAAATCTGGAATCTGTACCGTCACAGCCGAAAATTCTCTTCCTTCACCGTTTCGTTTCGCTGCTTATGTAAGATTCAATCTTCCTTTGCTTATGTATTTGTTATTTATGGATACTCCGATCCTTGGTTACTACTGTGCGTGAATACCCACTTGGAGTTTAACATACGATACTTTATTGATGAATACTTTGGGAAATCTGGTGAATTTGATTGTTGTTTTGAGTGATATATGTTGAATTGTTTTAGAATTACGAGCAATGTCCCTGGCTGATACATTTTAGGGTTTAGGACATAACTGTTTAGTTCTTGTCCAATTTTCATGATATTCAGACGAGTGTTAGATTTCTGGCAATTTAATTATTAGGGTTTCGTTTTTTATATTAATGAATTCTACAATGCAACATTTTTGTAGATCAAATGATTAGGGTTTCTGGCAATGAAATGTTAGATTTCTTGCAATTTAATTATTAGGGTTTCCTTTTTATATTAATGAATTCTGCAATGCAGCATTTTTTGTGAGTCAAGAATAAATGTGTTGATGGAGTTTAATGACTTGTTCATAAGTAGTGCCATTCTTGACGTTTAGGAATCTTGAGTTTATATATCATCTTGGATGAGATTTATGCATTGATTGGTTAATAGTGGCTTTATTTTGGATTGCTTCTGCCTTCAGTTCTCTAATCATTATTACCCTATCTGTCTGGTTTATAGATTTGCTTTAGTTTAGGTAATTAACTTCCAAATGTATTTGCAGTGTGCGGATTTGTCGTTGGTGCTCAATTCCCCTAGAATCGGTATCCAGTCCATCTCTCGTGCAACTTTTATATCAGTCTCTTTATTGAGAAGTCGATTCGGTTTCCCCGAGCAGTCAGGTCCCTGCTCCTCCATTCGTGGCATTTTGTAGAGGAGAATATACATTAGGAGACTTCCAATGGAGTTTAATAAAGAAGAAGCTACAAGGGCTAGAGAGATTGCAAAGAGGAAGTTTTTAGCAAATGATTTTGCGGGGGCGAGGAAATTTGCCTTGAAGGCTCAGTTTCTGTATCCTGAACTCGATGGAATTGCTCAAATGGTGGCCACTTTTGATGTTCATTTATCTGCACAGAATATCATTTATGGGGATGTAGACCACTATGGTGTACTTGGTCTGAACCCTGAGGCTGATGACGAAATAGTGAGGAAGCGTTACAGAAAGTTAGCTGTAATGCTTCATCCAGACAGGAACAAGTCAGTCGGAGCAGAGGAAGCCTTTAAGTTTCTTTCACAGGCTTGGGGTGTCTTCTCTGACAAGGCAAAGAGAGCTGACTATGACCTGAAGAGGAATGTGGGATTGTATAAGGGAGGAGGAGCATCATCGTCAAGGCCTGCAACCAATGGGTTTCAGAAAGTTACTAAAGCTAGCGGTAACACAACCAAAGTAAAGAGTTCAAAGAGAGGTATAAAACGGGCAAGTGATGCCTCTGCTGCCGCTACTACTTCTACCTCGGCCCAGAAAACAACTGCTGATGGGACCTTTTGGACTGTATGCCGTACTTGCAGAACACAGTATGAATATCATAGTGTTTATCTAAATCAGAACCTCCTGTGTCCCAACTGTCGTAAGCCGTTTATAGCTGTGGAAACAGATCCTCCAGGTTCAGGTTCGATTCGCAAGACCTTTCACGAGCACCAATTCGACTCTCTCCGCCATACAACAGACGGAAGAAAGAAAAATGTACCTGGAAGAGACAACAATGGGGTGTATGGTGAATATGATTCCTTTGAGTGGGGTGTGTTCACTGGAACTAAAACTTCTGCTCATGCTACACCGACCGGGTCACGAAAAGATGAGGTTGTGCGTAGAGAGTATACCAAAAGGACGGCTGGTCCTTCATCAACAATTCCTCCAAAAAGAAGAAAGGTTATGGAAAATGCAGTTGCGGGTGGCAACATTGCAAGTTGTCTTGCTCCCAAGTCCACTGGTGTAAAAGAAGTTTCTGAGGACGAGCTGAAGAATTTATTGAAGAAGAAAGCTAAATCAGTAATCAGCAGAAACCTGCCAGAGTTATGCACCATCGTTGCTGAAACTGAAACTAACGGAAGGGGAATGGAAACTGAGGATCTCAATGGTTTCAATGCAGGTTCTTCAGTAAACAAAAATGCCATTGAATCATGCTGCATGAATACTGACAAGGAATTGAATTCACTGGGAGCCTTGACATTAGATGTTACTGCGCCGGATTTTTGTGACTTTGACAAGGATCGAACTGAAAAGTCAGTTAAGGATAACCAGATATGGGCTTTTTACGATTCTCATGAAGGTCTGCCTCGATCATATGCCTTGATACATAATGTTATCTCCGTAGATCCATTCAAGGTGCGTATGAGTTGGCTTACTCCAGTAACAAACGGTGAGCCTAGCTCAACGAATTGGCTTGGTTTTGGTATACCAAAAAGTTGTGGAGGTTTCAGAGTTAGGAAAACACTAATCTACAGGTCACCTTACAGTTTCTCACACAAAGTAAACCTGGTCAAAGGCAATCATGGGGAATTCCTTATATATCCTAGAACAGGCGATGTCTGGGCTCTGTATCGGAAATGGTCCCCTGACTGGAACTATCTTACAGGAGTCGAAACAGTTGAGTACGATATAGTTGAAGTAGTTGAAGGATACACAGAGGAATATGGTGTGGTAGTGGTTCCTCTGGTTAAAGTTGCTGGTTTCAAAGCCGTGTTTCACCATCATTTGGATTCCAAAGAAACCAAAAGGTTCCTTAGGGATGAAATTTCGAGATTCTCTCACAAGATACCGTCTTACTTGCTGACAGGTCAAGAAGCACCCGGTGCACCCAGAGGTTGCAGACAGCTTGACCCGGCAGCAACACCGTCACAGCTTCTTCAGGCTATCGATGATTATCGGTAAGGTGTAAGATTCAAACTTTTTGTATTTTAGTAATGTAATGTAATATGCTTAAATATGAACTGAATGTTTTATTCTAGTTTATGGGTAACATAGAAGCTAGAAGAACCTACAGTGCGAGTTTTCGTTGTGTTTTATAACTAAAAAGAGGAGCTCTAATGAATCTGAATATTTTCATTAAATGCCTGGCAACAAAAACAGTTTAAAGTGCAATACATTAAAAAAAAAACATAGACTATTCAGAATTTGTTTCATTACTCCTCGAGCACAATTCGACTGCATAGTGGGAAAGAATTTTGCTGTCTTAACCACTCGACGATATATCTTTGATGAAACCGATGCAAACAATGTGGCAGTTTGTGGTTATTTGATTCTTGTCATTGTCGTTCCACAAATTCTCCACCGCACATTTTGGAATCACGGAGAACACCTCTTGGGACAAGGGAGGATCATGGAGACAGGAATTGATGAGCGGAAAAGGGTTAGAGGGACGGGAAGGAGAACTGCGTAAAGTGACACTTCCATTGATTTCGTCTATTAAGCATCTCCGAAATTTGGCAAGAGAGAACTATGAGATGATGAGGTTTGACTGATCTTTGCATTGATGTTTACTTTACCAGCTGTAGTCTTCATTGTCAACAAATTCAAGCAGAGAAACAAGAGAGAGATGAAATCGTCAGAAGAAGATGTTGAGATACAAAAAGACAAGCGATTGTTGATATTATAGGTAACATACTATAATAGAAACAAGGAGACTTTAAAATTTGATTTTTCATTAAGTTTCTACTAAAGGAAACAAACTTAAACGAATCTAAATTGTTTCATTATTACATGCCTAGGCAGCATAAGCAGTTTCAATTGCATTACATTAATAAAAACAAGGGTAAGCATAGACTATTCAGAATCTATATATTATATGATTGTTGACTCTCTTCGAGCACAATTCTACGGCAGATAGGGCAAGAATTACACCTCCTTAACCACTCAGAGATACATTCTTTATGAAATCGATGTGAGCAATGTGCCAACTTTTTTATTCTCTTACCATCGTTGACGTAATCGTTCAAAAAATTCTCCAAACATATAGGACATGTCGATTCGTCTTCTACTTCTTGAGTTTCTTCTTTAGGAAGACAAGAAACAGGAATCACTGAGAACACTTCTTGCGTTAAAACGACGTTAACGAACATGAACAACCGTTGTAGAAACCCAACGCTTAAACTCGCTTGACCAGTGATTACCTCAGCGATATATTTGGACAAGGAAGGATCATGGAGACGAGAATCAAGAAGCGGAAAGAGATGAAACGGAGTGAATTTGTAGTTTAAGAGATTCAAACGGATTTGAGAGATGGGGAGAGGAGGTCCTGGATACAATCCATTAAAAGTGATACTTCCATTGGATTTGTCAATCACATATCTCTTGAATTGTTGACGGAGATTGATGATGCAAACAGTGTTGTTTAGGCTCAAGGGTAAATATGTGGTTTGACTGAATATCTTCGTAGTGATAGCGAATTTCATATCTCCAGTCTCCATTCTCAACAAACTTAAGCAGACACAATAAGAGAGAAATCGTTAGATGTTGAGATGAGAAGAGACAAGTGTTTGTTGATGTTATTATATAAGTTTTGCGCTCAATAGTAAGTTTCCTTTTTTGTTTTTGGTTTCATCTACTTATTTCCTTTTTCATAGACTTATGTTAACGTTTATCTCTTGCTATTTCCTTTTTTGTTTGTTATCCTTTCCTTTTCTTTTTGACAGAACTCTGTTTTTTGCTGTTGTTTCTATTTGCCTTTTCTAATTCGAACTAGTCGATTTCGGTGATTGTATTGACTGTGATTTATTTGAAGAGGCAAAGAAACAACAAGAGCCTTAAGTACAATGCCTAGTTTTACTTGTACCGGTTTTCAAGGATCATATTATTGGACCTACAGATAATTCCTACAGACAATTTCATAGGTGATTCTTCGGTTTTGACAGTTTATTATTTTGAAAACTGAACATATGTACTCTTTATTTTTCTGTAGATAGATATCTTTCTCACGAGTACAACAATTTTTTTACCTTAAGCTGCTTGATGATCGCTTCATGAGAGACATGAGTATTACATACGCAGATGCATCATACATAGGCACATTCGTTATCTTGTTCCCTCATAAGAAGTTTCTCTTCTTGCTCCACCCTTTGCAGCCATTTCAGCCCTAGATCGCACCCTGCTCTTGCAGCGATTTGGAACTGTTCTTTTGCCATCTCTAATGGATTCATCTCCGGATTTTCCAGGTTCTTTCTTGCTCTCTTGGGAGGTGAAACTCCCACGACGTTCAATTTTGTTAGAGATTCTGGGACTTGCACACCTGTATAGTTGATATCTTAAGCAAGTAACCTTGAAAGCAAGAAACATAACGATATTGTTGTGTTCCTAAGATCTAGAAAGCCAGGAGTGACCAAAAAACAAATCCACTTTGGATAGCCATGAGGATCTGATGTAAAAGAAGCAAGATAAGTCTGTGCTGAAAGAGGATTACTAACCTCTAAGTAAAAGAGATCCATATGCTATAGCAGCACCAGCATGTCCCTGAACGTTTACAAGAAGATGTCAGACTATGGAAACTACAAGAAGATACCACTTTACAGACTCTTACAGATTTTACATAAAATTTTGACATAAGACAATGCATGTTTCGTCGATATTCAAAAGTAGAACATATGATGATAACTATAGCGCAGAATTTACACTAATGAGGCAGTAATGAAACGAAAACAGAAGCTGGCTCTTTGTAAACACTGCTTCAGCGGTACAGATCTACAGACAAAATAAGAAAGAGCAGTATCGCCAGACATGAAGTTTATTACCTTCTCTGAAGCCCTATGGAAACACCATATAGCTGAATCCACATCTTGCTTCACACAGTCTCCTGTCAGATACACTATTCCTAAAAGATAGAGGGCACCTGGATGTAGCTGCAAGTTACCAACTCAAGGTGAGATTACTATGAAATTTCCGAATTATACGTTCATACAAGTCTCTGAGCTGCAAAAATGCATTCATACCTGATCAACAGCATTCTCTATATAGTGAAACGCCTGTTGATCCGACTGGACATGATCATTCTGAAAGAAAGATTGCAATTAGTATGAAATGCTGGGGCAGTTTAGTGATGAGTGGGAGACAATCAGACAGATATTAACTAAGTAAACTTTCGAATTCTGAGGAAACAAAGCTGCTCATGAAACAGACATTCCTCAACTAAAGAGTAGCCCACTAAAGCAACAATGAAACTGATTAAGATAAAGATGAAGCTCTAAGGTATCTACATCTAATGTTCTCTCTAAGAAGTCGGGGAAAACCGATATTGTAAACATTATTAACAGGCGGTTACAAGGACGAATTGTAAGGAAGCCTGACCTCGACTCTTAAACGACACCCTAGCTCATATTGAGCATCTGCATTACCCATGTCTGCAGCTTCGACAAGCAAAGCAGCTCCCCTGTGATGATCAAAGACAATAATACATGGATAAGAAGACAACAAAAAGAAATATGTGACTAATGATTTACTTACACAGCTTTACAAGCTCCAGGAACATGGTACTTCAGGTGCAACTTGGAAAGCCAATACCTAGCATGAGTGTTCAAATTATCAGCTTCCAGAGCAAGTTCAAAGTTCTCTTTAGCTCCCTATAACCAGAAAAAAAAATCATATTTAGAAATAAACACCAACGATACAAAGCACTACATTCAAACACTTATGGCATACATAAGTGTTATACCCTGAGGAGAGGAATAAGACGACGATCATTGAGTTCACAGTAATCGATAACTCTCTCTACTTCTTTAATCGCGCTCCATCCTTTGGCTACATACTCCATTGCCTTCTCATTCCTACTGTGTAATCCTCTCTGATTCAAACCATAAACACCACAAACGTAAATCACAGAACCGAAACAAACTCATTTCCAATCGAAATCCACAAAAAGGAAAATGTCATACTCGCTGTTCGAATCCATGAACAGTATGATGACAAGCAATCTTCGATTCCGCGGCGACGGCGGCTGCTTGCCGGAGAATTAAACGACGAAACATGATTTAGCCGGAGAAGAAACCTAACCGGAGAGAATTTTGAAAGAAACCTTCAACTAGGCTTAGCTAAAGTTGCTTTTTAGTCCACTGTATTTTATTCAAGCCCATATAAAGCCCATTATCATAAATTACAACTTTCCCCTCGAGCGTCGATGCTAAGTTCTCGGTCGGATTATTCAAGTTTGTCGCCGTCAAAACGAAACACCAACACAAGTTCCGACCAAACTGGGATTCTGTTATCACTTTGGTCTCTGCTCTTCTGATGTATACGAAGTTATCATTGTTCCCCAGAAAGAGTTCTTCACTACTCTCCATAGCCAACGAGAAAAGGATCCATCAATTTCTGAGGAATCTCTGCACGGCTGTTGAAAGGTTAGATTTTGGAAACTCTAATGATTCGTCAGAAATGAACCCTAGAGAAGGGTATAATGGACGAATCCAGAACCGAACTGGGAGCTCTGGGGAAGTTAGTGAAAGTATTCACACACAAAGTCAGAGTCTGGGTTCGAATCAGGGAAGAAATGAGCAGTCATGGAAGCAGAGTCCTAGTTTGTCTAATTCTCAAGTCCAATCTCAATATCAAGGCAATTGGTACGGGACAAACTCTGATTATCAGAATGGTGTAGGATCGTCTTGGCATTCAGGTAAGACTATTGATCGCGAGGTATATGACATGATTATGGAATTTGATGAATATTGCATACAAGAGAATGTAAGAGTGGCCTTAACGACTATGGAAAAACTGGAGAAGAAGGGTTATGTTATGGATTTTGTTAGACTCTTAAAGTTAACACAGCTATGTAGGGAAGGAAATGTTTATTACGAAGTCAGTGTTTTAGAAGAAGCCAAGGTTTCTGTTCTAGCGAAGATCAGAGCTTTAGTTAACAATTTAGAAGCGAATTATTTGAAGTATTATACTGACATCATGATTGAGGAATATGATGCATTTTGCAAACACGGTAAAGTGAAAAAAGCGTTGTATACTATAGATATATTGGCAAGTATGAATTATGTTGTGGATTTGAGTAGACTTTTACGGTTAGCGAAGATTTGTGGGGAAGCAGAGGGTTTACAAGAGGCCAAGACTGTTCATGGGAAGATTAGTGCTTCCGTTAGCCATTTAGATTTGAGTTCTAACCATGTATTGTTAGAAATGTACTCAAACTGTGGGTTGGCGAATGAAGCAGCGAGTGTTTTTGAGAAAATGTCTGAGAAGAATTTAGAGACTTGGTGCATTATAATAAGATGTTTTGCAAAGAATGGTTTTGGGGAAGACGCTATTGATATGTTTAGTCGCTTTAAAGAAGAAGGAAATATACCTGATGGTCAATTATTTAGAGGAATATTCTATGCTTGTGGTATGCTAGGTGATGTTGATGAGGGACTATTACACTTTGAGTCAATGTCCAGAGACTACGGCATTGCCCCTTCCATTGAAGACTATGTAAGCCTCGTTGAGATGTATGCGTTACCCGGATTTTTAGATGAGGCTTTGGAATTTGTGGAGAGAATGCCGATGGAGCCAAATGTTGATGTTTGGGAAACATTGATGAATCTTTCTCGAGTTCATGGGAATTTAGAACTTGGAGACTACTGTGCTGAGGTTGTTGAATTTTTAGATCCTACACGGTTGAACAAACAATCTCGGGAAGGATTTATACCGGTTAAGGCATCAGATGTTGAGAAAGAGAGTCTAAAGAAAAGGTCAGGAATTCTTCACGGAGTCAAAAGTAGTATGCAGGAATTTAGGGCAGGGGATACCAATCTTCCTGAGAATGATGAACTGTTCCAGCTATTGAGGAATTTAAAGATGCATATGGTGGAAGTGGGCTATGTCGCTGAAACAAGAATGGCTTTGCATGATATAGACCAAGAGAGTAAAGAGACATTACTTCTTGGTCATAGCGAGAGAATAGCTTTTGCTCGTGCTGTTCTCAACAGCGCCCCCCGTAAACCTTTCACTGTGATCAAAAACCTTCGTGTGTGTGTTGATTGTCATAACGCATTGAAGATCATGTCAGATATAGTTGGTAGAGAAGTGATCACGCGAGATATAAAGAGATTCCACCAAATGAAAAACGGGGCTTGCACCTGTAAAGATTATTGGTGATTAACGACAAACCTTGAGGTGTGTTCTATAGTAGTGTCTACGTTGAGAATGTTTTGGCTCTTCTTTTCTCATAAATCATCATATTAGTTTTATGAAACTGATTTATCTTGTCTCTCTAAATCTGATTCTCAGTCTCCGAAACACGTTCTCATAATGTCTGTGTTGGGAACTTTGGCAGGATGGAAAAACATAAAGCAAAGAGTCACAAAGACAAATTTGTATCATAAGCAGCAACTTTTCGACCACGTCTCTTTTTTTCCAGGCATTTATACCGTGGAGCTGCCATATTGTTGTCATAGATCTATCTCATTTCTCTTGTCCATTTGATCCAGTTTTTGTTTGTGTCCAGGTTATGATAAACTATACCCTAAATGCTATTGTTTTTCTGAGTAATATTATCAAATGTTTGTTGGTTTGGATTTGTGAGGAAGATAGGAATAGGATGATGTTTGGAACAGTCCAACTAAGGTCTTACTTTGTTCTTCTGATGCATCGTGTAAAGTGTTCTAGGCCTGTGCATAGAAACACTTAAAAAAAAGTAGTGGGTCAACTTCAAAAAGTCTTTTGAGTTATATAAACCTTCAAAAAGTAGGCATGAATGTGTTGTCACACATGATTGATGTACTCAAACCCAAGTTATTTAATTAATCGTTATTCCAAATTTTTTTTTTGTCTAGTTTTGAAATGTTTAAAAATAATGTATGTTTAATATTTTTATGTAATTATTAAATTTCAAAAAGTAAAATAATTTTAAAATAATTTATTTTTTCTTGAGAATCTCTCTAGTCTCTATGCAAATTTTTTTTCAAAAAACATAAACTATCATCTAACAATTAAAAAAAAATTAGTGAAAGCCCATGGACTTTCTGGAGATGATCTTAAGACTTTTTGATCACGCACTGTTAACTTAAGCCTGGTGTCAAATATTTAATGTAATCCAAATAAATGAATTTGCTAGCCTCTTGTTACGCCAAGTTTCATATTACAACCCTAATTCCCAAATTCTCTTCCGATAAATTGTTCACAAATCCCTAGAAAATCCAGAGGGAATCTTCAAATCTTACGGTGATCAAACCTGCTTCAGGCCTGTACAGTGTACTAGGTAAATTCTTATCCAATTGTTCTTCTTTTACACCCTTGATCGCCACGAAAGTATCTTCCATCGATATTCGTTGTGGGTTTATTGATTTAACGTTTCCTCAGAACTAATTTTGGACTAGTCTTGCTCAAATTTTGACTACAGTTTTGTATTTGCTAATTTTGAGTTTATTATGTATATTGAGATTGTTTCTATCTCTCAGATTCTAAAGGTGTGATCTTTTTTGCAGGAATAAAGTAAACTATCATGAGATTCAGAAGAGGAAGTAGAGTTGAGGTGTTTAGCATCAAAGAAGCCTCTTATGGTGTGTGGCGATCAGCGGAGATTATATCTGGTAATGGTCACACTTACAATGTTAGATATTACTCTTTTGAAATTGCTAACAATGAGGTTGTTGAGGATAGAGTTCCAAGGAAGATAATTAGGCCGTGTCCTCCGCAAGTAGATGTTGATAGATGGGAAGCTGGTGAATTGGTTGAGGTTCTTGATAATAATATTTCATGGAAAACTGCTACTGTCTTGGAGGTGTTATCTGGAAGATATTATGTTGTTCGGTTACTTGGTGCTAAAGCAGAACTCACGGTTCACAAAGTTTACCTCAGGGCTAGACAATCTTGGCAAGATGAAAGATGGGTTATGATTGGAAAGGTAAGTTTTTTTACTTATTTATTTAATGGTACTGTGTTTTAAAGTGATGTTTGAACAATGATGCTAATGTCTAACTGTCTTATAATCATCTTTCAGGTATCTTGTTCTGTGAAGTCCTCCACGCTGACTGGATCAGATGAACACCAGAATGTGAACCCCCTTCTGAACTGTGTGGCCACAGGAGACTAGTGTTGCTTCTTTAAGAGTGTTGAAGAGACCTTCACCATGTGATTGGGCGGAGTCTGCTGAATCATGCACTAGAAGTCCTAAGAAGATACGATCATTGGAGGAAGAAGGACACCAGCACCGGTTTGCTTCTTCTTCAGCACAGAAGGTATATAATGATAGTTCTGAACGTAGGGGTGTTGAATTGTACGTGAAAGCTTCGTGTAACGAGAATAAAAGTGGTTTCCGTCAAATGGTCAGGGTAAGATCAAAAAGGTTTAGTGAATGTGTTGGTACAGGAAACTCAGTCTCTAATAGTTGTTATGATACTGATGCATCCTCAGTTGGTAGTTGTAGCCCTATTAGTTATGATGAGAGTGACAAACCAACTTCTTTTCTAGATGGTGCCGACTCTTGTAGTAGTGATGCTGAATCTTCAAAAGAAGCATCTGGATGCAGAGATGAAGCTAGGCGAAAACATTCATTATCAGGTAATGGATCAGTGGTGAGATCATGTAGGCCTGAACTTTACACTTACCGTAGTACACTGACGAAGTTATTTGCTTCTGGCTCCCTAAGTTGGGATCAGGAAGCATCACTAACTGATCTCCGACTTTCTCTTAATATATCAAATGATGAACATTTGATGGAGCTAAGAAATCTCAAGTCTGCCGGTACCCACAGTTAATTTTGTTAGTATCTATTATATCTTTTTGATCCTTGACAGTCTTATCTTCAGGTGTTGGCCATACTTCCCTGCAATGTGGAATCAACTGTTGTATATTGTTCTGTTACCGGAGGATTGTTAAAATGATTGTATAGACAGCAGAAGGGAAATAACTCTGACTGAAAATTTCAAATCCTCATTGTGATGTTTTCTTCTTATAGTCTAATTTTCTTTGTTGTACTTTCCGGATGATTAAACTTAAACAAAAGTTACAGTATCTGTGTTCTAAGATGAGTCATGTCTTTTCTTCATATATATACTTTAGTTTATTGTGTTTAAGCTTCTGGATAAGTCGAGTCATTTGTCTTCTCCTCATCAGTGATGGATTATTGAACTTACCTTACATTTTTCAGGAAAACTGTAGCCATGTTGGGTGACTGCAGATCTTGCTTGCTTCTAGAGATCTTACTCTGATGCATGAGGTTAACTGAATGGTGCAAAACACAATGCCCCTTCTTCCTCAAAATTCATAATTTAAATTGTGCTGTGTTTTCTTTTTGGCTGTACATAACTGATCTGTTTCAGGTGTTCTTGGATATATATACCCTCTTTACACAGGCTGTGAACTGTTCCTAGCCGAAGGATAATCATTTACAGTCTGCAGGTTGGATAAGTTTGCCGACGATTGGTAAGTATTAGGTTGAAAGTTCTTTATGAACTGTGTCTATCTGAGACAGTATTGAGGTTGTGTGGAATACTTTTACTCTTTCAGCAAATGTGACCAGTAGATTGTGGAACTGTCCATGCTTGTTTGTTGGTGGTATATGTACAGTTGGCCTGGTCATCAAAATCTACAGAAAAGTACTCAATTTTTATGAAATCAAGGCTATGACATTTCAAGCTGAATTACCGAGGTGCGGGGATTCAAACGTTAGCATAAATATTATGATCGGTGTGTATAGACCTCTGCATAAATCAAACGTGTCTAGCTGCTCGCTTGTCAAATCCAACTTTTTCCCTATGTCTCAAGCTTAAAGAAATTGAAAAGACTCAGAGAGGAAGAAGAAGCCTTGCGAATTGCGATGTTCTTATGCCATCACTATCGGTTTTATATTCGCTTATACTCTACACTAAGAAAAATAATCGAATTGAATATTTCTGATTCTTTAGAACTCATGTTAATTCAAAATTTTATGGTTGTTACAAAACTTATGAACAACATTATGATCTGCATTAACTTATAATGTTTTCAATGTGTTCTATGTAAGATTGACATTATTTGGAACCACCTGTTTTACTTATATTATTTTATTCTTGACTTGAAGTTGATTTGTGGCTTCTACATGTCACTAGCTTGAGTTTCACCAGAACTTCATAAAATCAAATTCCTTTGCAACTTAAAAGCATCAGAGAAACCAAACAGAAAAGCAGTAGCAGAAAAAGTTACTTGGGTTGCGTTATTGATTTTATTCAAAGCCAACAGACGCAAACATGTAACTAACACAGTTACCAAAACTGTCACAATTAAGCTTTCCAAGTACCAGAGTAGATTGATTCCAGGAAATGATTATCTAAATACCAATTTGCGCATAAACCAACCTCCTCCTTCTTTCTCGATTTACCAAGCGTTTTTGGATTGTAGTCCTCCTATTTGAATTTTGCCAATTATTGAACAACAGAAACTTGTATGATGTTTTTAAGTATTGGTAATATTAGTATGTTTGGGGGACAAACAAAAGCCTAATTAACCAAAAAACTATAGTTAATATTCAGTTCCCAGAGCAAAACGGAAAAAAACATGCCAATTTGTTAATTTTGAAAGTTTCTATGAGCACTAAAAGACCAATGAACCGAAATATACTTGCTATTTTTGTGGCTACAAAAGCAGAAAAAGGAGGGAAAATAGTTACCTGTTGGGGCCCACAACAAAAAAGAAAGAAACAAACGTAACAGAAAAAAGGATATAAAAGGAAATTCGAAACCGGCGAATTCGGAGAAAAAAAAAAAAAAA
>Ga0041059_1002443_pt1 | contig 13846 bp, 7 predicted proteins | sample AraColnosormetaG_FD_56232 | JGI IMG/M metagenome (GOLD analysis project Ga0041059, IMG submission 56232) | Arabidopsis roots microbial communities from North Carolina, USA - Col MF nosort | ecosystem: Host-associated > Plants > Roots > Unclassified | place: USA: North Carolina | collected 2013-09-02
AAACATTTAACAAAATAAACAAATACAACTTAAAACTTTAAAATTTGAGTTATAAAATTTCTTCTCGCGGTGAATTATACATTTAAATCAAACAATAGCATAAATTTATAAAATCATCCTAAAAATATTCAATGATTTTTTATTTAATAAAAATATAGGCCCGCGGTATACCGCGGGTTAATATCTAGTTAAGTTGTATTTGTTTTGTTAATATTATTTGTTTTGTTTAGTATTTAAGATTTTAAAATAATATGTTCAGAGTAGTAGAAAAATCTGAGATTTAGGGATTGAAGATTGATTTGGGAATTTTTTCCGATTAGGGGATTTATTAAGTTTAAAACGTGGTCTTTTTGGTCAATTAAAGAAAGCTGATAACGGTGGATAACGTCGGTTAATAGGTCTGTTAAACGATTTAACGACATGTCTAATTGGACCTGGTCAACGGAAAGATAATGTTTTAAATATTGGTCAACGATAAGTTGATGTTTTAAATAGCCTATTATGAAGTTGACATATTAAATGACCATTTTTTGAAAGTTGGGGTATTAAACGATATTTTTCTCGATATATAACCAACAGAAGAATCGACGAGTTTTCATTGAGTAAACTCAACCTAAAAGCTAAGTAAAATCAACAAGCATTGATCAACTCCATTTGTACAGAATTAGAGACTTCTTTATAACTAAGTTTCATGTTCAAAAGAGAGTAAGGCAAGAGGGAAAGAAGACTTACATCATATTTAAGTGGAATATCCTTTATTGAAGCTTGGGAAGTGGATGCCGTAATATTCACTCCGGTTCTTTTATAGGAACCAAAAAGCTGAACCATCTTCTTTCAGATATGAGCCAAGTTTGATTTGATGGTTTATGGATCAAGAATATTATAACAATATTCTAGAAATGCGAATTTCCGTCTCGGATCAAGTACTACAATAATTGCAAGAATGTCGCTAAATCTTCCTAATACTTATCATATATCTCGGTCATATCCTCTACCATTTTACGAATAATCCTATCACTAAAAGCGTCATGATCTCTTAGCCAGTATTTAGTCGCCTACACTTGCATAAAATATGTTTGTTATTGGATAAACGAACTAGAAATAAGTTTTGTAATTTCAGCAAACGGTTTCAAGAAGTCACATATAAACAGTGTCTAATGAACTCACCTAATCACCTGCCACAAATATTTTTAAATCCTTTCAGATTCCATTCTACCAATATATGAAATTATGAATTAAACAATATCTGCTAAATTAAAAGTCACCTGAATAATGGCACAATAGATCATATGGCACAATAAATGAACCATTGTCACCTAAACTCTTAAAACTTCCCAGTTTATGTAGTCTGCAGTTAAACCAAACTATACCAAAACAACATTGATCAAAAGATAAAAATCAAAGCAAGAATTTACCAAAACAAATATGAAATTCTCAATTTAATCTTCTAATGCCTCCAAAATATTAAAAAAGAAAATCGAACTAAATTTGAACTTCAAAGTGTAGATTTTCAATTACCGTACTTACATAGAAAATGACAAATCAAACAAGACTCAAGTTGAACAAATCCACGTTATGATTACAAAACAAAATATAAGTTGTATATAAGCTGGACCTTGATTAAGGGCGAGAGTTGGCTGAAAAAGAGTCTATGCATAGTGTTTATGTGTTTTGTATCAGGTGCTTTAAATGTGGTAGTGTTATGTGTTTTGTATCAGGTGCGAGAGTTGGCTGAAAAAGAGTCTATGCATAGTGTTTATACTAAATTAAAGTATCATTTAATACTTTGTTATTTAAATTTGCTTTTGGATTTGATAATTTGATTGAAATATGAAGCAAATACTATTATGTTAAAATTTGGTTCTGCCCATTGGACAGCCCATTTGGACATGAGCATTAATGGGCATGGGCGTTAATGGACATGGGCCTTAGTGGACATGAACACTATTTGTCCAATATCGAAATGGACATTATTGGACTGGGCTAATGGACATGGACAGCCCGCTTTGACAGCTCTAATTAAGGCCAGTAGAATGCTTTATATTATCAGAGTTGTGCATTCAGATTGAACTAATTAACACGAGGAATTTGGGATAAATCGGACATAGCACTTCTGTTTTAAGTTCCTTTTAACTGTCTTAACGTCTCACTTAGAAGATTCAAGATCTCTATCAAAGATCTATAGATCTTGAACCTCACTATATACAAGTACAACATGTCAACATAGATAGTAAAGATAAGTCAAATATTCTCCTCCGTACATGTGGTAAATTAAAGCTAAGGAATTCCAATCTCAATATATATATGTGTGTGATAAAATTATCTTAAATAGTTTACTTCTTAATTACATGAGTTGTACAGTTTATTAGACCAATATAGCTATATGAATTTCTTTCAAGGTCTCTCAAAACTCTTTTTTTTTTTTTGTCCAATCCCGTACGCTAAATCTGTTATCCTCATAGGTTCTGTTCCAAGAGTTAAAAGATTTTTTTTCATGTAATTTTCAGTAGACAGCTCAAGTCAATATTTCTAGAAAATATGCTATCTGGTGCGTTGAAACATATTTGGCAGTCCTTTGGACGGAAAATATATACCTTTTAATACATCGATTACACAAGTCATTGTAAAGTTTAGTTTAAAGAAAGTTTCTTCAAAGACTTTGATGCTTTACTTTCATCTTGGCTTTTTTAAAAATGTAGGTGATCATACCCTTTTCGTGAGATGTTCACATGATGTGAGTTAGCAACAATGTTATGTATGTCATTCCATATTATCATTTACATCAACATTGACAAAGATATATTGATCTTCTCAAAGTTTTCATTCAACAGTCTTTCATATTATAAAACTTAGAATAATTTCTATGTTATGAAATAGTCACCCTATTCCATATACACATTCCTCCAATTTTCATCCTCTACAGCTTGAGTGTAGGTTACAGGCTCTGGCTCAATTTTGTAATTGAAAGCAACGGTCAGGCAGAGTTAACACATAAACGAAATCCCGCATCTTAAGAGAGTAAACACATATGCTTTAAGAATCAATATGAAAACAGAATAGTCAAAGAGAGCACACTCTTTTACCAGAGTTGATTGCATTGGTAGTTTCACTTTCACATGTTGGACAGTGGTGGTGGCGGCGGAATGGGACAATACCCATTAGCCGCCGTTGGAAGCGGCGGTGGAAGTACAGCTGCTCCAACGGCGGACTGAGGCTTGTTGGCTTTAAAACACACATGCAAAGTAAATATCTTGGAGTCAGGATCCCAATGAGAGAAAAACTTGGTTGATTTATCAATCTCAGTGCTTGGAACTTTGAAAGATATGGTTTCATATGGTTCAGCTGCAATTAAAAGGTATTGATATTTCTTGTCACAAGGTTGAACATTCTGTTCATAAGATGACATGGAACGATGTCTCGGCTTTATGTTGTCCTCAATCTCAGGATATTCAATCTGGAACATAATAGATCTTTGCTTCAGCTCAGGATCGTATTGCTTTGTAACCCTATACCCTGGTCTACCGATTTTAACTGTTTTGCGAACTGAGACTTTGCGCTTATGTGGCTGCAGCGGTTGCGGCTGAGCTGAAGCATTCTTAGCCTCCAAGGCAGCTCTCTTTGCCAAGTTTGTCTGATGCTTCTTACCTTGAGTATGTACCAAGTAGTTTCCTTCGTTGTTATGCAACGTTGCACATAGTCTACACTCATAGCTTCCATAGTGATTTTGTTTGAAATAAGGATCTTTTGCAATGTTTATGGTGTCAAGAGCAAGACGACGGAGACGATCACGGCGATCTATGGCCTCGTTCTAGCCGGTGGCGGCGCCTCCGCTACCAGGATTCGACCCCCACGCTCTATCCATAGCTTATAATATCGGTAGACTCAGCTAGAGATTAGCAGAGTAATTAGGAAACCAGCTTTTCCATGTATTCTCATCAAAATGAAAATGATCACTTGTTGAGATAGATATATAGTCCATAGTTCCGTTTATAGAAAAGCCAAATCAACTAAGTTCATCGGGTTCCTTTTGATGTCTTGTTTAACGTGTGAAACCAAACCCACCATTATTATTATAAACAGAGATGCCTCATTGGCACCCATAAGAAAAAGGCATAAACTTCTTCTACGGTTCTGTTTACTAAAGAGTTCCAAAATAAACTGCACATATTTAACAATATGATCATTAGCGCGGTGCGATGGAGGGAATGACTCCGCTGACGAGTTGGTTAGCTGTGAATTCAGAGAAGGTAGTATAACTGCTTCTTGGAGAAGCAACAGCGAAGCCTGACATTCCTGAAGCAGATGATTGGACTGAAGGGCTTGAATATGGCTTCTCTTCCTTTGGAATCAGCCCATAGATATTCTCCAGCTCCCTCACTATTTCCAGCATCCACGGACGCGCTTCTGGGTTGTCCTGACAACATCTGATGGCTAGTTCCATGAATCTCTTGACGCATTCCTCAGAGTACTGCCCCATGCTCCTGTCTATCACTGACATCATCATCCCAGCATCGCATGCTTCATTCACCTCCCGCACGATGTTTCTTCCGTGCGAGATTGGGCGCATTCCTGTGAGAATTTCGAGAAAGACAATGCCGAGGCTGTATACGTCACTCTTTTCTGTTAGCCTGTGGCTCAAGTAATACTCTGGATCCACATATCCCTGTACCATACGTTTCGGGAATTAGTCACCTTCCCTAAGGGATTTAAAACAGAGGAATGTTAAAGCAACATACAGGAGTGCCTTTGACGATGGTAGTTACGTGATCCCTTTGCACTCCTCCACCATCTAGTGCTATGAGCTTTGAGATCCCAAAGTCTGCAACTTTAGGGTTCATCTTGCTGTCTAGAAGAATGTTGCTTGGTTTGATGTCTCGATGGATGATTGGTGGATCAGCTTCTGTGTGCAGATACAGAATCCCTCTCGCAGACCCGAGCGCTATTCTCAGTCTCAGCGCCAAACTCAGTGGTTGTCTAAACCTCGCTGCAGTTTCACATTCATCTATCTCAATCCTCCCACAACACTTTTATATATACAAGACAAGGTAGGAACTTACCAGAGAGTGCGTCCTGAAGAGAACCGTTGGGCATGTACTCATATACCAACATCTGAAATCAGGCATAACAAATCAACTCAAGACTATCTTGAAATTTACAATGTTAATAAGTGACTCACCTGTTCTCCTTTCTGATCACAGTAGCCAAGCAAAGAAACAAGGTTACGGTGATGTAGCCGGGAAAGCAACTCGATCTCGGTGAAGAACTCTTTTTGGCCCTGCAGAGACCCTTGCTCTGCACGTTTGACAGCTACAACCAGACCACCTGGTAAATGGCCTTTGTAGACCTTCCCATAGCCACCTCTACCAATCTGAGAGAGATCACTGAAACTGCTTGTTGCTGAATCAAGTTCCGTGAAATTGTAACCCTTCACGCTCTCCATGTTCATTGGAGGTTTTGGAACTAGGCCAAGGAGAAACATGGGAGATTAGCATTAGATATACGTTTAAGGAAAACAGAGAAATTGACTAAGTTTCCACTTACGTGGGTGTTCTTGTTCCATGTCGACTTCCCTAGTTTTTCTCTTTCGTTTGCTTCTCTTGATGAAGAAGACCAATGCTAGAGAGGACAATACAAGGAAGAAAGCAATGGCTCCTATAATGATTCCAACCGAGACGCCTATGCTCATCCCCGACTTTTTCGGGAATATGATAGTAACTTCATATACAGGAGTAACATAAATAAATACTCTTTTGATGCACAAAGATGAGTAGAAGATATGTGTATTACCGTCTTTGTAAGCACCAGTGTTGATACTAATAATCTCATAAGGGCCAAGAGAATCATCAGTATTCAGAGTGAAAGTTGCAAAGAAGTCCACAATACGTTGAACCTCTGTGCTGTTGAATTTACTGTTTAATTCACTGTACTCAGGGAAAATCTTCATGTTCATGAATAGCCTTGGACCCGACTGCCATGCAAATGTATCAATAGATATCTGATACGGGTTTATCCCGAGATTTTTCGGGGATGCTACATCGAGCATGTAGGAGACTTTGTAAGGTCGAAAGTCCGAGAAACTTGGACTCCTAAGCCGAAGATCAATGCCAAGTGGTGCAGCGCAGAAACATGCAACTGGAGACCCAATCACGTAGTCATAGTTTTCGCTTACGGGGCACGACTGACGTTTGCAGTCTCCCGTCGAGATGGTTTCCGAAGAAGTTGCGGGAGATTCCACTTCTAACGTTGAGATACCACAGAGATCAGCTAACTTTCCCGCATTAACATTTGCACAAACCGGGTTTCCGTAAAGCCTGCTCATCAAAACAGAGTTCTCTCATTTCTCTATCCAACATTCCAAATTATTAATCTTTTGTTCTTTTTCAAAACATAATCTTACTTGACTGTGACATTGGAGGGAGGGTTTAGAAGAACACTTGACACATTTGAAAACATGTTGTTCCTCAAGTCCCTGCAAGTTGTTACAACCAAAAATCAATCAACAATTACTAAGTTTTCTCTAGTGTTTTGTAGATATGACGTGTCTTACAAGATAAGTTTTTCCTCTGCCTTCAAGATCCTATTTTCCCATATCACAGGAATCTCCCCACTCAAGTTGTTGTTCTGCACTTGCCTGAAAATTTAAGACAAAACTTATGTCTTTTTGTTTTCTTTCTCTAAAAAAAAGAAGAGCAAAAGAGAGTCTAATTACAGTCTCTGTAACCGTGGAAGGCCTGAAAAATTAGAAGGAATGGATCCGCTGAGCAAATTGTTGTACAAGTTTCTGCATACAATAAACAAATGCAGACATGTTTGTCAACAAAAATGTAACGACATATCAATTGTATTCCATTTCTTGGCCATGGCACTTACATAGTTGTGATGTTTGCAGAGAACTTGTTCTTGGGAATTTCTCCTGTGAGTTTGTTGGAGGAAATATCTCTGAAGCATGAAGAGTAAAAAAGCCTTAGAGACTAATGTAACATGGATTGTTAAGTTTTTTTTCTTGTTAAAGTGACTCACAAGTAATAGAGAACCAGTGATTTGCTCAAATCAGGAATTGGTCCTTCTAGGTTGCAGTTTCTGAGACTCCTGTTAATGCGTGAGACACAAAATCAGTACGGCACAGGGAAAACATAAGATTTTACTATGTTCAGTTTCTTACAATTTGACGAGATTTGGTATCGATCCGTAAGAAGATGGGATCTCTGTGCCATCAAAGTTGCTACCGTCCAATTGTCTGTAAATTATGAAGCAAACTAATTTGAATGTGGAAGAAAGTTAGTCGTCTTCGATAAGAAGTTGAAGACACTTACAGAATTCTCAAGCTTGGCATCTGAGCGAGCTCCGGTGGAAGATTACCAGTTAGCTTGTTATTGTCCATCAAGCTTCACAAGTTGAGCCTTGATGATCAGATTTGAATAAGATAAACAGATTTAAAGGTAACCAAGAAACTTACAAGTGCAGAACATTGGTTAAGGTAGAGTACTCGGGCGGAATCTGACCCGTGATTGAGTTATTGTTCATGTGACTAGCAAAGAAAGTAAAAGTTATGTCAGAGGGGTTTGAAAGGAAGAGAGAAGATAAGTAGGAGAGAAGGAGATCTCACAAATGCTTCAGTTTTTTCAAATTTGCCAAGGACGTTGGAAGTTTTCCGCTAATTTCATTGTAATCTATCTGAAGGATTAAGAGATTGGAAAGAGAACCGAGTTCTTGAGGCAAAGATCCTGTCAGTTGATTTCCACTTAATAGCCTGACAAAAGATAACATGAATCTGTTAAGTTATGCATCCATGAAGAGGAAATATTGATGAAACAATGATCAAGACTACTTACAAGAAGATGAGATGAGTTAAGTTTCCTAGTTCTGGTGGAATCTGACCGGTGAGATCGTTCCACATGAAGTTCCTGTGATCAGAAAATATAAAAAGGAGAGACGTTGATATCTATAGTTTGATTTCAAAAAACCAGAGCATGCACAGACCAAAACACAGAACATACAATATGGTAAGATTTGATAGTAAGCCGAGTTCAGGTGCCAGTTGTCCAGTGAGGTTCATGTTTAGCAACCGCCTGCACCATTTCATCAAACCATATGACATCCTTAAGGTTTGCTTTTGAGTAACAATAGAAGAAAGTTTTAAAGTCCGAACATACAATTCTTTAACATGAAGAAAGCCATCAGAAGGATCAGGGATGCAGATGACACCGGTCCAGTTAGAGGCGCATGGATCCGTCTTTTTCCAGTCTTGAAGATGATTCAGAGGGTCCTTTAGTTTGCGGTGAACATACTGCAGAGCACTAACTGCAACAACAAAACACCCTCATTAGCATCACTTATCACTGTTCACATATAGATGGTGCTCAGAGAAATCTAAAGGACCGTACCATCAGTGGGATGAGTAATCTCTTGGGCATCCAGCAAAGACAAGCAACAAGAAGACACAACCAGAATGATTCCAACTACACCCATCATCTCTTTCATCTTGGTTTCTGCTTTGGTTTCAATAAAGATCACTATTTATCTAGCCTAGAGATGACCTTGGAATGCTGAGAAAAAGTCTGTAAATTGCATCTTTGAAGAATGAGCACTCTATATATGAAGTTGAAGCAACAATTACTTTTAAAAAACTCATAATGTAACTATCAATAACCCCTAGTTGGTGGTTTTGTTGCCATATTTAAATGAGCGTGGACGCGGTTAAAAGGCAACTAACGGTTTGTTCAACTCTCTTCCTCCATTGGATTGGAGGAATAAAATCAGAATAGCTGACTTCTTCTGTGTTACTTTTTCTCTTCTTATGAAAAATTCAAAACTTACATTTTTCTTCTTTAATTTGTCTTTAAAGATAAGAGTTTTTTACTAATGAGGAGAATTTATATAGAAATGAACCATCTTGACTTATTCAGAGAAAATCAGGAAAAACTCGGAACCATCTTGACTTGTTCAGAAATATAGTATGTAGTGACAGGTTTTTGTATGATATAATTACTTTGTGGAATTGGAAGTTGCACATCAAATTATGAGCATTGAAGAGAAGCTTTAATAAGAACACCTCAAATAGATATTTGAGTTGACAAAGGGTGTTTTATGTAAGTTTTAAAAACATTAGTGATGTATTACTGATTAAGAATCAAAGGTATTAAAAAATGTATCCGTTGACTCTTTCATTTTGCCATTACTTTGCTGCTAGTGGATAAATTTTTCATTTCTCAAATCACCATGTCATATGTTTGTAAGCATTACTGTATAATAATCAAGAAACCAGTAGTAGGGGGACGTCCATACTTGTTCAATTTATCTCTTTAGTCCATAGAAGTTACCTCTTTATAGCCATAATCTGCCTAAAAGTTGTCACCAGGAAAAGGAGCTGTCTCCCAGATTGACGGTGTGGCGCGTTATCCTATGTTATGTCAACATCAATAATAGCTAGGATTATGTAGTTGGTAGTTTCAGGCATAATATAGAATTGGGAAAATTAACTAATCAATTACCTGCAAAGTGTAGTCCTTTCGCGAACAAGATGTTTTAGATACTTTCTTTGCATACCTTGTGAACAATCTTGAGAGGAGAAACCTTGTGTACAGATTAGAGACTAGAAGCATAATAACTGCAGAACAGTCTTGAGAAAACTGAATACACATTGCCAAAACTCAAGATAACATGTGTACTTTACTTGTTTCTTTACAATTTTCTTCCCCAAGGAAAACTATACATCAAAAACTAGTTTCTGCAGAATTTCATATTGTATACATCCCTAAGGTCAGCCAATCAAACTCATTCTCTGGGAGCACGTTAAGATTTTCTACTCTAATGCAAACTATAAACCAAAACCTAAATTCTGCACAATTTTCAGACTGTACACCAAAAACTAGTTCTCTATTCAACCTCCTCATCAGTAAGGTTCAGCCAATCAAACTCATTCTCTGGCAGCTCTTTAACCATTTCATCAACTCTTCTCTCGACAATCACATTGATTCTCCACAACACAATCTTACTTTCCCATTTCATACCTTTGATTGCATAGAGTCTCCAAAGCAGACCCTTAACCAATTTGTACTCGCTCGTATCATACCATCGAAGTTGTTTCTTCACAATGCTTCCCACATCTCTGAAAGCTCTTCTCACAAGCCCAACTTCCATTCCTCTTTCCACAAGCTTTCTCACTGACTCTATCATCTTATGTGCAATCTCCTTAACGGATTCAGCGTGACTCGAGACCTCTATCAAGTGAATTGCGGCACAGAAGGCACCAGTAAACGCCAAAACCCAGCAACTGTTATCTACCATCAACTCTGTTGGTGGGTTTAACCTTCTGCTTATCTCCGGGAGAAGAATTTCAATCACAGGAATCAAAAACTCCTCATTTTCAAGCGGCATTGTTAAGCACTGGAAGATATAAACCGCTCTCTGGAACTCTATTTTACTCGATGTTATATAGTTGCGTAAAGCATACCATGTGACATCTTGGTGTTTGAAGATCTCAAACGCAACGTGACTCACCACCTCACCTAGGACTTTGAACATGCTGTCTGTGATTCCTTCTTGCCGAAGGCAAGAGATAAGCAATGGCTGGAGTTGTCTCATCACTGAAAAGTCTATTTCCACTCTCTTTGAAGTGTGATCAGAGAGTAAGACGTTGAGTTGTCTGATAGCCATCTCTCTGGTCTCATCTTCAAGATCAGTTGACGCAAAGATTTTCAAAACTTCAAGTGATGATAAAGTCTTCAAATGATCAAGCCAGGCACGATCAAACTCTTCTCCATGATCTTGATTTCCCGGTGTTTGAACCAACGGATTGATCTTCAAAGAACTATGTTTTCCTGCTCGATTTCCCGGTGTTTGAACCAACCAATTGATCTTCTTTATAATCTCCTTGCTCTGTGTTCCAAAACTTTTGATCCTAAACATGAAAGCCATCACAAAATGACATTGTTCCTTATTGTAATTACACAGATATTTGTCTTCTGACAAGAACCTCTCAAGATGTTCAAGCCCTTGTACCAAAAACTGTTCATTCCCCTTCTCCACTAACTCCTTCACTGATTTCGCAAGAATAGAAAGAAGATTCTCTACCATTTTCACATATCTCATATCTTTATACGAAATCTGAATCCCCAATTTAACAACAGTTTCTAAAGCTAAGCTCCAATCTTCAACTTCACTTTTCACAGGATTAAGCAAAACCTTCTCAGCTTTCTCAACAATTACCTTCATAAACTTGTTGATGAAACTCTTATACACTGATGGCAAATCGATGAAGACATGAAAAGCCTTGACAGGTTCGTTTTCCGCTAGCCAGAGGATACAATCACTGAGCTCATGCCATCCACCATTATCGCAAATCACAACATTGTAGGTTATTAAAGAAACGACTCTTCCTAGGAACTTCATGTCAGACTCTTTGGTTTCTTGCATCGTTAAACATTCAATCACAAGGGGTTTGATTTCATGGAGAGCGACGCGAGAGAGTTTGATGTTGCAATTTCTGAAAACGGCGAGGGTTTCAGAGAGGAGATAAAGCGAATGAAATCTGATGACGTCATTGGAAGAGTGTCGATATAGTTTGAGGAACATTAGGGTTAAGCAATTTGGGAAATTATTAGCGCAGAAATTGAAAAGATCTTCCGCCGTTTGAAATTCGTTAGTTTCTTGAGGCAGTGAGAGTTGTTTGACGAGAATCTCTGCTCCTTCGTGGCTTGGAGTCGCAAGAAGGTCTCTTGCTTTACGATTCAAAGATTCTTCCATTTTCCCGAGAAAAGTTTGGATTCTCGTCTTAGAATCTTCTGGGTTTAAGAGAGGTTTGAAGAAGAAATCTGTAGCGAGGAAGAGAGAGTTTGCGTTTGTTATTACGGAACTGAATAACCGGAAATAACCGTAAATTAGCTAAAACCATTCCCGAAATATATCAAAATTGAACCGGACGAAAATAAATCCCACCAAATTGAGATTTAAAACTTTCATTTAACGTTACATTTGATCATCCCTTGCGATGGCTTACCACATCATTGCACCTAGTGTTTGTGATTTGGAGATCTTGTCCATTTATCTATTCATACATGTCTGCTCTTGCCTTTTCTGCATCGTGATTTATTGAAGGTAATAAGGTCAATACGGGGGATTTCCATAACCTCCTTAGTATCCAACAAGCCACGATACGATTATCGTTCATTCGTTCCCATGAGATATGTATATATAGTAAATTGTGAGCATCGTGTTTAATTTCTGTTTTTTCCAAGGTTTGTAGACAGTACAAAAGCAACTGGTTCATAACTATCATCGAGTTTTTCTCGTCTTCCTAACCTCTCTGAAAACATAGCTGCCTATGCAAGAATAGCATGACAAATCAACTTCTCATTGTACCACTCCTAGAATGAAAACCAGTTCACTGTGTTATTTGTAACCCAACCTACTAGCCCTTTTTTCTGAACACTACTCCTGACCATAGCAATGCAGATATTATAATAGCCGCAAAGAAAGGAACTGCAGTTGGAAAGCATCCCATATTGGGACGATCTCTGCCTCCCCATTGAGCATTACCATAAAGTGTTGGATCCTAAACCAAGTAGTACAGTTCCATCTGTATTACTGTATATAGTAATTCGCACAGAAAAAAAAATAAAGACTTTGAAAAAGTAAGTACTCACTCACATGTACGTGTCATGGCACTGGAGTTAACAAATCACAGTGAATTTACATCTCTCATCTTCATAAGGATGTAAAGGATATCTGCATGCCTTGTAAGAAACTTCTATTCTAACAATTGTGGGTTTATGATTAGTGGTAGTCTAAACAAAATCAGAAGGACCTAAGCCCCTACCAAAGAACCAAGACCAATAATTGTTTTTCTATACAACGTTAATACTTTATACAACTGCAAACTATGTATCAAAAACCATAGTCTGCAAGCAGATTTTCAGACTGTTCAAATCCCTCAGCCTCAGGTAGGTTCAGCCAATCAAACTTATCCTTTGGGAGGTCTTTAACCTTCTCATTCACTCCTCTCTCCACAATCACATTGATTCTCCACAACACGATCTTACTTTCCCATTTCATGCCTTTGATTGCATGGAGTTCCCATAGCAGACCCTTAACGAATTTGTACTCGATCGTTTCGTACCATTCCATTTGTTTCTTGACAATGTCTTCAAGATCTCTGAAAGCTCTCCTCACAAGCCCAACTTCCATTCCTCTTTCCACAAGCTCTCTCACAGAATCTATCATCTTCTTTGCAATCTCCTTCACGGATTCAGCTTGGCTTGGGATTTCTATCAAGTGTATGGTCGCACAGAATGCACCAGTAAACGCCAAAACCCAGCAACTGTTATCTACCAACAAGTCTCTTGGTGGGTTTAGCCTTATACTTATCTCTGGGAGAAGATTCTCCATCACATGAATCACAAACTCGTCATCTCCAAGCGGCGTTGTTAAGCACTGGAAGATATAAACCGCTCTCTGAAACTTTGTTTTGCTTTGTGATGCAATATAATCGCGTAGACCATCCCATGCGACATCTTGGTGTTTGGACATCTCATACACAACGTGGTTCACCACCTTACCAAGGACTTTGAACATACTGTCAGAGATTCTTTCTTGCTTAAGGCAAGAGATGAGCAATGCCTGGAGTTCTCTCATCTCTGACAATTTTATTTCCACTTTCTTTGAAGTGTGATCAGAGAGTACAACTTCAAGCCGTCTGATTGCTATCTCTCTGGACCTATCTTCAACAACATTTGACACAAAGATTTTCAAGATATCAACTGATGACAAAGTCTTCAAATGGTCACACAAGCCACGAACATATTCTGCTCCATCATCTTTCGTTTCCTGAGGTTTCACGACAGGTTTG
>Ga0041059_1002444_pt1 | contig 13843 bp, 14 predicted proteins | sample AraColnosormetaG_FD_56232 | JGI IMG/M metagenome (GOLD analysis project Ga0041059, IMG submission 56232) | Arabidopsis roots microbial communities from North Carolina, USA - Col MF nosort | ecosystem: Host-associated > Plants > Roots > Unclassified | place: USA: North Carolina | collected...
AAAAAAAAAAAAAAAAAAAAAAAAAAAAATCATTTTGTAAGAACAAAAACGAATTATATATATTGAATAAGCCATATATGTGAAGATTAGCAAAGACACTGTATAAGAGACGTCAGATTATCGTCATAATTAGCCGTAAGTATTCATATTCATATGTCTACTGATTAGTGTTTCTGACGACTTCTTTACTTATTATTATTAATGTACACTAATGAGTACATGAGGCATGCGAGTATGCAATTGTATAGTACAAAGTCTTATAACCATATAATATAAATAATGTTAGTTACAAAGACGAGTACCTTGAGACCGGTCATTGTCTTAATAAGATACACAAGAGCTAACATCGTCGATTAAAAAAAACGTTATTTGCTGTGTTTTTACTATTTACAGAAAGTGTTGACTCAACTCAAGTAAGTGGAGACTCTATGTCATGAGGTGACGAGGGGTGCATGGCTGCCAAATGTATGATTCGTCATCAAAACTGATACAAGGTGTTTTTTTTTCCTTAGATTATTTTTTATAGTCTACAAGTATCCCACAATTTAAATTAGTTTTTTCGTTTCAAATGTGATGAAAATTTTATATATTGGACCACAATTCTTGATATGAACCTTTACCTTCAAGTTGGTTTCGAAAGATACAACCGGAAATATTTCCACAATGCTTGATATGAGCTTTCAATTCTATATTTTATAATATGGTTTTCGTTTCTAACTTATTATAGAAAACTAACCCTTAATTAGTAAATATTTAAGTGACTGACATTAATTAGTTAGAAACTATTAAAATGCTAAAGGCAAAGTTCACTTACTTGGTCGGAAGAGGATACTCCGGGAATAGCTTAGCCAGAATCTCAACAACTTCCCCGCGGTGGCGAGCACTCTCGGCTAGGAGATAACGTCCGGAGGCCGAGGGTGCCTCATAGACCAGAACATGAGCCAGCGCGACATCGCGAACATCCACATAAGCTTGAGTCAAATTAGCATAAGTCTTAGCCGAGCCGGTTAGATATTTGAGGACGTGGTAAAGACTGGCGTTGATCGTCGGCTGTAACGGCGGTCCAAGAACCAGCACCGGATTCAACACCACCAAGTCAACACCTTTCTCCTTTGCTGTCTCCCACGCCGCTTGTTCCGCCACCATCTTGCCGTAACAATACCAATTCTACAAAACACATACAAATATTCAATAGACCTAACATCAAAGATAATACTATTTCACAATAGAACCAAAAAATTCACATTTTTTAGACATTAAATATTTTTCAATTTTTTAACATGATAAACATGTTTAATTAACAAATGCAAAATATTTAAAAAAACGAAGCAAGAGTGCAAGACCTTGGTGTTTTTGCAGAAGTCAAGATCACTCCAACAACTTTCGTCAACGACAGCCTCAGGGTCACGGTTCGGGTCCATGTAGACGGCACCAATGGAGGAGGTGATGACCACGCGCTTGACCTTGGCCTCAGCCGCAGCATTAATTACAAACTTGGCTCCATTCACGGCCGGCTCCACCATTTGTTCCTGAAAATTGATTATACATTTAAAAATAATTAATTAAATACCTCGTTTTTTTTTCACCAATTAAATACCTCATTTCACACTCTGATGTGATTTCACATAATAATACTCATTGATTTGCCTTCCAACAAAATAATTTCTAACCATCTTTGCTTCATTTTAAAGTCAAATGTAATAAAAACATCACAACAAGATGGAACTTTCAACGTCCTAAAATTAAAATACTTGACGAAACTGGCAAAAACCAAATATTCAATGAAGAATAATATTGCTAGAGATTTCACCCTTTTAATGAGGCGATATTTTAAAAATAGATAAAAAAAATATTATGTTCATGATTAAAAAAAGGGATTAGATAACGTCACGACATGGTCTAATTAACAAACGACAGAAAAATCTAAATGAAATCATCAGCTCCACTACTATATAAGTATTATTTTATTTCATGTAGGTCCTTAACTTTATTCGATTCTCTCTGTAAGCCACTAAAAATGCGATAAAACAAATAGAAAACCCAAGAAAAAGACTCACCGGATCGTCGGTGACAGGAGAAGCCGTGTGAAAGACGCCGTCGCAACCATCAATCGCCGCCTTAAGAGCCTCGTAGTCCTGAAGATCTGCTTTGCACAGAATCAGTCTCTCCTTTCCTCCTTCTAGTTCTCTCAAATGTGTGTTCTTCGGATCATCTGCAAGAAAAATAATTATAAAGAAATCCAAATTGTCAATCAAAACAATAAAAATAACCTCAACAACTTCAGATAATTATCACAAGTGACCAAAAAAGTATATATAAAAATGGACAAGTACCTGGATTCCGTACGGTTCCTTTGACTGTGTAACCTCTCTCGAGAAGTATCTTAACAATCCAAGAAGCGATGTATCCACCAGCTCCGGTGACGCAGACGGTTTTTCCGGCCGGTGAGGCTACGTCGACTGGCATATTTCCCGGTGGACGAAAGTAAAGAGCTTCGGTTCTGAAAAGAGGCTTTCGAGAGACTATGAATGCTTTAGTTAGAAATTTGTGGTACGTTTCGTATATATAAAGAACGAAAAGGAATGTTATCTTTATATTTACACACTTGCCAAGTTCACCTAACAATGGTAAATAAGTTTTGTCAATATTTTTTATATTTAATTTGATATATCTAAAAAAGAACAAACAATTATTTTAGAAAAAAGAACATACATATAGAAAGAGGGGTTGGTGGAAGAAGAAGAAACATTTAGAACTACACACCTTATTGAAAATATTATCTTTAATATAGCTCATAAATTTGGACAATTTTGAAAACTGAAATAATACCTACAATCATTTAACTCAGGGTATTATTATCTACAATTCTTGATCAAGCCATACATTTCTAGATGATGTATAGAGATATTTTATTTAGGTTTGGATTAGTGTTATTTAAAAACATTTCTATGCAATATCAGAATTTTATGTCCAAAACTGGAAATGCACAAGTGACTACACATACGATCATTGTTTGTGTCATCTGATATGGACTTTTCCATACCCTCATTCTCATGCGCATGTCTCTTAAATATATAAATATCAATATCTGCTGCTAGCAAGGTGACATAAGATCAAACTAGTTCCATAACGAGACATAGGTCAGAAGAATCTACTCATAAAACACACCATTAGTCTCTAAACAAGCAGCTTCACTTAATACATAAGTTACCTAAACCACAAGAACCAATCTTTTTTTCCTGGATTAACATTTACCTAACAATCCTTCATTCATGGATCAACCTCAAGCACCGTAGTACTGACTTCTGCCTTGTCAGACTCTTCTTCCAGTTCCTTAATCACTCTCTGATCATCTTCTTCAGCTTCGTTTCCTACTTTACCAGTCTCAGGGATGCTTGAATATGTTTCTTTATCAATCTCTTCTCCCTTTGTCTTAGACATATCCTCCTTCTCAATCAATTTTGTGTCTGCAGTTTGCTCTTTTGCTGACTCTTTCTCTTCTACCTTGGTCTTGGGTTCTGCATTTGGCTCTTCCACTGACTTTTGCTCTTCTCCCTCAGCTTCCGGTTCTACATTTGTCTCTTTCTGTGACTTTTGCTCTACCTCATCAGCTACCTTGTGCTCTTCCTCATCAGTTTTGCGTTCTGCAGTTAGCTCTTTTGCTGCCTCCTGATTTTCTCCATCAGTTTTGAGCTCAGCATTTGGCTCTTTTGCTGCCTCCTGCTCTTCTCCATCAGATTTGGGCTCTGCATTTGGCTCCTTCAATGATTTATGCTCTTTTCCATCAGTTTCGGGTTCTGCATTTGGCTCCTCTCCATTAGTTTTAGACTCTGCCGTTGGCTCTTTCGCTGCCTCCTGCTCTTCTCCATCAGTTTTGGTTTCTACATTGTGATTTTCAGGCAATTCTTGGTGATCTTCCATACGATCAGGCTCTGCATCTGATTCTTTCCCCAATTTCAGACTGTCTTCTTCATCTTTGGTTTCGAGGTCTTCCTGCTCATCACAATCTTTTTCGATTTTCCGGTGCATAGCTTGAGTCACCTTCTGCTTTTTGCCAGTTCTGCCTCTTGTTTTATCAGGTTCACCATTCAGCTTTTTCAAGGATTTAAGATTTTTCCCTGTAGTGCTTTCTGGTTCATTGCTTACAGCCTTCAGTGCACCTTTGGTTCTTTTTGTTTGCTTAATGGAGTCTGTTACAGAGTCTTTCTTCTTCATTGTTTGCATAGAGGATCTACATCCATAATTGTGAACTAATTCACTCACGGATCAAACTTTCAAACAACTAAAACTAGAATTCTTATATACTTTCATACCTGACTTCTGGAGAACTACTCGGTTCCACATTCTTAGACACAATTTTCCTCTTCTTGGATTTCTCCCTTTGTATACTGCACATAACAGCAAAAAACTCAAGACTAAAGCTAAATTAAAATTATAAATTGTGGGTTATCATAGAACTATGGAAGTTTCACTTACAAGGCAGATAAAGGAGTAGACTCAAGCAGATCATCTTCCTTATCCTGCTTAGATTTTATTAGGGAAACCAGATACATTGAAATTTTGGTAAATATAAAGAATGGTGAATGATAGAATGTAAGAAATTTTCACCTCACTGGCTGAAGATTTATCCTCGATTATCTTAAAACGTTCTTTTTTCAGATTAAGCTCTTCAACATCGCCATCAGAATATGTTACCTGCGAGACCATCAGTGGGAAAATTCTATATAAACCAGTTATGCAATAAATAGAGAATTTTAAAATACCAAATAGAGAAGTTAACTCACTTGATGCATCTTCTTAACTCTACAATAAGATTTTATGACACCTTCATAAAACCTGTGCAAATACAAATCGTAAGATTGCTATCATTCATCATATAGTATCAAAAATGAAGTTAGTAAGTTTAACAATAAACTTACTTCTTGTCGAGTGGCCACCAGACATTAACTCTCTTACCAACGAGTTCTTCACCAAGCTCGTTTGTATTGGACTCCTGAAAAGAGGAATCTATACCATATGAATACAGGTGAGAAGTCAATGCCTCATATCATGGACAGAGAAAGCAACAAAATAATCACCACTTCCTCTCCTGCTATCCGTTTCATCTTGGGATGGCTCTTAGGAGCTTGTTCAGACTTTTTGGTTGCAGGCGTCGTTGCACGAGAATCCTTCTTCTGCACAGTTACCCCATTATAAGTTTAAGGAAGTTCTAGTATATTATATACAGATAAGCGAAATCATGGTTCAAATAACTGATTACCTTGCTCTTTGATGATTGGGGAATAGGCGTATCCATGCTTGCACCTTCTGAATTCTTTTTCTTAGCATCTGAATGGACTAACTTTTTTCCACTGGGCTTTACCATCATAGTTTCTGCAAGTGGCTTCTTTGCAGATGTTTTTGCTAAACCATTATCTGCTTTCTCCTTTTTACTTGACTTGCCAGTCTTAATGCCATCTTCATGTTTTTTAACATTAGACTTCGTCAAATCTTCTTTTGCAGGATTAGTTTTCTTCACAGTCTGTTTCTTTGCTGGTTGTGTCGCAACAGAACTTACATCATGATCCGTCTCTTCCATCTTAGTTCGGCTTCGTTTACGTGACCCTGTCCTAGCCCTACCAGAGGATGAGAGAGAAATAACAACAGACTGATTCGTTTGACCAACTTTAGAAGGCAAAGGCACTTTCTTGGCAGCCACCTTTCCAAGTGATGAATCCCCAAGTTCTTTTTCCTGCACCTTCTTGCTTGAAGACGTCTTAAATGAATAGCCTTCCTCAGGATTCATCAGAGATTTTGGTTTCCACCCTCTCTTCCTTGTAGACCCTGATGCAGTCTCTGCATCTGTACTTTCAGACAGCCCTTCATTTGCAGTTATTACTTTTTCATCTCCATTCGCTCGACGAGTTCCACCTCTAGCACTTCTCTTGGATCTAGTTCCTTTGCGAGAAAGCCCTAAATTCAATTTGTCCTAATTCAACAGATTTTGAAGATATTTGTTAAGCAACAGATAATGTCAAAGAAGATGAACACCAAAAGCCTTTAAACACAGTACCTCCAATGAATCACTTGGAACTACTTGTCCTTCTGATATCTTTTCATCTGCCTGAACAAATGAAAAAGATAGAAGAAGCTTAATATAATCTATTGGCAGATGCAACTTCAAGATTTAACTACACAATTACTCTAGTAGCAATCAAACCAAGAGCTCAGAGCATTGAGGATACCTCATTATCTTTGGGCTTAACATCATTGTGTGCTTGAGTAGTAGCAAATTCACTTTGGCATATTGATGAAACTACAGGAGAATACATATCCAAGCTGGTCCCTGAGGACTTCAAAGCTTCCATGATGCACGGCTGAAGCTTACAGGTGCAACTACTGAGAACCTTCTCCACAAGCGTCAAAGCAGCTGGTGAGACATCCTAAGGCATGCCGACCAGAAAAATCAAACCTCAAGTCAATTGAAAAGCTGGAAGAATTTAACCTCAAATAGCAAAAGCCTTTACCTGACTGTCCTTTTTGACAGTAGTCAAGAGAATCTCGAGCAAGTCCATGGGTACTTCTTCACTTTCATCTATAACTGTGATCATAATCGTTTCCATTGAGACAAGCACCAGTTGAGGATGATCCGGCCTAGATAAATGCCCAAAAGAAAAGCCATCATCAGTGTCACATAAAGTACCTAAGAGTTAACTGAGCATTGTTAAATCAGGTTCTGTATCTACCTTATGATTTTCAAGAACCGTTGAAACATTTCTAGGACAAGATCGTCGCACTCCAAGTCCAACATAACCAAGGATGATCTAACCTTTGCAACAGTCTCAAGAATAACCTCGGCTTTCCTGTAACTGCGACTAGAAGCATCAGCAAGTTTTTCAAAGGCTTCTATTGTCACCTGGAAGATGTCCTGTAAGCCAAATAAGCAAAGCCAATGCCTCATGAGAGAATATTTGAAGAAAGCATTGCAAAAACAAGAGACCAGTTTAACTGGTACACAAATTGTGGATTAATGGAATATCAACCTTCATTTGCTCATCGTTGTAAGGGGCCTCAGGAGCAGTAATCCTCATAATTTCGGTCAAGCAAGAGACAACAGAAACCCTAACATCAGAATCAGGGTTTCTCAAAAGATCAGCGGATACCAAAGCCCTCATTGGTGGATGTAGGGCCTTTTGTACTGATGAAGAAAGATCTTGCTCGACAGTGGCGAGCAGAGACTCCATTACCTACACATAAAAGCATAAAAAAATCAGATGATTGAACATAAACCACAGAGAGAAATAGATTTCCCCCCTAGGGATTTGAAAGCAACAGAACCCTAAAAGCTATCACCTTTACGAAATCACTAACGAACATTGAACAAAACAGCAAAAGTCGAATTTTTCTTATCGGCAAGAAGTGAAAAAACCCTAATTGCTTCCTGTAATCTAACCCCCAACAGAAGAATTTCAACAACACACATGAACAAAAGCAACAAAAACCCAAATTTCGAGAAAGCGTTACAAAACCAGAGAGACAGAGAGAAGGATTCGTACCTCGAGAAGACTGAGAGTCGCATCAGTTGAGAAATGAGGTTTAAGGAGATTTTCTGCAGCGTCGGTGAGTGCTTGTTCTTTCGAGAACTCAGTCGCTTCGACAAGAGGACCCATTTTGTTTTCTTCTTCAGAAAATCTCTTAGAATTTCAAAACCCTAGAAAAAGAACATTCTCCGAAATAAGAAAAGACAGAGAGTCCTCAAATCTAAATGGTTGGAAGCAAATGAAAAGGAAATAAAAATGACAACTTTGCGCCTTTTAAAGGCGGTGTAGAACATGCAAGAACTGCTCTATGTAACCCGTACATGCGAAATTAACTCATAAACAAACAAAAAAACGCTACTCTTTAAACTCGATTATGCAAGTCTTGACAAAAAACACAAAACTAAAATCAATCATGTGTGTGCTTTGTCATTCGATTATTAAGTAATCCCCTGTTTTTTCAAATCATAATTAAGTATCTCTACAAATTATAATCAATTGTTGCAATACCAGAGCCTTGGCTTTTCCACTTCCCGCCTTCTCCCCGAGCTTTTCACTTCAAAAGAAATGAATGAAATTTTCAATGATTTTTGTATTCGTGTAAAACGAAAAAAGTTTTTTTTTAAAAAATTGACGACGATAGAACACAATTCATATGTATACAGACGGACCAAAGCCTTTAACAAAAAAAAAAATGTATACAGACGGAACAAGATGAATAATATGAAATATAAGTGTTTTCGAGGCTGAGTTAAATATCCTGTTATTTGATACGGTAAACAGATTTTAAATGCTTTCACTCTCTCAACTATATTAGTTAAGTAGAAACCATATAGGTTAATAGGAAAAAAAAAATTATGATGAAGAGTAATGAGCCAAATAAATCTCAAGCAAATTTGGCCTTGGAAGAGTAAAGTCTAGATAACAACAAAACTTGATCATGTTCCAAACAAATCTCAAGAGCTGTCCGCTAAATATTAGATAATATATCAAAACCAAGAGAAAACAGCATTGGGGGTGGAAAACATATGAAATCCGAGTTTAGATATGCTTCATGGCATTTTATTGAGAAGCAATATGCTTATTGACGATACTGAGGGCAGTTGTCTCCTCGCCGAAGTCCTGACAAGAAATCACAGAAACGTGTTAAGTAAAAGAACTATGGACCATCATCAATGAATCCTAAAAATTAGATGATTCATCCATGACTTTATATACCTTGACAACAAGACATGAGCATCCAACAACCTTCCTGGCATTACCCTCAGAATCAATCTTGCAGAGCTGCAACAACATCAAAGATTCAATTTGCCATTGATAACCAAACATTCATTTAGGAGGATAAACTGAGCGACAATAAGGTATATATGAAGAGTCAGTATTAAAGAGGAAAACATAGACTTACACCAGCCCATTCGCCAAGGGTCTTGGCACTTGGAACTGTTAGCAACCTGACTTCGTGATCAGCACAGAGAGCCTTCACAAGCTTGACATAATCAGGCTGGTTGCAGTCTTCAGCCAAGACAACGAGTTGAGCCACACGCTTCTCAATAAGCTTAGCACACTCATGGAGACCACGAACAACACCACCATAAGCACGAGCTTTCCTAAGAGTCAACTCCAATGCAGTCATTAAGTCCATGTCCTCTGGGATGGCCGCTGGCTCAGCAACGGGGGGAGGAACAACAACAGGGGCAGCCTCATCACTGAAAAGTCAGGACACAACACATGATATCATATACTTGGATTGTCCACAATAAACATCGAAACATCTAAAGCATGGAACAATTCTGATTTGAAACTTGTCAAGAACCAACTAGACGCGATTAGAAGAATCAGACAAGCTAAACAAACAAAATGATACTCGTACAGCAACTTTCTGATTATTCCGAAGCTTGACTAAGTCCCACAAAACAGAAATCAACAATGTAACAACAGATGCTATTTAATTAAATAGATAAGGCCACCTCAAAATAGAAGAGAGAATTATCGTGGAGTATATGAAAAAGGGATGGATAATCAGAGAAATTAGCTACATGTATTACTGATAACGCAAGATTCACAAATGCAGTTAACAACGAAGGAGAAGCTTACCCTGACATATTGTCTCTTTGAAATGCCTTTTAACGATGGAAAAATACACAAGTCCTTATTATCTGCCAATATAAGTCATGCAAATGAGCTTAGCAAACACCTAAACAATTAATTCTACTAGGGAAAATATAACGAAGCCAAATCGGCGGCGGTAAAACTAAGTTCGACAGTCATATACATAGCCTAAGATAGAATAATGCGAAATCGATAAGATCGTATATATCGTTCAAGGAGCTGAAACACTGACCTCAGAGACGAAGACGGCAGCAGCGGAAAGGATACGAATGAAATTTGGAACAATTTATATGGAGAGTTAAACTAAAACCCTAATTTCAGATTTTAACGGATCGTAGCGGACCAGGGCCACAATTCTGTATTATTTGGGCTTAAATGGGCCTATTAATTGGGCTAGACGACGTTGTGTAAGGACATTATTATTTCGGTGGTTCCCTTCTCTCCCACAATTTTGATAATTGATACGATATTAGACATTGGCAGCAACGTGGATTAGTGGAATCATTGGAAAAGTTGTGGTTGACAAACAAAGGGTGTAAACAACTGAAATTTGTTTGTTATTGTCAATAGTTTTGCGAAATATAAAACGCAATTCCACGAAATGGTATCATCGATAATAAGAAAACTGCAGAATCATTTCACCATAACAATCAAACTCACTAAACCAAATGTTAAATACATGATTTCATTTCTACAATTCTTCTTCACCTAATAAGATCATGGAATAACCTTTTTAGTGACTAAATTCTTGTGCATCATATACGCTCTTAACACCTATTTTGTAATTCCACATAGCCTAAAAGCAGCCTAACCAAAAAGACACCAAAAAACAGTTTTAAATTTTTTCATTTTTTTTATTTTTTTTTTCAATTTTAATTTTTGGATCCAGTGAGCAACCGAGGATTATCTAATCCAAACAAAAAACCAGAATACTTGAGCAAGGAACCAGTGAAGAAGAACTCTTTCATCTTGATGAAAGTACGCAACGTTAACAAGCTATCTGATCCAGCCTGGTGAGAAATCCCAACTCGTTTAACACCAAGTAACTCCGCTATTTTCTCCAGACCTCCATAGAGGTTAGTACAGAATCCCATCAAGTATTTGATATCATACACTACCGGGAAAAACTTCTCCATCTGATCAAAGAAGTCCGATATCTCCTCCGGCAATTCTTTCCCTGACAAGAGTTTCAGCAAGTACCCAAAATCGTATCCGCAATGGAATGTCACCCAATGTATCTTATCGTTTAGCACTACTCCTGAACCCATTAGAAGCTCTGCGAATCTCTTTGCGTCTACACCGCATTCGTTGTTCTTCTCCAAATCGATGGCTGACTTACGGAGGAGTTCGATGGAATCCAAGGCGAACATGTCGGATATGACATTGAATTCTCTGAAATTGAATTGCCAGATGCATTGCTTGTTGGTTCCACAGGTTGGTAAGTTTCCTTTCTCATCTGATAAGGTGAGACCGAGCTGAATCAACTTGAGCATATTCACGTTCGCCTTCAAGGTATCGTAGTTGTATTCGTAGTGTATAGAGTATGGGTTTGGGTTTGGATTCGCCGTTACTGTCTTGCAAACGATTCCTGGGAACTCTGTGTCCATGGCTACGTAAGGGAAATCGTCGATGGATTGTTCAATCAGAGCCATCTCTTGTTCAAGGTTATGGTTCCAGACCTCGCGGATTTCAATCGTGTCGTCTTCTTCTTCTGGATTCGGAGCCTGCGACATTTCTCTGTCGATTTATGATGAATCCGCTTCAAGAACTTGCAAAAAGCATCCGGATGCGAGAGATTGATAGAAAGAAATCGATAAACCTAGAACGGATCTAGAGAAAGATCCGATCCGGTTTCATCAGTATCTGCAAAGCAATTTCAAAATGCCAAGAACAATCAAAATCCCAAAGACAACGAATATATCTAGCAGAAAGATTCAAACGAAACCAAAACAAACAAACACGGAAATGGAGAAACGAGGAGGCGGTGATTCGAACCTGGAAATCAAACGAACAAGGTATAGAAATAGATATTTTCTGGAGAAGGCGGCGATTCTCCAGATTAGGGTTTCAGAGGATGTGGCGGTTATCGAAGAGAATGATGCGAAACTGGGGAGGAGAAGAAGAAGAAGACGAAGAGGAGGCTTTTTAAGGAATTACGGATATTAATATATCAAAATTTTCTCGACTCTGCCGAAAAAAATTATCAATCGATTTTTTTTTGTCCCTCGCTCTCTGTCTCTCTCTATTTCTCCTCTGAATCTATTTATTAGCTCTTCGCCACAAGTTTTCTTGTTTCTGCACCAAAATAAATCCTAAATTGATCGTGTTCTTTCTTTCTTTTTTTATTTCCTTTAGGGTTCTCATTTTTCTTTCCCAAGAAGAAACCTTTTAAAAAAAGATCATTGACTATGTTACTTGCCCAAATAATCTTAACTTGCCAAACCCACAAACTTGTATGATCATCATTTTAATCAAAGCTGATAAAATGATAAATCTTTTTTTTTTTTTACTCAATGATTTTTGGTGGCTATTAACAAAAATATAAAACAAAAAGCATAAACAAAGAGATAACTTAAAGATTCGAATGCTTTTAAATAAAAAGGTTCAACGATAAGTGAAAGAAATTAGTCTCCAATCTCCATACGCATACGAGCATCCTAATTATTTTACATCAATTCTCAGTTACTTATATCACATAAAGCTTAACCATTTATTCTTCCTCTTCTTCCTGCTTCTCCAATCCAGCAACCAAAAGTAGAAGACCATTGGATTCTTCAGTTCAAATCAAAATGGCACAAGAACAAAGCCAGACCAGATCATAATTCAAGTTCTTTAACTGAAGTCAACAAAAGAGATCATGCCTCTGCAGTATTTGTTGACGAGTTTCTACCCTAAACCTTATAAAGACTCTTACACGTTTCTGAGTGTTTATAAGGAGACCTGTGTCAACTGTAGAAGATTTAGCATACCTTCAGGTTCTTTTGCGTTTCAGAATTTTTATGTCGTTCGAAATGAAGGTAATCACTTCCTTCAGAGTGGCTTTTCTTCCTTCTTTGAAGTTCCACAGTTCTGGAGTTGTGTACCGACCACTTGCATTATACTCATTCATCTCCACAAGAGCTGTTTTTACTGCGTTATGCACCTCTTTACCCCACTCTCTTTTAAGCTTCTTCAGCTGCTCATCATCCTCGTCTACCACTTCCTGTAACCATTACCATCTAACACCATTACCGCTAACTCACAAAAACAGTTGTACCAACGTATGGATACAAGTATCAACGTTCACAGAAATCACAGGTTACTCCATATTTAACTAAAACAGTGGCCAAGAAACTTTTCAAAGTCATATTGGCGCCAACCTAAAGCAATGATTCAGTGTGATAAAGACTTGTAAAATGAATGAACCTACCTCTGCTCCATCCCCGGTTCCTTCATGCTTGAATGGTTGCCATGATGGATTCTTAAGGTTCTCCTGCCATGTAGAGCAAAGGGTGGCAGCTTCGACCGCAGCTTCATTTGCAGAATATCTCAGCTTGCAAACATCCAGGAAAGGTTTCTCATCAAGTTCTCCCATCCTTTTTACTCCAATATCGGTCTCGGCACCCAACAATCCTGTCAAACCCTGGATCAAAGAGCAACCTTTTGAGTCTTGTGATGTTTATCAAGTTCTCCCATCAATTAATAACTCACAAGATATAGTGGTAAATATCTGTGATTTTTATCAGAGACCTACAGACGTCATACACCGTAATCTTATCAAATTGAAACTCATATTCAATCCATCCCATCAAACAGGTTTATGTTAAACTTGCAAGTTCAGTTGTCAACTAAAGATAACCAACAAACTAGAGTGTTTGACCATGTCTGAATTATTTTAGATGCGAAAAACGAAAACGATTCTCAGGATCATATTGTTATAATTGCAAAATGCAACTGTATCAGTACCCAAGAACACTAAAGCATTAGAAATCTGTACCGCAATCAATTTTTTCCGCGCTGCTTGTATCTCATCATTGCTTTGGCGTTCTTTTGTCATCAAGACTGAGTTCATACTTTCTAGCCCTTCTAACTCAGCTTTCTTGTCATCCAGCTCATCATTCATCTCTTTCATTTTCTTCTGGACCGCCTCATCATCATCATCCCCCAGATGCTTCATCACTTGTAATTTGCCTTTTAGCTCTTGAATCTCCATTTCCAGTGTCTGTTTGGTGTCTAGC
>Ga0041059_1002445_pt1 | contig 13842 bp, 11 predicted proteins | sample AraColnosormetaG_FD_56232 | JGI IMG/M metagenome (GOLD analysis project Ga0041059, IMG submission 56232) | Arabidopsis roots microbial communities from North Carolina, USA - Col MF nosort | ecosystem: Host-associated > Plants > Roots > Unclassified | place: USA: North Carolina | collected...
TTTTTTTTTTTTTTTTTTTTTCCGTTGTAGATATGGGCTGCTACTGAAGGTGGAAACTTAGAAGTGACATATACTCACAAAGAAGAATACGTACAGTTCCTAGCATTTTTGTTGAAATATTACCCTTTCTCTTGATTCATTCTATATGTAACTAAGTTCTCAATGGCTATTTGGATATAGGGCGTGCTAGCTCTCTGTGGCGTCCATGATGCAGAAGCCAAGCCAGTATTGCTATGTTCGTGCAATGACAATTCGTTGCACCTCTATGATTTGCCATCGTAAGTCTTTCCAATGCTGTTTGTTTCATGAGTATACAATTATGTTTTACTTTCAAAAGCTTAGATTCTGTTCTTATGTAAGGTTTACGGAAAGGGGCAAAATTTTAGCTAAGCAAGAGATTCGGTCAATCCAGATAGGTCCCGGGGGCATATTTTTCACCGGTGATGGAAGTGGTCAAGTTAAAGTATGGAAGTGGTCTACTGAGTCGACCCCTATTTTGTCTTGAGGCGCAAAACAGAGCCCTAGTTCTTCACCTTTGTCAAATCTCTTCTTCTCGGAGTGTCAATAGTTCTTGTTTGTTTTGTTGTTCGAGAGATTGTAAGTAGCATCAAGGCATCTGTCTCTCTGGCTCCATTAAGTCTCTGCAGTTAAGACAGACGGCCGCAGAGAAGATTATGGACCACTGATTGTATCTACTATTATATTGATTTGATGTCAGAGCAGAGACATGGTCTGATCAGTTCCAGAGACGCGTATGGATCTGCCCACGTTGGTTGCAGACTTACTGTTCTTACTTCTTAGGCATAAGAAACTTTTGTCCCTCTTTGGTCAACATTCTTGTCATGTAATTTATGGCATAGATCTTTGTAGTCATGTTTCAGTGTAATAAAAGAGATGATTTATCATAAAGAGAATTTCTTACTGTATTCAAATTATGGTCAGGGTCGAATGTTGAAGAGAATGTCCACAATGATGGTATTAACAGAGTTTCCGAAGCATCTTATTAACCTTGATAGCATCACTTCCACGACCACGAGCACTGGGATTTTCCAACTTCCTCTAGAGAGAAACTGAGCCTGTGGGTATTGAGCGGTTTCACATCGATCTTCTGGCTTGCCACAGCAGTACGAGGCACAGATGCCAAATGTTCTTGTAGCTGCTAGGTACAGAGCCGAACGGGCATTGAAAGGTTGGCCTTTTCATTTGTGTGACCAAAGATTGTTGAATGTTTAACACTTTTACTCAAGATGAGACATGGGGATAGTTTACATTATTTATATAGTTCTGCTGGAAAATTAACAACAAGCCCGTCTAGCTCAGTTGGTAGAGCGCAAGGCTCTTAACCTTCTGGTCGTGGGTTCGAGCCCCACGGTGGGCGTGAAATTACATTTTATTTTTGTACCATGATGTCAGTAAGCCCATTCTCTAATGAATATGAAACTAAACGGAGTTATTTTGTCAAAATGGAAATTAGAGCATGCGACATGATCAAAAGTATTTCTAATTAGGGTTTGTGTTACGTATGGATTTCTTATTTTTGCGTTAAAGGTGACGTGTGGGACTACGTCACTCCACCGAAGGGCCTCGACGGGTTAATGTGAAGGCCATTATGAATTTATGATGGTTATGATTTGTGACCCACCCCACTAATGTACATTATTAGTAAATATCTAAATGTTTATATAACTACTTGACTTCTGCCATTGCCGCCTCGTGATTGTTCTCCTTTTGAAATCATTTGCTTCGTTGAAACCACACTCTCCTTTTACTTTATCTTCTCCTTTTCGTTGAATACTTGAAATCTTCCAATCTTCCTCCAAATTTTTTCAGAGTTTGAAGCATGTCAGACCAAGAGGCTCCTCTGCGTAATGGAGTAGAACACAAGATTTTCGAAGTACTTCCGTTTGTGGATGATGATTACGGTGGAGTCATCGTGGAGATGAAAACTCCTATGGATACTAAGAATTTCGTTGCAGCGCTTAGAGATTCATTCGAGCAGTGGCGCTTACAGGTTTGTGTTGGTGCGAGATCACATGCATCTCTGTCTTCTTGAGTGAGCGAGCGGTTGATTCTGTAAAACCTTTTTGTTTGTTTTTTGTTGTCAGGGTAAAAAGGGAGTCTGGTTGAACTTGCCTCTCTCACACGTAAACCTCGTGGAACCCGCGGTTAAGGTCACATATCAGATTAAATTTGATTCCTAAGTCTTGCATATTAACGTTACTTAATTATCATCTTTTGTTAATTAGATGTCATTGTCTTATCTATTGCTAATATTAGTATTAAGATGAATCTCTTTTGTACCATGGACATATTTTAGTTTTGTTTTTAAAAAGAAAATCTTTTTGGGTTTGACATATTTAGGTTAATGGGATGTATAGTTGATATACCAAGTTATAGCTGCATATCCCCATGTATTATTACATTGAGGGATGAACAAACTGGTCCCATAAATAATTTGTGCATGCAGGAAGGTTTCCGGTATCACCATGCTGAGCCAACTTACCTGATGCTAGTTTATTGGATTCCGGAAGCCGAGAGTACTATTCCTTTGAATGCTTCCCATCGTGTTCGTGTAGGTGCTGTTGTCTTGAACCATAACAAAGAGGTACTTAGGAGATAGGACACCATTATATTGTTTATTTTTGTATTTCCAAGTCATAATATTCTAATCATCCTAGAATGGTAAGGAAAATGTACTCCATATTCCAGCATTTGCATCTTAAAATTACAACTAGAGGCAGATTCTTGTGGTGCAGGAAAAATACGGTTCATTATGCGGATCAGGTATCTGGAAGATCCCAACAGGAGTTGTTGACGAGGTATGTGTTATCTGCATGTAGCAACAAGTTTTCAATCCCACTTTATATGTTTGCTGAAGATTTCATCTTTAATATTTTATTTTCTTGCGTCTAGGGTGAGGAGATTTTCGCCGCAGCCATTAGAGAAGTAAAAGAAGAAACAGGCGTAAGAAGATCCATATATCTTAATGTAAATCAGTCAACCATCAATATATATAACCTAACGTTTTCATACATTTATCTTCAGATCGACACTGAGTTTTTGGAGATTCTAGCTTTCTGGTACGGATCATCGTCATATCCTCTGCTAGTCTGCTTCATATATTGTTTCTTGATACTTTCACGTTCTTATCCTTTAAGCCTTCTGTTTGCAGCCAAACCCACGAGTCATTTTTTGCAAAGTCAGATTTATTCTTCGTTTGTCTCTTGAGACCTACCTCCTTCGATATTCAAAAACAGGACTTAGAGATCGAAGCAGCTCAAGTAAAGTAACATATACTTCTTATTCTGAATCTGAAACATTAATTCTCTCGCAATCTTTCCCGAATTTGTCGGTTCTTGAATGTGCAGTGGATGCGGTTCGAGGACTCTGCCTCTCAACCTATCACACACAAGAACGATCTCTTCAAAGATATTCACCACATTTGCTCAATGAAAATGGAGAAGAGCTATAGTGGTTTTTCAAAAAAACCTATTACAACTTTCTTTGACGACAAGTTAGGTTATCTCTACTTGAATAAACAAGAAGATATGGAACAACCTATTTCTTAAACTTCTTCCAAGAACATCGTCATTAAGAGATCATATTCTGATCTAAAACAATCAATCGATCTGAATGAAAAACAAATGCATGAGTTTCAGATTTGTTATCCTAAAAGAGATGCTGAATTCTTCTCCAGCAAGCAAAAATACAAATACAGTAAGAAGAGAGGGAGCTTGTGACGAGGAGGAATTAAGAAGTGAAGATCTTGTTTTTATTTGATGATTTGAAATCACTAGAATCCACTAATACAATAATTAAATAAATAAATACATACATACCGAAGCACAATTATTTGATTGCACTCAAATGAATCATTGTCTTCAAGACTCCTTCATCCATTTTTCTTTAACGTTCCATTCTAAACTCGACTCTTTGAATGTTGATGTATTTGTTTTAAGTAATTCATTTTGATTATTCCATCATTAATTACCACTTTTTCTAATAACTTGGAAATTGATGTTGATGTGCTTTGTCTTCCAGTTTTGAACTAATTAATTTTGAGGAAATAGTTCAAGTATTGTCAAATAAAACAGATGTATTATGCTCTTTCTTGTTTAAACTCGAGACCATTAAGTAGATTTTAACCACATAATAAATCTAATTATATCATAAAATTCAACAATTAAGTGGCATTTGGTAACCCAAAATAGAATTCTACTTTATGATCTCATTTCTTCATTTAATATAGAAATTTAAACTCTATTCTAATTAATTATTGTGAGATAGAATTTTGTAACTTATAATTAGCACAAACCTAAACCATAACTCTGATACATCTACATCGCCTAAACCGGAATTCTTTGTCACAACAAACATATTATAAAGTTCATAAATCTCAAATCAAAACTTAGACTGATTCCAAGATTCATATAAAACAAGTTTTCATGCTACTTAACACATTTATAATGGCAAAGGGAAAGAGAATGCAAATAAAAATTTACATTTAATCTGATCTGTGACCTATATCTACTTAACGAATCATCAACCACCAAAACACAATATTTTCCCAAGGATATTTAATAATTCTATCATCATTATTTCAGTTATTATCAAATGTGAGTGGCCTGATCATTTTCTGTATTTTTTCTTTCCTTATTCAATATGTAATTTTATATGTCAATGTCATATGTCGGCCGACCCATTCAGCAAAAATAGACAATAATATATCTAATAATTTTTGTTGTTTTGCTTTCTACACATTCAATACAAAGAAAATTCCACAAGTCACAAGCACAACACCTTAGGAACTATACGGCGCTAGTTACACGAGCGAGAGGCCTATATGTCCCACATGTACGTGTGTTTGTCGTGTCTATTCATACGCATTACGTCTGATATACTAAGTTATAACCGAAAGTATTCCACAATGCCGACCTCCTAGAGAATGTTTTTCTTTTCTTGGTTTGGTATGGTTTCAGTTAATAATCTAATTCATGTTTTCATCGTTTTATTATTATTATTAATTAGGTTTTGTATCGGTTATAATCATATTTTGTCGATCTAATATATTTGTATGTCTTCATTAAGTTTTAGATCAATTTTTTTTATTAGGTTCATTCGAATTCAAGTTTTTTCGGATATAGACATAGTGAAACCATTTGAACAATATTAAAGCATAGCTCAGTTCATATCGGTTTATCCAAATTGAACACCCTTAAGCAAAACTTTGTAATTAAGGTTCATTGTATTTGTGGATCTGCCGTCTACTCTTTTGCCTTTTTGTTTTGTTGTGTGTCATGTTATTTTTTTCACAAAAAGTACGATAACAAGATTGATTTTACAAAATGTCTTTTATACGTGCAGAAAGATACAACACATGCAAACAGTGAAAACCAATCATTTTCATGAGTCATCAAATATGAGAAAATATCATTTTCAGAAGCAAACAGTCGATTCCCCATTACTTAATTAAAATCACTTACTAGCCTTGGTTAAAATGTGATTTTATAAAAGATCCCATAGCCTACCTAATTGACCAAATTGCGGGATTAATTTAATTGAAGAGTGGTGACAGTGATTGCTTATTAGTAATATACCACGTATAACGAATTAACGATACATATGGCGTTATATAAACACAAGCCTCACGTTTGAGAAAGAACAAAACACATTTGTTTGTGTAGCCATCACAAAATCTCTCTCTCCCTACATAAACACAAGCCTCACGCCTGAGAAAGAACAAAACACATTTGTTTGTTTTGCCATCACAAAATTTATCTCTCTCTTTCTCTCTTTCGCCAGTTATAATCAGAGTCATGATAAGAGTTACGGTGTCGCGGTCAAACACAGTTGCGTCTTACTGTCTGGTGGCACTGCTGATCCTAACACTTGCGGGATCGGTTAAAAACAGCAACGGAGGAGGTAGCGGAGAATATTATCGAGGAAGAAACTGTGAGGTTTGGAGAGGGAAGCAAATGATGGAGAGGCCATGTGAGGAGCTATACGTAGTAGGTGAAGGAGACACGCTTCACAGCATCAGCGAAAAATGCGGCGACCCGTTTATCGTGGAGCGTAACCCGCATATCCATGACCCGGATGATGTCTTCCCTGGTCTCCTCATCAAACTTCACATTAACCTCCCTGAATAAGTCATAACAAGTTCAAGACATGTCGTTTTATGTACATTATGGTTACATAGTTATCTCCCTTTCTTTTTCTTTATTTTCTTGTTTGGATTTTGAATGAATTTAACTTTTAACATTTCTTTGTTTTGGTACAAACAAAGATCCGATACATTGCCATTGGACAACTACTCTCTTGGATTTGTTCTTGTTAGAAACTTTATTTTGTCATTTGTGTAAAAAGCGGATAAAGCCAAAGAGACTAAGAACAGAGTACCGAAATTTAAAAACAGAGTCGGACAAGGCAATTGAAAACAGAGCCAAACATGACAACTAAAAACCAACCGTCGTCTCAGCATGGAATCTATTGTGCAGCCAAGCTGGACCACCCATATATAGCTAGGTAAGAGTGAAAATGACGTTTTTGGCAAGTAAATTGGATTTGCTTGGCACCCTTACAATCCGAGGCTACTACCACTTCCATCTATAAGATGAAGATTTCTCAAACTTTAGACAAACCAAAGAATATTTCGAGCTATACAATAATTTGATTTTCCGATGACCTCGTGAAGGCATGGCCGTGCCAAGCTATTCGGGGGATGAGACCGGTCCGTCCCGTCTCAATATATAGTGGGGTCTCTAGGAAAAAACAAACAAACTAAAACCCCTTGATAAAAAATTTTTTTTTGTAAACATTGGGCCTTATCATTAAGAAAGTTTTTGAAATTAATATTGGGCCCATGACATATTTGAAATTAATATTGGACCCAGTAAGATTATCTCTATGACTCTATGCATATTTGAAAAATAAAGAGTGTACAAGAATTCTCTACAATATTTAATCTTTTCTTTCTTCTTCTGAAAAGATTATTTTACTATTTTTATACATTGTGGAATGTTTGAGTATTCTTTTCATAATAATGATATAGTCAAACTTTGTAACATCATTGATATCATGGATTTAACTCCACACGCGAAATTTACGTACGAATGTACCTTTGGGCTATTAATTCCATGCATTTAATATGTTTGAGTATTCATAATAAATAACAATGAATTTTTACTAAAGTTTTGGTATATAACCATATGATTATGTGAAATTGAAGGATTCAAAATGAATATCTAATAGACTTCCGGAAACAAATTAATTTAGAGATTAAACTTACTGAAATATTAGTAGTCTTTATAAATTCAAATTTATGGGTAGGTTACGGCCAAATTCGTTATTCGTTAGGGTCAAAACGCAGACGCTGTTAAAATATAGCCAAAGCCAAGTCTTCATTGCCGCACAAAGCTAACAGCGTTTGCGTTTAGACCCCAAAGCGACGTAGTTTCTACCGTTTCCTGCACGAGGGCGTCTACGATTTGCCGCTCAATCTCTGAGACGACCCTTTCCTCTTCCTCTTCAAGTTTGTTCATCCCCGGAACATCTTTTTCGGTTTCTCCTGCGTTGATTATGGTCGGAGAAATGGTGTTCGAATCGTAAAATTTGGAACTTGACGGTTCTTGAGGAAGCTTCTTCTCGTACTTGTACATCTTCTGACCAGAGCATATCGTCGCATCTGCCTTCCTCTCCGGTTCTTGAGCTCTTTTCATCTTAAAAATTTGAAAACAAATCACTGCGTAAGACTGCTTACCACGTGTTTGTGTTTATTTCTTCAATGAGAGCTAAACAAAGAAAAGTTGTACCTGTTTCCGAGGACGTTCTGTGGCAGAGAAAGCTGATGATGTTACATAGATTTTCTTGCATTGCTTCTTCTCTAAAAGATCACATCGATTAGATCTCGAGTGTGTTGATACTGGTGTGAGCACCTTTCTCTGCTTGTTTCGATTATTGGGTGTTGGATGAGGAGAGAATTTTGATTTACTCTCTGCTTTTTCCCATCCGCTAATAGGTCTTAGTGACTGTTGATTCTCTTTTGAAAGGGTTATTACCGTTGCTGGTTGCTGATATTGTCTTAACACAAATGCAGGATTAGTGCTTGTTGTCTTCTCTTTCTGTGAAATCCTGTTTTGTGCTGCTCCTCCTGCCCTTTTCTTCTCAAGCAAGTTTGTTACATCCATGCCAAATTTTCTGGTGGTGACTCTCTTTTTTGTTTGTTTCACTATCTGTCTCCCACTATATCTGGGACTTGGACTTTGCTCATCTTGTTTCAACTCTTTCAGCCTCGTGCGTACAAACTCTTCATGCTTATTGTTCTCTCTGTTTAGCTCAAGAGAGAGGCGATGATTTTCGGAATCAGAGGAGATCCTAGGGCTCGCAGGTAATGATCTTGTCCCTGAGCCATTCCCGGAGAGTCGATGTCCTCTTACTCCATTCCTTGGTGATCTAGTAAGCTCCAAGTTATCAGGAAGAAGATCAAGACCCATGAGTCTAGCCACAACGTTCGGTGTCTTGGTGCGAGGTAAGTTGCAATTATGTGAAGGTGTATCAACGAGAAGACCTCTAAGTGTTGACTTTTTCCCGCCCACCTGCAATTGAATTCTCACTTGGCTCCATCAATGAAGCAACTTCAAATGTACATTGAAGTCATTAATGTTGACTTACAGAGATGTTCAAGCCTTCTCTTTCCAGCTTGTAGTTGGTTGATAATGGAGACTCCTCTGATAAGTCCAAGCTGTTTCGTGGCGCCACCAAGCCTACAAGTTTCAGTAGCATAACATTCCTCACTCACTGTCTTGCAAAAAGCTCCCAAGTCCTTTATCTATAGAGAGATAGAGATAGCACGTACCTTTACGAGTTCTGGAGGGAGAATCAATACTAGGTTGGTGGTGATGATGATGACGTGAAGGAAAGTAAAAATGGTGGAAATGAAAAAAGTGGTAAAGTGCAGTGACGCAGCCATTAGCTTCATTGGAGTTTTTCTTGCTTTTAGAGGAACAAGTGGATCTTCCTCCATTGTACCACTCTCTTCCCATTTCTGTTAAGAGAAAAGCCTGTCTCTAACGTATAATATTGACAAGTGGAAGGCGAAAAATGGACTGACAAAAGAAGAAAGAAGAGGTTGAAGAACAAAATCTTTTTTTGCACCAGCAAAAAAGCCAAATTTGAAATTTTATGTTTTTGGTTCCTGACCCGAGAGAGCTATCGGAAGCTGCAGCACTGCAACTTTATCTCTATATTGCATTGATAATCGAGCAGAGGGTGGTGACAGAAAATAATTTTAAAACGTGACAGTAATAATTAAAAAGATAAACTGTACTACAAGTAAATAAATGCATGGTGAGATGATGATATTTAGCCACGCATTTTCTTTGAAAACAGACAGCTTGAGTATTACAGTATGATTCCAACCACACCATTTTCTTTGGGGTTTTCAAGTTTTTGAACTTTACAAATTAAGAGAGAACTTAAGGTTGTCTAGATTTTCTCTTGGGGATTACAATTACTAGAAGAATATTCTTATGAATCGTGAGTTAGTAGCTTAGAAAGTTACAGCTTGGCCACATGTTTAATGCAGAGGTTCCATGTCTTTGCATTTACTAGGACTTGTCTTGTCTCGCTATTATTTGCTCAGTTTCAAATTTCAACCAATTTTTTAGTTCAATTCGCTCAAGATTTATGTTTACGTATTTTACATGCAATACATGCATTTTAGACAAAATAAAAATAATGGAGGAATCTCATGTTAGACCTCAAACTAATTCACATAGTTTTTACTTTGTAGCCACTATATGAATTTCACAGTGGCCGAAGAGAAGATGCTAGCAGAAAATTAAACAATGGTCTGGAGGTTTAATGGGCCTGTGGGTTACTGTGATTTGGTAGGCTTAATAAATCCAAAAGCCCCATAGCTCAAACTCATTATGGACGTTTTGGTCGATTTCTGAAACAGAGGAAGACGCATATGCTAACTCTATCTTAGAATTGCAACATCCCTCTACAGCTTGTGAACTCGTTTTGTTGAGTGTTTTACGCGTCAAGAATCAAACTTGGGGTTTATTGGTTTGCGAATTTTAATTGATTTAGAGATTCAAACAAAATCTTATGTTATTAGATCATTGATTTTAAAACTTTTGTTGAAATCAAGTCTTATTCATTTAACTAATGATTCCTAAATTATTAACTGAGTCGATATTATTCGTTTAATAATTGAATAACTTATTACTAACAGTATCTACTATCTACGTCTCGTCCCCTCCTCCGTACGTACTATCATAAATAATCTTCTATGCGCTTTGAGTGGTAAGGGTCAGTGACTTAGTTCTATTCATATTTTTACATGCTCATTTGAATTTGTTTGAAAGAACCAACCCTTTTTTTCTTTTCCTATTAGAAAAATTAACGTGCAGTTAATAGTCTCTCCAAGAAACGATTATATATACAGCAAACTTAATCGCTTTATTTGGACCACTTGCACTTTTGAATTTCGGTTCATGTGCTTTAGTATGTAATGGAGTTGCATGAAACTCATGCCAAGAAAATGTTTTGAGAAGTAGGCTAGGCGATGCTAATTAAAAGAAAAGAAAGAAGACAATGAACCTCATTTTCTCATATTTAGTAACAGCCTTGTGATTCTTTTATGGATCTCATGGAGTAAGTATTGCTACTTGGTGCTGCTGAGCTATTTGAATCCAAATTAAGGATCGAACCAATTCAGGACTTAACATGAAACTAGTCCTAGTAAACTAAAAATGGTTGATGGAAAAGCTGAACTATGCCAAGAAACGAATGGTTGTTGCAATCATAGAGTGAGTATCATATACTTTTCTGTTTTACGTATGCTTTGCTAATGTACCACACAGTATAACTTATTGTTTTCTACTGCTTGTTATTGGAGGCCACCACAGAACTTAACTTGTCTCTATTAGCTTGTCCTTTTACTATACTCATTGTTGTATTTTCCTCGTACGAGACCAAGTGAATATTGAGGTGCATCAAGTACGGACAAGCTTTTTTGGATCTTTTGACTGACCAGTTTCCATGATAGAAACCATCTCCCAATAGCATTCCAGAGACCACTCTATATGGTACAAGTAAGATATCCATTATAACCCCACACACATTTCATTTCCATTGTCTTTTTCTTCCACGAATATAGAAAGTGAAAAAGAGGAGAGAACAACCTAGAAATCCATTTTCAAGGTTCCATTATTTTTCTTGATTTCCTTACGCATTAATTAATTATACTGTGCTAGACTTTGTGCGGCACCCATTCACTCATAAAAAAACTTTCAAAACTTACACACCAATGGGAAACTTGTGTTAAAGAAAAACAATCAGCCTATATATATAACTAGAAAAAGTAACAAATTAATTTTTAGGTTTGTGGATAAAAAACCTCGAACATATTTTGATGAAAGGAAATAAAAAGTAATATGTTTTAAGTTAACATTGTTAAACCGTAGATAGAAAACAAAACAAATATCGTCAAATCACTTGGTTTGATGCTTTGTATATATTCTCATTAAAACCCACCCAAAAACTTAAAAAAATATCGTATAACATTTGACATTGCCTTCAATTTTTGTTTTGTACATTCGAACTGTAAAAAAGGAATTTCACTCATTTGGTCATCACAAATTATGTCATCGTTACTGTTTCGTGATCTCAAATGAAATAAGCTACTGTATAGCTTATACTTATAACTTATAAGGGATTTAACGAATTTAGAGTTGAGACTTTCTGAAAACAAATATTTTTCGAATAATAAAGCTACAACATCTCTTCTAGGTTTTTTTGGCGATGTATAACCCATCATCCTAACTTTGTATTCTTATTTTTATAAGTACTTTAGTCACATTATATGGTATGTTCTTAGGTTGTCAGTATATCAAATCAGTAATTTGTATACACACACACCTTATAAAATGAATGGAAATCCTATATATGATGAGAGACTTCAATTTCCTAAGTCGTAGACTAATGCATAAGAAAATTATGTACTGTGTAATCTTGATCGTACACTTGTTCCTTCTTGTCATTTATTTCAAGTAACAGTTTAAAAGTTGCATGATTGAGTTGAGGAACTGCACATGTGTTGCTCCTCTCTGTTTTCAACGACAGAAAGCTTTTAGCGTCTAGAGTGTCATTATTTACAATTCGAATGCTAGAAATTATTTTCAACCTCTAGTGGTCCAATGGTTAAAGATCGTTAGTTTATAACGGATAGAGTGATAGATATCCAATGTGCTTCCATGTTTTTTTATTTATAAAAATTGTGTTTCCATGTTAGTCACCAGAAATGTGTTATTACGATCTTGAGCTGAGATGCAGATATATATATAGGTATAGTAGGAGATCGGTTAGTATAACTGTTAGGACGTGAGATCTTTAATCTTTATGGCATATTACATGATCTTCGTAACTTTTTTTTTGTTGTCGTAACTAGAGATTTCTTTCATGCTTTTTTGTCTCCTTTTTGTTTTTATAGATATCTTCTAAATGGCATATACCAAATTACCAATCTTAAACAGTGAGACATGCTTTCAGCGTCATTAATTAATTGGGGATGGAGTAATGTCCTTTTCTAAGAAAATCAAGAGAAAGAAAACAGATCTATTTCAGATCATCTATGCCCCCCCAGTTTCTAGTGTGCTTAGGTAAGAGATCAATCTCTCGCTCCTCCTCCATCTAATAATGTCAGAGACAGGACATAAAAAGCATGAACTGGTTATAGTGGATCAATAAGAGGATTTTAATTGGAGCTACTATTTGCGACAAAAACCCATGTCTAATGGTTGTCCTTTATAGGTCCAGCATTGTTGGGTCCTTCAATATCTCTCTCTCTCTTCTAGTAATTAAGAAAGAGATAGCACTTGAGCTCATATTAAAGAAGATGAACACATTTGGTCGGCCCCCACCTTCTTTATAGCAGCCCTACTTAGTTGTTAGTACTTCTTTGTCCCAGGATTGGATCAAATGTATAAGACTATAAGAGGCTCAATGAAAAAAATGGCTCTAATTTTTTGTTTAAATTGGGATTTAAAAGTTACTAAACCTTATTTTTCAATTTTTATTCCGGTTAATCTAGATGTTTCGAACCTATGCTATATCTATCTTAGAGCCGGAATCAACCTTTTTAAAAATATCCCTCCAAATGGAAACCGAACTCTTGTCTCACTACGTTATTGCCTTACTTGGTTCGGTAATGTTTTTTTTCATCAATACTAAAACTCTTCTTCCAAAAATTAGGCTCTTATCATACCGACTCTAGCATTTGCACCTTATGCCGACCATGCTCATGTCTCCTCTTTAATTGATCACAATAATTCATTAGTTTATTCCATCAGATTTAACATATGTAAAATATAAGACATAGTGAAACAAAATTCTAACATAACCGAACCAAACTGTAACTGAACCAATCAAATTGAATTCAACCAAAATTAAAATTTATATTAATGTAAGTAATAGTTTTAAATGGTTAATAAACAAAACTAAATCGAACTCTATCTGAACCCAAAAACAAACTGAAATATACACCTCACACTAGAGATATGAACCAGTCTAAATATAGTCCAAAATTTTTATATCTTACTAAAAATTAGTTGATTAGGTTCAAACGTAATAGGAGGATAGAGGAAAACAAAAATTCACCGAAAGAAAGAAAAAAAAAAACGAGAAAGTAAACTCTAGAGAGAGGGAGAAAAACAGAATAACAATGTGGAACCAACACTTCCATATACATCCAAAGAACCTTGGGAAGCTCTTTTGTCCTGCCAACTATAAAAACAGACCCCCCACCAAAAAGATCCACAGTTTTTTTTTTTTTTTTTT
>Ga0041059_1002446_pt1 | contig 13836 bp, 10 predicted proteins | sample AraColnosormetaG_FD_56232 | JGI IMG/M metagenome (GOLD analysis project Ga0041059, IMG submission 56232) | Arabidopsis roots microbial communities from North Carolina, USA - Col MF nosort | ecosystem: Host-associated > Plants > Roots > Unclassified | place: USA: North Carolina | collected...
AAAAAAAAAAAAAAAAAAAACTGTACCAACAAAATTAAGATAACTTCATTCACTGTCATCATAACCTAACAAGAGAACATTCTTAACAATTTAAATTACACTGACAATTCAAAACCAACATTGTTTCACATGAAAACGACATTGAAGTTATGTTGGGATTCAATGTTGAAATTTATTAAAAAAAAATCTTTCAAAAAGTTGACCAAAACTAAAAGAAAAGGTTTTCAAAAATGTTAACGGAATACTGTACAAAGCTTTAAATGAAGAAGAGTGTCAAGGCAAACGAAAAGAAGAAGAGTCAAGAAACAAAGCTACTAAAAAGCCACCTTCGCATAAAGAGAAGGGACGTAACCAAAAAGGTCTCCTATGGCTTAGACGAAGCTCAAACTAATCTTCATACTCGGTCTCTTCATCGTCGTCATCATCCTCGTTGTTTTCGCCAAACCTCCAGCCATCCTCCACATTATCTCTATCTTCCTCTGTCTCCTCGCTATCTTCTTCTTCTTCTCTTTCTACTTCTTCAAAAGTTTCTTTTGCTTGCCATGGTTTTTTTGCAATCCTTGCTTTGGCAGGCGAAGAGGTAGAACCTTTCTTTCCAACTTTGGCTGGTGGTGTCCTCATGTTTGGCTTAGCTCTGCTCTGTTGTTTATGTGTCTGGCCTTTCCCATTACTAGCGTGTTTCCTGTAAACATCTTGGTCACTCCCGTCATCTATCTCATTCCTGTCATTGCCATTGTGCTTGTTCAGTGTGGGGGTATCCGCGTTCTCTTCTTGTAAATGCCCTGGATGTTCTCTCTTCAAGTGGAGCTTAAGCTTGTACTCATGTATGTAAGCTTTCTCACACCCTTCGTAAGGGCATGCGTATGGCCGATCCGAAGACGGGCCACAAACTGTTGCAGGTGTTTTGACAGTCCTTAATACTTTCTCTGCTGGTGGTGTATATTTGGGAGTCTCTCCACCACCATTCTGTTAAACAAGTTGTGAAATTGAGAGAGATAAGTTCTAAGATTCTTACAAATATGGATAATATAAGGGTGTAAACATGATAGAACCGATGCAAAGTTCTGTCTATGCGTCATCTACAACTTTCAACCTACTAATACAGTGTAGATACAGTAAGAAGGTAGTAGAAAATGCGACTTTTAATCAATTAGACTTCTCTACTCCAGAAAGAAAGTTAGCATCGAATGAGATTACTAAAACCTCAACGATAGTATTTACGCCTACTTCTAGCTACGAAAAACTACACCCAAGCGTAAAAACTAACCACACAAAGTGAAGTCACAAAAGCAACGTGGAGCTAGACTCTGACTAAGGAGCTGCTCTGTCTTAGCACAAGAAAAAAAACATATTTTCATGACACTCTATCGAATGAGTAATCAAATGAGTAATGATACCTTTTCATGGTAGGCAGCAACGTGGTTCTTTAGCTTGTATTCATGAGCATATCTCTTCACACACCCACTGTAAGGACATATATGATAATTCTCTTGTGAATGAGTCTTCATGTGAGACCTAAGGTTAAAATCCAACGAGAATGCCTGCATCCACAACTACAGAAAGTTACTAAAACACGCAACACAATCCCTTTGCCTAATTGCCTAATTATACACCAAATAAACTAAGCTAGTGAGAGTGATCAAAATCAATCACCTTTCCACATCCTTCATAAGTACATATATAATTTCTCTCTCCAGTATGAATAAGATAATGTCTCTTCAACTTTGAACTATCCAGAAATTTCTGTTACAAAAAACAAAAACAAGATGGCTTCAATATATCATGAAAGTGAGTGTGTAAGCCAAACCAAAGAGAGGATATTATTAAACCTTTCCACATCCTTCCTGATCACAAACATATTGTCTTTCTCCATGGATATGAGAATGTTTCCTCAATGCACTAACATCAAAGAAAGTCTTCCCGCAACCATCATAACTACAGAGAAACAAAATCTCTGTAGTTGGTTCAGGTTCAGGCTCAGGAACATCAGGCTCTTTCTCTTTTTCTTTAAGTCTGCTAAAAGTATCCTCTGGTAATAACAACAACACAATGATACAATTTAACATTCACAAACATGAAAATTAGATTAAAACATCACAATTTCACCTGTGACCCATTTGTGTAGATGACACTTTCCACCTGTAGCAACAATATCTTGTGGTACCCTAAAACAAAGGAGAAACTTTTAAGAATCTGTAATCTAAAAGACGTATAAGTGATGGAATCAGAAAAGTACCATTCTTTGATCCACTTCACAGCAGGAGCTTTGGATTTAAGGATGGGTCGTCTCTCGAAAGGATTTTGGTATTGATAATTTTGATGATCCATTGATTTATTTGGGTAAAGGTGGTTCCTTTGTGAGTTTTGAGTACGATTGAATCAGGATTTGGGGGAGATTAGGGTTCTGGGGAAAAGAACGATAGAGAAGAGAGACCTTAAGCAATACTTTGATAATGGAGTCCCGGTTCGATTTGTTACTGTGTTTATACCGGTTTATAGACCGGATTATTAACCAGTATTTTTATTTAGTTAGTATCGTTGTTGGTTTTTACCGGTTTACATTATGTGTACCGATTTCTCTGAAAGCAAATGGGCTTTTATTCTGTCTTAAAAGGCTTCTAAATGAAATTTTTATAAACAATATCTGGTTTCGGTCGGACATGTATAGTAAGCATGTACAGTTCAAAATTATCATTTTTAACAATTATTAGAATTTAACCTACGATACACTCCAGAACTATATATTTTTAAGAAAATAAAAATTTATTCTTTTAATAAACTAAAGATATATATACTTTAATGTTTTGTATTTTCTAAATGTACAACTCTATATCTATATATTATTTATTGTATAATTACTATGTTTGATTTTTATTGTTTAAAAATATAGGAACAATAACATACAATTCATTAAGTTAAAATAGATCTGGAACTTCGGTAAAAACCGTTTGAACCGACCCGATCATAACGATATTTTCGGTTATCGGTATAAACCAAACAGAGTCCTCTTTACCAATCGGCGAAATTAATTTAAGCAATCGGATTTCGGTTCGATAATCGGTTTTATTTAAACCGAGAATATGCACCCATATATAACACTAATGAGTCATTAACCCTAATTTGGTTTCATTTTCTTCTTTGGATATGCGCCTCTATCTCTTGAGAATTCATTTTCTTCTCCGATCTAATCCATAAGCCATATAACGTTTCTTTACTTTCATCATTTCATCATCTCCTACACGCGTTTTTATTTTACAAATCATTGTTAGTAGCTCTTCTTTGATCTTTGCTCACTAATCTCTTATTTAGCACCAAAATCACGGCTACAGTCACTGGTAACTCTCTAGATTTGACTGTTCTTCATTGGCGTTTCAAGTTTTTTATACATTTTCGCAATTTTCTCAATTTAAATGATTGATTGCATATGTTTATGATTATGATATATGATAGATCTAGTCGGTGGTATAATTATTTGCAGGTAGAGAGATCGGTCGTCGCCGTCCGTTGCCGCCGTCCGTTGCGCGTGTCACCGTCAAGGCGTTAATCAATATCGAAAACCGTTGCATTTAGAGAGATTGGCCGTCGCCGTCCGTTGTAAATTTTTTCTTTATTTTAATGATGTAATGGGTTTGGGCTTTGTTTTTAGCCTGTTATCTATTTTTTTTGTAATTTGGGGTAAATAAACGAAAATAGAAAAATAATTTTTATAATTCGGAATTAATATTAAATCATATAACCAAATAACTCATATACCGATTGACCCGAACCGAAGTTAATTTCGGTTCAATTAGGCGGTTATTTTCAAAAACCAAATTTTCTCGAAACCGAACAACCTGACCCGAATAACCCGTTCTCACCGAACTCCCAAGGCTAAGTTAAAATCTAGATTATAACTAAATAATTTAAATTTCAATTATATTTTTTTTAATATTGTTTGTTTTGTTTTATGTTTAAGATAATACTAGGTCCTCACCCGCACGTACCTAGGGTGAATAATATAAAGTTTTTAGGGTTTAGTTAAAGTTATATTTTATAATTTTAGATTTGTTTTGAGAATTCTTACATCAGTTGCCATTTTTTCAATTCCTTATGCAATCTACCATATTTTCAATCCTCTTACAACTCCTACCACATTTCTTATTAAAATTACTAATTTACCCTCTATATTTATCTTCCTTATTTATCTCTCCTCTCTATTTCTCTTTCCTCTCTATTTCTCTTTCCTCTCTATTTATTTTTTCTTTCTATTAATCTCTATCCCCTTTAACCAATAAACATTATATTTCTTGAGACTAAACAAATAACTTTTGTTTTTGTCTCCAAATCTTATCCCCGATTTGAAAATTTTCTGTTATATCTAGATTTTGTCCCCGATTTCACCATCTTTCAAAATTATCATGAAACTCACATCTTATCCACCAATTGTTTTTCATTTAAGGATTCGAATTTTATGTAGATTTTTCAACATCTATTTTGGTCCACAGATTAGTTGAGCATTATTGTCTTCACTGACCCAGATTATTTGATTTTTTTCATTCGATTGCAAAATAACAAAAATATCAAGTTATAACATATTATCTTGTCTATCATTCGATCTGAATTTATCCCCGATCTAATTCTATCACTCATTCGATATGAACTTGTTCCCGATATAACGTATTATTAAAATAAAATTATATGCAATTGTAAACGTGTAGGTGAAGTCAATAACGTTCAACTAATCTGTGAATCAAAATAGATAGCAAAAAATCTAAATAAAATTTGAAATCCTTAAATGAGAATAATTGGTGGACAAGATGTAGGATTAATAATAATAGAGCAAGATGATGAAATGGAGGACAAGACGTAGACGCAACAGAGAATTTCTAAACGGGGACAAGATCTGGAGAGAAAAACAAAAGTCTGTCACCAATTGTCCTTTATCTGACACATCAGTCTGTCACCATCAAGGGCAATTTCGTTCACAAATGTGCATGTGACAATGAAATATGGTAGATTTTGTAAGGTGAGGTAGAATAGGGTAGGGTTTGTAAGATTTGGAGTAGAATATGACAGATTTTGCAAGATTCTCTTTGTTTTGTGAATTAAATTATACAAAAATATGGAGTTATTAATTATAGAGAAATTCTCATAAATAGCACTTTTTAAGTTTTTGGACAAAAATAACATTAAAAAGTTTTTTAGACATAAATAGCACTCAAATAATTATTTGAAAAATTCCTACAAGTAACAGTAAAACAAGTTTTATGGACAATAATAATACCACAATTTTATATAAATTCTATTCAACCAAAATAAATTAGAAATAAATTTAAAATATTATATTTGGGTTCTCTATTTCCAATTTAAGGTATATATTTCAACTATGTAAAAGAAATTTTGATTCATTTTAATATTAGTTTATGGTATTATATTTGGGTTTTCTATTTCCAATTTAGGGTATATATTTTCACCATTTAAAAGAGATTTTTCATTTTAAAATTAGTTTGTAGTATTATATTTGAGTTTTTTATTTCCAATTTAGGGTATATATTTCCACTAGTTAAAAGTTTTTTGATTCAATTTAATATTAGATTAGTGTTTGCTCTCATTTTTATGTGGAAGATTGATACAAATGGTAATAAAAAAACTTTATTATTTAATTAATTATTCGAGGATTAAAAACTTTATTTGCTATTTTTTTAAGTTTCAAAAGAATGTGCCATTTTTGGAATAATAAAGTATTTTAGTGCCATTTGTGTCAATCCCCAAATAACAATAAAAAGTTTTTTAGATAAAAATAGCATTCAAATAATTATTTAATATTTAATTATTCAAACTATTTGGGGGATTCAAAAAAGTACAAATTCATTACTAAAAATTCCTGATAATATTTTCCCTCCAAAAAAAATCCGTCTAAAGTTTCCCGCCAAAATATTTTTAAGAAAAAAAAAATTCAGGAAGGATTTTACAAAATTTAGGAAGGATTCTAAGCAATTCAGGAAGGGTTTCACAAAATTTAAAATAAATTATTTTGTGTAACCCTGCCCGAATTTCATGAATTCTTACCTGAATTTTGTGGAAACTTTCCTAAATTTCGTGAATCCTTCAAATAATCATTTTCTGAAATTTAGGAAGGATTTTACTAAATTCAAGAAGGGTTCATGAAATTTTTATTTGTGAAAACGTTCCTGAATTACGTGAAATTCTTTGAATTTCGTAGTTGCCTTCTTGAATTGTTTTAGCGGGAAAAATATTACGGAACTTTTTTTTGCGGGAAAAATTTGACAGAAATTTTTTTGGCGGGAAATCTTTTACGGAAGTTTTTGGCGGAAAATATTTAGTGGTAATTTTTTTGGCTAGAAAATTTATTTTTCTTTATTTATTTTAATTAACTAATTATTTATATTAATCTATACTATATAAAAGTTGAAGCTATTTGCTTCTAAAACCGTTAACCTAAGCTTTCAAACGACCAATCGGCAGCTGCCACATCAATAATTAACATATTTAGCATATAATAATTAACATTTTTGAAAAAAAAATAATCGAAAGCTGCCACATCAATAATTAACATATTTAGTGTCTAATTAATTAACATTTTTTAAAATGGTAATTACTGCATATTTTAAAATTTAAAATAAAAAAGGGATCTAACAAATATTAAATTTAAACTTATAAATAAGGAAACTATATAATTATAATTATGTAATATTAAACTCAAACCCTTATAGGATTTTATACAATTAATGCAACATTTTTAAATATAACTTAAAGAAACGTAACAAGGACGTGGTTGGATAGTGGTGTTTTTGATCGTATCAATTTGAATCAAGTTCTCGAAGATATAAATTGAGGTCTTTTAGTCTCGGAAGCGTGAAGGTGAAGAGGATCTAAACTGCATAAAAAGAAAGAAGTGATAGAGTTAAGTACCAATTTAGAAGCTAAAACATTTTCTTAGAGTTATTTTGTAGTTATGTATTTAAATTGTAACTATTGTCATGGTAATTATAAAATTCAAAGATTTTCTAATATTAACAACAAGTAGATATATACAAACATATCTTTCAAAAATTTAATAAAACATTTTCAATAAAAAAATTTATTCACACAAAAAATTATTAAAAAGTTTTACAAATGGACCCACGCGTAGCGTGGATTCATAACCTAGTATTTAATTAAAGTTTTGAATGCTATTTGTAGAATTTTTCAAAAGAGATGCTATTTGGAAGAAACAACTTTTTGTGCTATTTTTGTCAATCTCCCTATTATACCGATAATACACGTTTTTCTATTAAATATTCTAAATGTTTAATAGCTACAATGTTTACCTTTAATAAATTTTAATATTAATAATGTCCTGAGATTTTTTCTTTTTTAAGTAATTAGAATTGATAGAGATACATTAGATAAGGTAATGGTACTAATTAGGAATATTAAATAATTAATGATAATTAACGTAAATGGCATTCCTTGTAACTAATTAAGTTCCAAATTGAGGATTTATTTCATAAAAGTGTTGCAAAAATATATATATATATTTCATTCATAATTATATTTATATTACTGTTTCATTTATTTTTCAACTTTTAAAATTTTAAAATATTTACACTATATAGCATGTTAATTATTTTATCAATAAAACATTATCCATCATCGCTTTTAATGTATCACTAGCTGAGTGTCCGTGCTACACGCATGATTTTGCTGTTGATTTTATAATTTTTTTTATATATTTATTTTAGTATCCTTTTTAAAAAATGTTCTTCGATAAGTGAGATTGTATTATGAAGGATGAAAACTATATAATATTTAATAAGCATTATATATCGTTTTTCCTTTTTGATTTCATCTTTTGTTTTCCGATTAATATCAGATCAAATTCTGGTTAATACGGTTTTAAATTTTCTTTTATCGAATCTTTTATGTGTTTCCTCTTAATAATCTCATTGGTTTTCAGTAAAGATCATTAATTTCAGTCCACTTATGAGAATCAATTTTCGAGTAACATTTTGATTGTTTCATTCTCTCCTTTACCTTTTGCCCAAATATTTTCTTTTGAAATAGTAAATTCTATCTTCGCTCTTCTTGTCTTGGGCCTTAGATATAGGCATGGGTGAAGTGTTCATTTAACCTGATGTGGGTCCCGATTATAGAAAAAAACGAGTACTTCTATTTAAATAATAGTTATAACCCATCATTTTTGAAAACTTTGGATTCTTGGCAGTTAGTACAAAGAAGTGAATTTTGGTGTGGTTCAAGTGTGCCTAGACAAATTTTGCATGGGAAGTTGTCCAAGCATATGTTGGTAGTACATCCACAATTGTAGCTTGGCAAAGGAAGTATGAATCCTACATTTCATTGTGATTGTTTGTTTTAATAAAATTAATAAATTTTTTTACAAACTACATCCAAACAAACCTGTTGTATTCTTGTAAAAGTGAATTCACACAATTTTGCAATACACGTTGGTTCCATTTTGGGGGTGTTTGTTGTTACGTCCATGATGGTAAATGAATCGTTTCCTCAAACACCAAAACTTAAAAGAGAGGTTTTTTCTTTTTTGTTTTTTGTTTTTTTGTAGTTAAAAATTATAAAAAAACTTACCGATTAGTAAACTTAGAGATTGGACCAATGTGGTGGTTGAAAAAAACCCTAGTATACATGGTTCCATTCAAGAAAAGTGTGTCTGCGTGTAAAGCTTAATTAGGAGACCAAATACATTCATGTTTAGTAGTAATATGAATTTTATTTTTGTATTATTTTATAATTAAAAAATAGTCATACCATCTAGAATTGTTGGATTAACATATATTACTAAAAAATAGATATTAGAGACATTGGATCAGATAGGATGGCTCGAAGGCGAGAAGCAGTTTTAGCCCAAAGAGATAAGGAGACAATCACATTGCTATAGAATGTTTGATGTAATTTGTTTAATTATGAGTAAAAATAATTAAAATGTAGAGGAAAAAAATCTTAGACTATCGAAATAGAAACTTATGGTTGGAGCGCCATAATTTGACAATGATTTGGTTTGTTGAAGTAGGGCCATTAAGGTTTGAGCCTTCGATTGAAAGAATTTTCCCAACTACATCTGTATTGAGTTTGAAATTTATTATTAACCACGAAAAGTAAATATGTAAGATTCATATAATACGATACTATTACTATTATATTTATAATTTCAAGCTGAGACTAATGTTAGTATTTCGATATTATTAAATAGAAAATCATCTGTTTAGTAAATATTTACCAGGTAATGCAAGATTTGTGTTGGCAAAACCAACTAGGTGAGCGTAATTGTAAACTCTAAATTTATCATTTTCTATTTTTAGCCATGATTCATATACCCCTAGATTTTAGTATCAATGTTGAATTTGATGACAAAAGGATGGTCCGTGATTTTGGTGTGTTTGGTGCATAGCCTAACTTCGAACCCTTGAATTTGTAAGATCATTCATTTTTGGAAAATACTATTGTTTTTTTCAGCAAGAGATGCATGTATGAATATGAGATTTATGTTAGGAAAATATATTGATATGTTATCATTAGACAATGATACCTTCTCATCAAGCAAGAGGAGTAAGTTTCCAAAGAATACAATCGTTGGCGGTACGTATTTCATGAGCTTCTCACATCCTAACAATATGGCCAATAACATGTTGGGCGTGCGTTCCAAGTTGCAAATCGTTAAATGCAACATAGGTAGCTAGATTTACATTAGAGGGATTCATGAGAGACATTGTGATTTTACGTGATAGAGGGAGAAAAAGTGATATAGAGGAAAATGCTTGTTTGAGTATTTGTTACTAAAAGTATTTATACAAAATAGAAAATAGTATATTTATAGATGTTTTGTTTTTTCTTGGGAGATTTAAAGACCCACTTTATTCTTGAATTGACGTAGCATTAACGGTTTTGGTATGTTAAAATATGGAAGGATTTGAGAATCATATTAATCGTGGATCATTAAAGGATATCTACAAAATAGTTATATAGGTTTTCTTAAGATTTTTTAACCCAATTTATACTTTATTTTTTGAAAATTGAAAACAATTAAAAATATATGTCTTAATATATTTACAAAATTCTGATATATTTTCCTATATTTAAACCCTTTATTTGAAATAGAGGTTTTCACAACCCTAAAAGAAACAATTTCCGTCGACCCAATTCCCAAATTCCTCCTCTACACGACTAAAAAAAAACACAGAGCTCAATTGTTTTTCCGGCAACCCAACTTTTTACAGAAAATATTTACTAAATATTTACAGAAAATATACCATTAAAACATAATATTTAATAAATATTTACTTTCCTTTTTCCAAATATTCACTTTCTATATTTAGGAGTTCTAAATATTTTAGAAACAAAATTCTAATTTGATTTAGAATATAAATTCTAAAAGAAAGATATTAATTCTAAAAGAGAGAAAACGTTTTCTACTAGTTTTAGAAACTATAGAAATTTGTAAAATACAATTTCACACATAACTTAGAAAATGAAGAAAATCTTAGAATATATGTTCTACAATTTTTAGATATTGGATATCCTATTTTCTAAGTTTGTTAAAATAAAAAATAGTCTAAATATCGTAGAATATATACAAAAAATTAGAATAGAAATTCTAAAAATAAGTAGATCACTAGAAATAATTTTCTAAAAAATTTGGACAAAACGTTTTCTATAAAAAATCAACTTTTTCAACTAAATAACCATTTTCTTACAAATCAACTATATTTTTGTAGATCTACATGTTACCAAGGTTAAACTTTTTCAAAAATGCTTAAAATATAGAGTAGGAGTATTTTAGTCCAAATTGGCATTCACCAAAAAAGATGTATATGGACAAAATATTTTGTAGAACTCCTTTAGATTTAATTTTCCCTTAAAGATATGAGCTAGAATATGAACAAGCCTACGTTTAAGTTGGGGTGGAGGAAGTGTATTCAATTCTCTACAAATCAACAACTTACACTTGTATCCAAGAACTTCTACGGCTCTTTTATATGTGTAGCATATTTTGATTTTATGATCACTTTAGCCACTTCCGTGGATCTCAAAATAAAAGAGAAGTCAGTTTTGGTTTGGTTTGTTAAAATTGTAGAAAGAGTGATGGTTCAAGTTACTTATGATATCCGTAGTTGTTATATTGAATTAATTACTAATTATGTATTGCTTATTTTATGAAATCTAGGTGGCAAGCTGTTAGATGCTGACGTGTCAAGTTGTGGGAGAGAGTTAGGATTCTTTAATATATATGACTAGATATTGACCCGCGGTACACCGCGGGAGAATATGTTATTGAAAAGTTATACATATTTTTTTATAAGAATATTATTTGTATATGAATAATATATTCTTGACACATAATTTTTATCTATGTAAAGTTTGGGTAATTTATGTTTTCTTGTTCTGATCTTTGTTGTATATTAGTTTAAAATTAGGGTGAATTAACTAAATAACTAAAATCTCGAAAGAAATTAAATAAGTAGCACCATAAGTTGTAGAATGCAGAGAGTAACGCATCTGTGGTGTGAAGTTACAACACAATCCCTAACACAACGTTGTGTGATTGCTTAGACGTGCGTGAGGGGAAAAGGAAGATGAATTCTTTCAGCTGACGTGGGCGCTGGTAAAGCTAGTAAAAAAAATTTCATAGCACCGCTTTACAATTGTCCGATCACTAACATAGCCTGCAGTGTATAAGATTAATTTGAATAAAATACTCCCCCCAAAAATATGAGAGGAGAATATGCTCTGCTTTTCTATTATTGACAGTTAATGTTGTACCTTTTACGCAAAGATCTCAAACTGTAAACATAACAATATGGATGGTGGTGCAAAATAGTTCAGCAGTTAATAAGGAGAATCCAACGGAAAAGGTACAAAACCATCGCTTTCCAGTTTGTGTTTTTACTTTCTGCAGATTCCATTTAATATTCAACCCTTTCCATGTCAAAGCAGTTACTTTCCCTTTTCGAATCAAGTACTTTCCGTGATCGTAGATCTGATAAACAAGTTGTTAATATTTTCTAAAAATCGACCATGCTTAACTGTTTCTGAATATTTGACCATTATTACTAACCATATTTAAAGAATAGACTTACTGATATAGGAAATGTCTGAATATTTGTCTAGGTTTATATTTACTCTTTGTTTCTTTTCTCTTTAACCTAATGAACTCTTCACATACTCCATGTAGACGGCAACACAAGATGAGGTATTGCTGGTAATTGGCAAGTGGGTGAGAGTTGATAATATGGACTGGCAGTTTGAACCTAAGACTGTGGAAGGATCGTCTTACATACGTCTCCGGGCCAACATGACGTACAAGGAGCTAGTTCAGAAGGTTAAAGAGAAGTTTTCTTTCTGTGCAAGAGACATCACTATAAAATTGGCTTACCAATATCCAGGGTGGATGGCTATAGATGAAGGCAACAGGTCTCCTCCTCAATACATCAGTGAAGACGGTGATGTGACAATGTTCATACAAATGAGACGTCATATTGAAGAGGTCAATCTCTGTGTTACTATCGTCCAACATCCTATGCCAGTTTCTCCTGTTGATGTTGCGTGCCATGACTTCAATTCTGACAGTGATGAGACAGATTATGACTCTGAAGAAGAACTAGACCAATTTGCACTTGAAAGTGCCTTGGTGGGTGCAACGCAAGACCCAACTCCGGGTGGAACATAGCCAGCTCAAAGAAGTGGTACAAGGAGGGAACTTTTCCCTACAGGAGGCATAACTATTAGAGAGCCTGAAGACTGCATTCGTCTTAAGAGCCCAGAATGTGGACCTACGGACAAAGGGAAAGGAATAATGGAAACAAGTGCTAAGGCAACGACTGCTGGTCCTAGTAGGCAAAGTGTGACAGAAGACAACGACAATGAAGATGATTTGCTTATCGTCCCATTCACAATGCTACATAATTTGCCAGCTTTCACCATTCCAGAAAATGTTGATGTTGAAGGCGTTGATTCATGTCTCTCCTATTACAAATGATGTGGAAGAAACTGCAATTCAAAGGCATAACATTCTTTTTTGGGGGCGGGCACAAGAAGCATTAAACACCATCCTCTCTGATTTCAGTGATGATCCAATCCTATTCGGTCGAGACGCCCCACCAGTATTTAATGATGGAAAAGGTGAAGGTATATCCTGAAATCCGTCTATAAATATATAAGTGCTTTACTGATTCATCTGAATGCATTGGAATTTGATAGTTCATTTAAATATTTTATGTTTTCTATACCATTTAGTGTATAAATATTGGTTCTATTTCAGTAGCGTATTTCATACATGTGCTGAATGATGTTCATTGTGTTTCAGGGGTAAACTCTGCATTCTTTGATGTTAAATATGAAGGAGTCAAGCGGTTTGTTGGCAGAGTATTTAAGTCCAAGTCTGATTGCAAGATTAAGATAGCTATACACGTCATCAACCGCAAGTTTCACTTCCGAACTGCGCGATCCACTCCAAAGTTTATGGTCTTGAAATGCATCTCTAAGACTTGTCCATGGCGTGTGTATGCTTCTAAGGTTGATTCTTCTGATAGCTTTCAAGTGCGACAGGCAAATCAGAGACACACCTGCACCATTGATCAAAGACGTAGATACCACCGCTTAGCAACAACTCAAGTCATAGGCAAACTTATGCAATCTCGATTTCTCGGTATTAAACTTGGGCCAAATGCTGTGTGATTAGGAAGTTCCTGCTTGACGACTACCATGTTAGTATATCATATTGGAAAGCTTGGCGTGCTAGAGAGGTTGCCATGGAGAAGTCATTAGGATCTATGGCAGGCAGCTATGCACTAATCCCCGCATACGCTGGCCTACTTGAGCAAG
>Ga0041059_1002447_pt1 | contig 13825 bp, 5 predicted proteins | sample AraColnosormetaG_FD_56232 | JGI IMG/M metagenome (GOLD analysis project Ga0041059, IMG submission 56232) | Arabidopsis roots microbial communities from North Carolina, USA - Col MF nosort | ecosystem: Host-associated > Plants > Roots > Unclassified | place: USA: North Carolina | collected 2013-09-02
TCAATAACATGGACATACATAACACTTTACAAATAATTTTATCATATTTAACTTATGTTTTGCTCATATTTTTCTTATATTTTGCTTAATTTTCATCAAAACTCTTTTTAATTATTTAAATTATTCAATAACTATAAGATATTGATAGAAGTGTAGTCACGTATACTGAAATTCATTCAAAAAATTTCTCAAATTAAATCCAGTTTCTAAAATTATTTACCAAATAAAATTATAAAAAAATGTGCAGGTTATCATTCTGAATTCAAGTACAATTAATAATATTTAATAAATATTTTATCTACATGTTTACATTTACAAAACAAAAGAGAGAGAGATTAATAATTCAGAATGTTTTTTTATTATTATTTACTAACGCTAAAAAGAAAACTTAACTGACTAAAATTTAATTTGTTTTTAAAACTATTCAAGATTTTGTGCATCAGTCACTTCTTAAAGATTCTGGAAATCGATTATGTGAAGGAAGTCTTATCAAAATTTGCATGAAAAAAATAAATATAATGGAAACAATATAATAGAAACATAAAAGCAAAATCTAACTTTGTTTTTCCGAGCCATCTATTTTTGTTTTCTATTTTTTTGTTTATTTTCACGGGTTATGAAAATTTTAAATCAAAAACCCGCATATATGCGGATCCTAATCTAGTTATTTCTATAAGATTCATCATATATAGTACACATGATATCTAAAGATTTTCTTACTTTAAATTAAATTAAGACTCAAGAGAATCACCATATATATTACAAGAAAACATGTGAGTAGCATGAAAATATTGCGTGGAAATAAATGTGTCGCTAAATTGCATGTAATTAGCGTGGAATTACCATCGCATTAACGATTCGACTCAATATCGTCGAAAATGTGTTTGGAAAATTTTCGTCGCTAATTCGAGGCAGATAAGCGTATAATTAGCGACGAATAAGGATGGAATAGTGTAATTCAACTCAACTTCGTCGCAAATATGCTTGGAAATAATTCGTCGCTAATTCGAGGCGGATAAGCGTCTAATTAGCGACGAATGTGAGTCGAAGTCAACAGCCAATCCAATTCATCGCAAAGTACATGCACATTTGGTGTGGAATTTGCGTGTAAAAATTTGACACAATTGTGAGACATATTTGAGACGAATATATATGGTAGGTGATAAACGTTTTAAAATGTGCTACCTAACTAGTTTACAATTCCTCGCAATATAGTCGCAAAAATTCGTCGCAAATAGATTTGTATGCCTATATAAAGTCACGTTGGGATGAGTAAGGAACATCACAATCTCTCTTCTTCAATATTAAACATTCTTCTTCAAATTTCGTTTTCAAATCTTTTCTTCTCAAATTTTATATTTCTTTTATCTTCAAAATAAATATATATAATATGTCGGCGTCTCACGAGATTTATATCCGGCGGGAGTGGATATATAAACACAAAGATGTTGATGGATCAATGACAAGAGAGTTTGCAGATAGGCTAGAAGAATTCATGATAAATGCAAATCAATTGTCAATCATGCAAAAAACTGGTAATATGTCTTGTCCATGTCGAAAGTGCAAAATTGGTCGCTATTTTCTGCCAAAACGGTCGCAAAGCATTTATATAATAGAGGGTTCATGGCAAATTATTATATTTGGTTTTGGCATGGTGAATGAAACGTCTACTAATTCTAGTTTTCAACATGAAAAGGAACCTAATATCACTTTTGAGCCCCAACAGTTTGATTATAATCAACAAAATCATAATAAATTTGAAGATATGGTCTATGATGCGTTTCATGAAACAACAACAATCACCGATAACCATGAGGAACCTAATTTAGATGCTCGACAATTTTATTTTATATTAGATGCTGCAAATCAACCGATCTACAATGGATGTAAAGAAGGAATGTCTAGATTATCTGTTGCATCTAGAATGATGAACATTAAAACAGATAACAACTTATCTGAGATTTGCATGGATTCATGGGTTGAATTAATTAACGATATTTTGCCAGAGGATAATTTAGCTCCTGAGTCATATTATGAGATGATAGATGTTTGCATTGATAATTGCATGATATTCTGGAAAGAAGATGATCAATTGCAGGAATGTCGATTTTGTGGAAAGCCAAGATATAAGCTAAGTTCAGGACGAATCAAGATCTCGTACCAACGTATGTGGTACCTTCCAATAACGGATAGACTTAAGTGACTATATCAATCAGAAAGAACATCTACATCAATGAGATGACATGCAGAGCATTCACGTTTAGATGGAAAGGTCACACATCCATCAGATGCAAAGGCTTGACAACATTTTAACACGGTACATTCTAACTTTGCAAGGAAGAGTAGGAATATTTATCTTGGTCTATACACTGACGGGTTTAGTCCATTTGGTATGTCCGGTCGGCAGTATTCTTTGTGGCCGGTAATCGTGACACCATACAATCTACCTCCATTTATGTGTATGCAGCGAGAATTTTTATCCTTGAGTATTTTAGTCTCTAGTCCTAAGCATCCTAAACGTTCTCTTGATGTTATCTTACAACCTTTGATCTATGAGTTACATCAGCTTTGGTATACCGGAGTTCGTACATTTGATTACTCACAACAACAAAACTTTACAATGCATGCAATGCTTAAGTGGACCATAAGTGATTTTCCTGCGTACAAAATGCTATCATGTTGGACTACACATGGCAGGTTATCTTGTCCTTATTGCATTCATCGGACAGATGCATTTCAACTGAAGCATGGTCGTAAGACAAGCTGGTTTGATTGTCATCGTCGTTTTCTTCCGATGAGTCATCTATATAGGAAGGACAAAAAAAAAATTCAAGAAGAACAAAGTAGTACGTGAACCTCCACCTGTACATGTGTCTAGAGAAGCCTTGCTTGAGCAGTTAGATTATTGGGGTGCTCAAGAAACTATTCTATGTGGGGGTAATTGGCACATCCCCGCCAATATGCTAGATGGATATCTAGTTAATCACAATTGGCAAATGAAAAGCATTTTTTGGCAGCTTCCTTACTGGAAGGATCTTATGTTGAGGCAAAGGATGTATTGCATATCGAAAAGAAAATTTTTGATAACATGATGCATACACTTTTGAATATGCAAAGACGTAGTAAAAACAACTTAAAAACAAGACTAGATTTGCTTGATATGTATATGTTCGCTACCTGATTTGCATCTTACAAGAGATGAGAATTTCAGTTCATATCTTTAGATTATCCCAGGAAGTAAAGATGACGCTTTTTGAATGGGTTAGATCTGATATCAAATTTTTAAATGGTTGTGTGTCAAAATTTTCAAAAAAAATTGTTGAAGAAAGCCAAAAAAATTTCGGATATGAAAAGTCATAACTGCCATTGTTAATGGGCCGTCGTTATAAATTCGTAGTTGGGCTCTAGTCTCAATTTCTTCCTCGTGTGCAAAAAACATAACCACATCGAAAAAGACTAATCTAATAAGAAAAATATCAATAAAACTGTACTCTATGATATCTAAAAGTCCGACAAATCACATCAATTCCACTTTCTTGTTCTAAAAAAATCTAATACCCATAGCAAACTGACAAAAAATTCATACTTCACCATATCCAAAAGACCAAAACCAATAAGCTTTAAGTCTTCTTCTCAGTCGATTTTTTTGTCTTTAATATGAATCTTGAACAATTCAACGATAATGAAAGCTTAAACAAAAATTTGGATCTCAAGATTTTATTCTCATTCTTCTTATTCAATGGTAGCCAAACTCAAAGTTTCACAACAGCAATAAACATCAAAATCCAAAAACATAAACCAGAAAACATCAAAGAGAAACAACACAAAGCTACCATTGGATCCTCAAGATCATCATCATCATCATCAACAATCTCAGACAGATCTAAGAAATCTGACCACAATCAGCAATGACAACAGGCTTAGAAGTTCTTCCAGAGTCAGATCCAACCTTCTCAATATCTCTAACAACATTCAATCCCTCAACAACTTGACCAAACACAACATGTTTCCCATCGAGCCACGAAGTCTTCTCAGTACAAATAAAAAACTGAGATCCATTCGTGTTCGCACCAGCGTTAGCCATAGACAAAATACCTGGTCCTGTATGTTTCTTGATAAAGTTCTCGTCTTTGAACTTCGATCCATAGATAGATTCACCTCCGGTACCATTCCCGGCTGTGAAATCACCTCCTTGACACATGAATTTCGGAATCACTCGGTGAAAGCTTGATCCTTTGTAGTGTAATGGCTTACCTTGTTTACCGATTCCTCTCTCTCCGGTACAGAGTGCTCTGAAATTCTCGGCGGTTTCTGGTGTTGTGTCGGCGTAAAGCTCCATCACGATACGACCGGCGGATTTGCCACCGACGGTCATGTCGAAGTAGACTTTAGGGTTTGTTGCCATTTCTTTTTTTCTCTGAGATTGATTGGAGAAGAAGATTAGGTTCTGTGATTGTGTGAAAGAGATTAGGGTTTTGGTAGTGTTTTATAAAGAGAAGGAAATGATTTTTGTGACCGTTGATTTTGACACGTGGAGGAAGATTGAAAGGGTTCGTGTTAACTGTGGTTAGTGTTGAATCTAACTAGGGTTAATAGTTGCGTGGATCCGAGGCAGAGAGAGAATATTGTGTTTTTTTTTTCTCTACCTTTTTACTGGATAAGATATTAAGTAGTCGTTTCATTGATTTATTTACGGGCCAGGAATATTAAGCCCAATGTCGTAAAAAGAAGCCCATTGGTTTGGAGATAAATAAGAGTTCCGATAATGTACATGTACTTAGCCCAAACCACTCTTAAATAATTGTAGAGACTGAGAGGATTAGCTTCATAGAGCATCATAATAGTCTAATGACACAACTCTCATATTTTAAACCTTGGATTATACGATATAATTTCCAAATACAAAATTTCAACCTATATTGTTAATCTAATGATTATTCAACTTTTCTTTACTATATACATGAACTTTCGAAAGAGAATTATCATTTTAAACAAAAGAAAATAATCTTGACAAATTACAAAAGTTAAAGAAAATTGTTTCCTTGCAACATCTATAGCTAGAGAGAGTAAAGAAAGCATTACAGATTCTGTGAAGTTATCTCTACCAACAACTGCAACGTTACTATCGTTCGTGTGTTTTCGGTTTCTTATCTCAAGCCCCCTAACAAAGCGTGTGAGATCTACTTCTTCTTCTTTGACTTACTCGAAGATTGAGTGTACGAAGTACCCTGCATTACACAATACATTGAGAGCAATGTATCAATACCAAAATGTTCAATACATTAAAAGTTAAAACCCATTATGGAGAAAGTTATTAGGTCTTGTGCAACGAATACCTCAAGCCATTCATCATGCGAAGCATCTTTAGTTGCGGTTCCAACTTCAACTTTTGGTGCTCTCTTTGTTTTCTGCGCAAAGCATTTTCACAGTAACCATTCTCAAAGTTAGTACCATGGAATGAAAGTGCGATAAGATAGCGAAATAGGATGTACCTTGGTCATATGCTTCAAAACATTTTGGATATAGATGGCGAGAAAAGCGATAACAAAGATTAAAAGACCACTAAGGAAGACTGACTCCATTCTGAAGAGAGGACCATCTTCAACAACTTCAATAGTTCCATTATAAAAGATGCTTTGGTATGGCTTACCATCTATCTCATAGATGATGGTGCCAACAAAATCAAAAGCACCCGCCTGCACGAGCAAATGGTTACCTCGGATTCTATTCTATATTTTAATGTCATCTTGGAGACTAGAAGAACTATATGATTAACAAACATACCTGCAGGAACTTGCTGACAGCAAAAGCATATGGCAAGGTAGCTTGAGCGGAAGTTGGCACAGACGCGTTGCTGAAACTCTACATTTAGATGATTCGACAAAATGACCAAATAATAAGTAGCAAACTTAAAGAGCAAAGGCCAGAAAAGGAAAAGAGGAGAAAACTCTATATTCAGCAAAAGCCATTGTAAGATTCTATATCTAGAAATGAAATGGAATATAGCTAGAGCCAAAGCAAGTATCTGGTATCAAAACATAAATGATAAAGATTAAAGGCTAGAGAGAGACTTTCTTGCATTTAGATACAGGGATGTAACAAGTTCAGGTATTGTTACTAAACCATGAATGACCTAACAAAGAGTGCATAGTGTGGAGTAACATGAGATGAGACAAAACAGGCAATGAAAAGAACCTAACAAAGGGAAAAACTAATATGGAAAGACAAGTGAGATCACACAAGCAATAAATGTGAGAAGAAGCAAAAGATGATTAATTACCAGAGCAGTGAGATTCTGAACAGCATTTTGATCAAAAGGAAGATGTAAACTGCCTTTAACAGCAACAATATCTACATTGGATTGACCTATTCATATAACCCAACCACAAAGTTAGAAACTTTATAGCTAACTTTGCAAGTAATCATTTGATAGAAAAATCACTTTCATTACCATCATTTTTCATTCCAACAAGCAGCTCAGTCTCAACTCCAGCTTTTATTACTACAGAAAATCAGACAAACCAAATTGAGAAGAAGCCTAATTTCAGAAATTAGATTAAAAACAGAGTAAAAATCTGTACTTTTTGCACTGTTCTTGGGGAAAACGCAAAGGGTTTCAATTCCAGGAGCTGAGGTAAGTTCCAAACCAAAAACTTCCTCTGCATCACTCTCTTCTTCACCAACATCAGAAACTTCGAAGCCAGAATCTTCCGAATCCGATTGGCACAAAGCAACTAAAAACAAACAAAACCCATCACAATGAATTCAAACAAAGATCATGTGAACAAAAACAGAGTAGAATCAGCAAATGAATGAACAAGTAGAAGAGAAAGGTGTTACCTTTGAGAAAAGGTGAGACAAGTAGAAGGAAAGCGAAGAAGAGAAGTCTAAAACTTGTCCTCATGATGGTTTTGAGATTGGTTTAGTTGAATTGATCTTCGTGGGTTGAAGTAAAAGGGCGAAGAAAGCAAGAAGACAGAGGTGCTTTTGTCTTTTGACGTGTTTATGCTTTCTTCACCGACGTTGACGAAGAACGACATATGAATGTGAGTGTGTGTGCAGATCGGATTTTGTAAACGACGTCGTTTTCCGACTTACCAATTTAGAAACACCTTGCCCATAGGTGTTATAACATTTTAGTACAAAGTGTCATAATTATGGCCGAGGAACATAACCTATAACCCCTATATTTTTGGACAATTGGGGACAGAAATATGGCAAAACCAGAATATTCTATGAGCAGCTGCGTTTAGATTCTGTTCCTTGGCCGTAAGGAATCTACACATGCATGATGTTGACTTTTTCATTTTCTCACAACAGCCTTTAGGCAGTTTGCCTCCGTGACCGTTAACTAGAAAAGGTTGGACGCAAGCTAGAAGATCCAGATTGCAAAATGGTAGCTCTTTTTTTGCACCAACGACTTTGATCGGAGAAGGAAATGATGCTAAGATCATCATGATGATGGCTATGAGTATCCATGGACTGATCTTCATTGCTAATGTATTAGTAACTCGAAATTACAATCAAAATAAGATGAGTTTACTTTGTAGAAATTAATAATCTTTGTTTTCTTCATTTTTTAGATGTCTTTAAATAGAAAATTGAGAAACAAAACAATATGGGAAGTCGGAGAGATGGAAGGATGGTTGTCCTATTGTTAGCTCTGTTTATGTGGAGTTTTATTCATTAAGGAGCTCGTCACGTGTCGTCAGCTGCTCCACTATCTCCTAGATATAGGACCCCATGTTCGGTCCCGAACTATACCATATGAAAGTATAAACTAGTATAGACTTGGATGACCAAAGTTGAGTCAATTATAATACATGGTGAAGTATGTATACTAGAAAGCAAATTCTACAAAACTCAAATAGACAGGAATAATAACTTAAATCCATTCACAAAATATCTGCTTGAAGTAGAACTTTGAACCATCTTGAATGGAAAGTAGAATAGAATTGAGGCAGCCACGGGATATCCACCAATGGTTTGATCCACAGAATCTAAGGTTCGAAGCTTGAATGGTCGGATGGATGAAGGTAGTGATGGGGATGGAAGTTTTGAATGAATCCACACTCACCATAAAATTTAACAAATAGATTGCTACTTTAGTTGTGTTATACAACTGTACGGCTTCTCACAACATCGTATATATGTACGAATGTATTTTAGAATACTGCCTTTGAGGAAAAGTGAGGCAAGGAGAAGGAAAGCAAAGAAAAAATGTATGATCCTTGTCGTCATGATGGTTTTCAGATTGGTCTTAAATTGATAGTGGTGGGTTGAGGGCGAAGAACGCAAGAAGACAAAGGTGGTTTTGTCTTTTTGACGTGTTTAATGCTTTTGGTGTTGACGAAACGACTTCGTTTTCACTTGTCAATTTAGAAACAGATATTACTAGCAGAGATCGATAACTCGACTTTTAAGGTACCCTGGAAAATGCTAAAAAGTCACAGGATCAAGTGATATCTGGAACACGTAAAATGTCACAGGATCATGTTTCTGTGTGTTAGTTACAAAGGTGGATAAAGTATTAATAATAATTTTCGCTTAAATGGTTATATGTTTCTTAAATGGTTGTGTATTGAAGCTCAACTTGTGTCTCTCGAGCTTCAATCAATCATGTCGTAGATATAGTCGAGGAACATAACTTATGTATAAAATAAATTAAGAAAAAACCATAACCTATATCTCTAGATTTTTGGACAATTAGGGACGGAAATTTTGCAAAACCAGAATATTCTATGAGCAGCTGCGTTCAGGTCACGTTCCTTGGCCATTAGGAATCTACACATACATGATGTTGACTTTTTCATTTTCTCACAACAGCCATTAGGCAGTTTGCTTCCGTGACCACGAACTTTAAAAGGTAGGACGCAAGGTAGAAGCTCCACATTGCAAAATGGTAGATCTTTTTTGGCACCGACGACTTTGATCGTGGCTGGAAATGATGTCAAGATTATGATGGTGGCGATGAATATCAATGGAATGGTCTTCATGATCTGATGAATTAGTAACTTGAAATTACAATCAAAACAAGATGAGTTTACTTTGTAGAAATAGTCTTCATTTTCTTCTTAATTATATTGTCTCTAAATAGAGAATTGAAAAAAACAAGAAAATATGGAAGTCGGAAAGAAGAGAGGATGGTTATCCTAATGTTAGCTCTCTTTAATTATGTGGTGTTGGATTCATTAAGGACCTCGTCAATCGTGACGTGTTGTCAGTTGCCCATCTATCTTCTAGATATAGGATCCGAATTACTAAGATATGAAAATGAAAGTATAAACTAGTATGGACTTGGATGACCAGAGGTGAGTCAATATATACATAGTGAAGTATATCACAACTAGAGAGAAAATTCTACAACAAAATGCAAAATCTCAAATAGCCCATGTAATTAGGTCTAAGCAAGTAGATTCCTATGAGACAAGTCCATAATATTAGCCCATGTAATTAGGTCTAAGCAAGTAGATTCATATGAATGGCCTTGTAAGAAACACCAATGGTGTTAACGTAGAGAAATTCCATTTGGAGAAACTCTCATTCTTTCCCCTTTTATGAAATCAATCTAAAAGTCAATCTAAAACAAAAACAAAAAAAAACAAAAAATCAATCTAAAAGTCAATTTGATATTGGTGTTCTAAACGAAGCTTTCCTTTACTTATTTTGCACTAAATAAAGCTCCATTAAGCTATTTCAACTTCTTATGTTATATATCCATCTTAACAAAGCTTGAATATATCTTGTTTTGATTCTACTCACTATCTCTGTAATGGACCACAAATCTCTTCTCTCCTCTTGTTCTCCTACATAAGTCGTAACATGTCCCTTTGGAACTAAGCCTAAATTTGGTGTTGACGAATATTGTGACTTCCGGTTTGGAAACGTAAATATATCGCATTAAACCCATCTTGAGTAACTTTATCAGATTGAGGAGGCAGAAGTTTATAGCGAAGTGGCTTGAAATAAAACAAATACAAGAGGGGTTTTTATTTATGATAATGCTCCTGAGTTCAAAAGAAGATACCTTTTCAAATTAACGAGAGTTACATTATGATCAAAAGGTGTGATACGTATACATTTTCAAGATGGGCAAATCTTGAAATGCAAAATAAAATAAAATAAATTTCTAAAGAACAATAATGTAATAAGCCCAAAACTTGTGGGCTGTTTGGATCATTCTGTTATCCATATGTGATCTGGCTAACATGGCTTAGCACATATTTTATAAACACCACATACTAAAGATGTGTGTATATATAAATAATGTGACTTTAATCAGACCAAGTGGGACTTAAGTCTTAACGATGACCTACTTTATAGTGATAGTTTATACTTTATACCATACTTTGAGAAATGAACCAACACATACGATGATCTGTCCTTTCCAAAACTAGGGGCCGTACACTGGTACGCATGAAGCGAAAGGTAATTGTTAGATGGATTTATTTTGATAAGTTGCAGCTTATATAATAGAAAGAATTATAGGGTTCATTTTTGATATTGCTCTTATAGTTACGTTTAATATCTGTTTTTAAATAAATTAATCTAGTAATTTACTAATTAATATCATAAATGCGAATGAAAATATAGCTTTCTTTATGCGTTTGCATTTTATACTTTTACAAAATTATATTATATGTCAATTTGCGTTTAGTTTGCGTTTATTGTGGAGTGAATATGAATGAGTGCACCACTATTTATCGTTGATGACTATATTTGGCAACGTTTAGAACAAAGTAATCCGGAGGACTAAATTATAACTACTACTAAAAATAGAATTACACAGAAAGAAATGTTTATGTTGCAGCTATTTTGGAGGCAATGATTAAAGTGACATAGGCACTCTTTTACTTATTGAGGCTCTATAAATCATGATCAATTATGAATTAACCACTTTTTCTCTATGCCATTGTGGATTCCAGCATTTTTCTAGTTTTTTATAGATTTAGGTACTTATAACTTAATACATCGACCGTTTTACCCTTTAATTTAATGGATTATTGACTTTACTCGTTATGTTTTTTTTTTCCTTCTCGTTTCGTTTATCACCGAACGATTGCGGAGATGTCGTCAAAGTCAATCGCTCTCCCATAAAATTCGATTATTTCGCTGGCTCTTCAATGACATGAAACCTACTGCTGAACTCACCATTGATGCTCAATTGCTTCTCCATCTCCTCAACCAAAATTTTGATTCAGATCCAGCGTCGTTGATCTTCTTCTTTGACGAAGCATGCGATTATCATCCATACCTTTTCTGAATTTTAATTTCTCGATGTAAATCAGAATTCTATCATCTCTCGTTTTATTTTTAAAGAGAAAGAAGGAAAATCATTAAAATCTTAATAGATTTGATTATTTTAAAAGCGTTTATGTATCCATTTAGGGTGTAGCTTTCTTCCATTAAAAACAGTTATTTGATTCTATTGGGTTGATTAGAACAAGGTTGTTGGTGTAGAGATGTTTGTGAGGTCATTGAAGAAGAAGAAGATGACATTGATTCAACTCTAGGGGTAATTTTGTCAATTCAGTTCATAGAAAATGCCTAACTCTATTAGCCCATTGTAAAAATGCTAAATTTCAAATTTTTGGGCCAAAAAGCACCTATTGCTCCCCTATAAAACAAGATATCTTTATCCTTCTTTCACTTTATCCATTATGCTATATAGCAAGTAACAAGAGGCTTTTGTAAATATGAGCATATTTTAACCCAAAAACTAGAATAAAAGCATAATTCACTTGGGCTTATAAGCCTGGGTACTTTTTAGTCCGTGAAATGACAATTTTACTCTCGAATTTGTTGATGATAATCCAGTTATTCTTCTCCGTCGTGAGACCAAAAACCTTCACCGTCTCCACCGACTCCAATCCTCTCCGTCGTGATAATCGATTTTTTTTTATTAACACTGACTCAACACTCAATTAAAATCATTACTTTCAACTCCATGAATATTGTTTCCTTCTCCTCCGATGACTAACACAATGTTTCTATGACCAACCTTTTTCGATGAATCCAATGGCATTAATTAAACAAGTTTTGATGAAAGAAATCTAAACCCTAAGGGATGATGTTTAGGGAACCCAAGGGCTCTAATTTTAGATACGGATCGAATCATCTAAACTGTAAAGGATAATATCTAAAGAACTCAGAATAATCATGTATACAATAACTAAAAAGCAAACCGATTGTGAATCATGAGCAAATCCTAAGTATTTTCATCAAAATCGCATATGATTCACATATGAGAAAAAGAGGGCAAATTAGTTTTTTAGAGAAAAAGATAGTACCCATCCTTATAAACACTCAGGAATATGTCTAAGTTCATAATAGACCATACTTTATCGTGGTTTTTCCATAATTGATCCCAAGTAACAACTCATCTATAATTTATATGAAGGGGACATATTGCATTTATCTTCCCTAAAAGAGTTTCTTATGTCAAGAAAAAAAACATTTGACAAATTTGTCTTAAAATAATCAAGGGCAATTCTTTCTTATAATATGCAAGCTATTAACTTTAAACATACGTTTTCTATTTATTTTACAAAAATTGCTATCCCTTTTTATATGTTTGTGGCAGTATTTAAGAAAGTGTGCTAGGCGGCCGTCTAGGCGTCGCCTAGACGATATGCGCCTTTGTACCGTTTCCACTTTCTTAAAATCGGTTTTATTAGGCACTCGAGTAAATTTTTGCGGACTATGCGGATTTTAAATGGATTAGACGGTCATTAGACGGATTTAGGCGGGTTTGGCGGATCTAAATGTGTCTTAATATTTTAAAAATGTTTTTAAAATAGATATTTAAAGTTGTGTTTAAAGACACCTATATTTTTCATTATTTTATTTTATTTTAGTCTAAAATGTTAAATTTAAATATAGTTTCAAAGTTTTGATAATTTTTAGCTTTTCATAATAGATTGTCAACATTTAATGTATTACTATATAAATATATATTATTTTGTTATAAAACCGTTTAAACCGCCTAAAATGCCTAAATCCCGACTAAATGTTTTAGGCGCTAGGCGGAGGGTCACCGCCCGCTTAGCGCCTACCGTTTTCTTGAGTACTTGTTTGTGGTTGAATTAGTACGTATTATCTCTCGAGTACTTAATAATTTTAAATTTCATCAAGTCGATTTCATATAAAGTAGAGACTAGAGAGCATATACTCTAAATGAAGATCTGTTGGTAATTTATTTGCAGGAATGACTGATCAAAGTAGTAAATAATTTGAGTTATTCCTTCAACTTTTCAATAGCGACCATACATCCCAGATTCGAGTAACTTCTATTTTTAACTCTTCAAGTTATCTCTAAAAGAAAATTATGTTTAAATCACATTAGATATGTGTATATTTAAGTGGGCTATAATTGAGTAATAAGTGCAACAGAAGACATGGATGGTTAAAGAAATATCTGGTCCAAAAGATGAAACAGAAGGAACAGAGTGTGACATCATGAACGTGCACCGTAACTATATATGTCACAAACCATGGGCGTACAGTTACACAACCAATAGATAAGGTTGATCAAGTAATTAGGCATATGCCATTTGTAGAAAGCTAAAGAGTGTAGGATCGATATGCATATTGAAGTGAAGAGTAACATGGCGTTCATGTGCTCACAGCTAATTAACCTCAAGCACACTTAATGTCATCATCCTACAAAACTACCAAAATAAGACCAACATCTTTTTGTTTAGCCAAGCACTTTCCGCCTAAAGCACCAATGCGAGCAAGGCAACAAATGCGATGACGAGAGGTGAACAAGCGCCGATGTTTGTGCCCACGACTTCCCCACGAAGGAGAAGCCGCGGGCAAAAGT
>Ga0041059_1002448_pt1 | contig 13821 bp, 13 predicted proteins | sample AraColnosormetaG_FD_56232 | JGI IMG/M metagenome (GOLD analysis project Ga0041059, IMG submission 56232) | Arabidopsis roots microbial communities from North Carolina, USA - Col MF nosort | ecosystem: Host-associated > Plants > Roots > Unclassified | place: USA: North Carolina | collected...
AAACTGCTGAATTCTTTTAGTTTCAACTGGAGAAGCCACAAATCCTGCTTCTGATCCACATGAAGTTGTAAGTCTTTTCGAGTATATGCTGTTCTTTTAACTAGAGATAGTTAAGGATCACGAACAAAATGAAAAGCATAAGCTCTACTTCCTCTGAAAAGTTGTTGATATGCTGTTTGTCTCAAGGCTTATGCACTTGGGTTTATATGCAGACAGTAACTCATACTCTTTTTCTTTTTCTGCACATACAGGATCCCGAGAATGCACAAGTTCTTATTATCCCTGATGTTATTATATATGGAGATATATACTGTACAAACTCGAAGTTAACATTTTCACGCAACTGTATGAATGTTGAAAGTTCTTCAGTAAATGCAACTAAAGGGACCTTTAGTTGTCAGTGGACAATAGAAGATATCATCAAAATTGAGTCTCAGTGGTGTTTAGAGGTGAGTTCTGTAAGATCCTCATTTTATGTTGTATTTTTGAATTGTATTTTTAATGATACTTGAGTTGTATTTTTTAGGTTGAGACTGCCTTTGTTAACGTCCTTCTGAAGTCCAGGAAGCCTGAAGGAGTTGATATTGCGAAAGATATTTCAGGTCTACCATAAAGTTCACTTTTGTTTATGTTTGTGTGGCTTAAGTGCAAAGGGAGTTTTCAAGCGAGGGGGTTCCTTAAATCGTTAGCTGAATAAGAAGGGCATACACATCATAATCCCTCTATTGCTAGTTTTTGATGTTTACAACGTCAAGTCTAGTCTAACTAACATCTGTACTCATGCTGACAGGAATTGATCTCCTAAAATTTTCCGTGTATGACCCTAAATGGTCTAAAGAAGTAGAAACCATCAGATCGTTGGACTCGAGATACAAGAATATTTGGTTTGACACCATAACGTAAGTCACTTAGAAATACTATTGGCACCATTGTGTTGGTATATACATTGCAGTTCTCCCCACTTCCTCTCCTTCCATCATTATTATGTTGGTGGTATATGATATAACTGGTCTTTTGCTCAAGTCTTGAAATCTATATAAATTTCTTTTGTTTCCACATCGTTAATAGAATTGATGACATAGTGGACAAAATATATATGTGCTATCATATAAAAAATTCTCTTGCTTTCAACTGTTTCCTTGTTACCTAAATAGATTTCTTGGATGCTGAACGAATCAACATATGAAAAGCTTTTTTCCTTAACAAGGATCACTTATGTTTTAAATCCTGTAAAGGGTTTTGGGAGAAAGAAGTTACGAAGATAGGAAAACTATCTGGTGGGTTATAACTTCTAACTTTTAATTTGTCGTTGTTGAATGTTGACAGAGAGAGCGAGGAAATTGCTTTTAGTGGACATGATTTGGGAACTTCACTCACCAAGTGAGTATGAACTATAATTATCTTCGAATAATGCGGTTTATAATTATGTTCTTTGGTAAATGTAATCTGACAGTTTGGGGATGTACTCTTCTTTTATGTTATTTTATGACCTTATCTTACCTCTTGATATGTGCTGTTTGTATTCCGATCTTCAGCCTCGCTGATTCATTTGAAGATCTAGTTTACCCTCAAGGAGAGCCAGATGCTGTAGTAGTTAGGAAGCAAGACATTGAGCTTCTGAAGCCAAGACGTTTCATCAACGATACAATCATTGATTTTTATATCAAGTAAGTTACTATCTTTCCATATTAACTTAACATTAGAAGGAAATAAAAACAGTATCTGTAGAGCAGAGAATGCCTACAAGCCAAAAGCAAGGCTTGTCATATTATATTTGCTTTCATTTATATTTACCGTTTCCATGCATAACCTAGTTCGAAGCAGCTTGTAAAGTTGGGTTTGATACTTGCAGGTACCTTAAGAATCGAATTTCACCGAAGGAACGGGGCAGATTCCACTTTTTCAATTGTTTCTTTTTCCGGAAGCTGGCTAACTTAGACAAAGGTACACCTAGCACGTGTGGAGGAAGGGAAGCATACCAACGTGTGCAGAAGTGGACTAAGAATGTGGATCTTTTTGAAAAAGATTATATATTTATTCCTATAAACTGCAGGTGAAAATATATTTCACACAGATGCTATTTTTTCTTACCGCTATTAAGATGACTTATTCTTGCATTTGATTGCAGTTTTCACTGGAGTCTGGTTATCATCTGTCATCCCGGTGAATTGGTTCCTTCTCATGGTAAGATTAACTCGTTCTGTTATTTTCTTATGCTTGTTGACTTAGTTTTACAACTTATAAGTAAATTTTCACTCTTTTGATGATGAAGTCGAAAACCCACAAAGGGTTCCCTGCATCTTGCATCTGGACTCAATTAAAGGAAGCCACAAAGGTGGTCTTATAAACATTTTTCCGAGGTATGCTCTAACACGTTTCATTAAAGTTCACTGCCATTACATTTTACTTGTTCTTGACATTTGGGTTTCAGGAGACCATTTTAAGTCGTGATACTTTTGAATTAGTCTCGAGAGTTATTACTAGTTACTTCAGTGTTGGATGCACATTATGCATATGAGGTTGGATCTATTTTTTTGTTTGTTTGAGATCAAAGCTGGCTTAGGAGTGTTTGGGTTTCCAGTTGATGATTGATTCTTTCTATAGGAACTCTTTGTTAATTTTCTACCGGAACTCTTTGTTAATTTTCTACCCATTTACATCTTTTTATTATTTCGTTTTTCCACTTTTCCTTAGCATGCTTAGTCAAATATATGGATTTTATCATAACTATTTAAATGTCCATCATGTGGTCATAGTTACCTACGTGAAGAGTGGAAAGCGAGGCATGAAAACACAACAAATGATTCCTCAAGAGCTCCAAATATGCAGTCCATCTCACTTGAGGTATTGCTTCCTAACAAGGATGAAATGATCTTGATTTTTGAGGTCAGATAGAAGGCACATATCAAATCAGTTTTGGTCGGTAGGCTATTTTCGAAAAGCATGTTACTATTCTAGTGGAGTCAACTGATATTACCATTGTGGATTTTGTGAATTTCTTTAGTGCCTTTTCTGATGCTATTGCCTCATTTCACAAATTCAGCTCCCGCAGCAAGAGAATTCTTTTGACTGTGGCCTCTTTTTGCTCCACTATTTGGATCTTTTTGTGGCTCAAGCTCCTGCTAAATTCAATCCATCCCTCATCTCAAGATCGGCAAATTTTGTAAGTAGTCTTGTTTCCATCTCTTGAATATGATGAAGTTGCATCTGACATACTGAATTTACTATGCCATAGTAAGCAGATCGTTGTTAGTTTACTATTTTCTTAAAATTAAATGTGACTATTGAAACATGCATTTGAGAATACTATTTTATCTGTTTCACAAATGATATTTAAGAAAATTGAAACAAATTTTTATAATCTTATTTACAACTTAAGTTTTCTTATGATATGAAAGCACTCCACCGAGAAACAGTGATTTGAATGAGATGGTTTAATTTATTTTCTGCTTCTTTTCAGCTAACTAGGAATTGGTTTCCTGCAAAGGAAGCTTCACTTAAGCGTAGAAACATCTTAGAATTGCTTTACAACCTCCACAAAGGTCATGATCCAAGTATTCTTCCAGCTAATTCCAAAAGTGAACCACCTCATTGTGGAGTTTCCAACAGGAATGATCAAGAAACTGAAAGTGAGAATGTGATTGAGTGCTGTAACTGGATAAAACCATTTGATGGTTCCTCATCAACCGTTACAGACATTTCCCAAACGAAGACTTGCTCGCCGGATCTGATTCTTAGCAAAGAAGTTTCTTACAGCGGAGGTTATGACCCTCCGTCTTCTAAGCTCCGAAAGGTCTTCATGTCACCTATTGTGGTAAAATTTCATTTTCTATATCTTCAGTTTAGATTCTACTGCTAAGTATCTTATGTTGATAATGTTTCTATACAATTTCTCAAACCAGGAAGAAGTGCAAGAAAGTTGTGAGAAAAAGGACCATTTGGAAATGGACATACAGAAATCCACTGGTCATGAGATAGAAACATTGCGAAAAGAGGGATGCATGCTTTATATTGAGGACAGTGATGATGAAGAAGCTGTTTCAGTAGAATACGTCTCTGATTCTCAAGATTCATATGAAGTTGAGATGAAAGTAGAAGATGATGATGACGATGAGCTTATAGTTACTGGAGAATCTTCAGGGATTCATGGAAGCAGAGAAATCAAGTCTGATTCAGCATCGATCGAAAGAGTGAACAAAAGTAGAGATTCAACTGCTGCCTCTTGTTATAATGACTTTCTTCTTGTGTTATCTGATGATGAGAGGAGCTCAGACGACAAAGAAAACATCTTAATAAGTTCAAATGTGATGGCCAAGCCAAAAACTTGATACTTTAATGAAGATGAATATCGCCAATCTAATGCGATTATTATTTTTATGGTTTTCTAATCTCTTTGCCCATAATGAATATCATGTCAAATTTTATATTCAATAGTGCTCGTCTCTTATACGACCAGTATCAAAGCTTTGTTTTTCAACAGACAAAAAACAAAAGAATCTGCTGTTATTATCCAAGTGGGAGGATGAAAACCGAGAGCTCACACAATGCTTTAATACAAAAAGAAACTGATGTCGTCGTCCATTCACATTCACACGTCTTCGTCTCTACTCTGATGCTCCAGGAGCAATTGTTCCAACTCTTCCTTGCGTCGGGCTATCTCCTGCAATAAGGGTCAATGACTTAGAAACCATTTGAGTGATGATAATAATGATGCAGATAGACTATCAATTGACACTTGCCTCAAGATCCTTGACTGCTTGTTCTCTTGAAACTTCCTTTTGCTGTCGAGCACGCTTCAGAAAGCCGATGCAGAGAACTCCCTGAAGTTCAGACAACGATCAAAGATTGACAGTGAAAACATAAACGGGAACTCAGATATTGAAAAACAAAGGAAGTGATTGCCCAAGAAGCTCATTTTTCAAGTTAGAAATAGCCCTACAGATTCGCTAACCACCACATCAAGCATCTATTGTTCAGAGTTGGGAGTTATCCAAGTGATCCTAAAGGTCTGGGGACAAAGTGTCAACATGAGTTCTTACAACAAACCAAGAATCGTTTTCAAGTGAAATGCATTCTTATAAGCAAGATGCAACCACAAGGCACAAACTAATACGAAAAGATTCAACAATAAGCGAGAGCAGAGAGGGAATAAGCAGATGTGATATAATAGGATGAATGGTGATAGCGTACAGAAATGACATAGATAACACCACAAGCAAGAAGCAAGTAGCTTGCGATGTTCTGTAGAAGCAGGAGATCCTTCTTTTGAGTCATATAGTCAGGGAAAGCTCTTGTCATCACAGCAACACTGAAATGAACAAAGTAAAGATATATACATAAAACATAAAATCATACAGCAACCAAGGAATGGTCTCATTTTTGAGTACCTGGCCTGGAATTAGCTGAAGCAGCACTCAAAAAACACATCATAAAAGAACAACACGATCCATTCCAACACAAGAGGTACAAAAGAAGGTTACTAAGCTGTATAGATGTACTTACAAAATTTGAAGCATTCCTCTACCAGCCCAGTATTCAAGAACCTGTAAACAGATTTGCAAAATTAGAATCAATTCATGTTAGAAAATCAAAGGAAAGAGATAGCAAAAGATACGAAACCTTGGAAAATTTGAGAATGAAACCCCATTCAGTCTCAACGAGAACAACAAAACAAGCAATCACCACAGCATAACACCGGAATATTCCATCGAAGAGCTGCTCGGAGAGGAAAAGATAAAAGCTTTACACAGAGATCATCTTCAAGTAATCTAATGCCTGCGCAGCGAGAGAGGAAAAAGAGAGAGAGAGAGAGAGAGATTATACATCGTGGCTGTCACGGAAGGAGCGAACGGCAGCGAGAACGTTAACGACAACACAGAGAATGGCGATGAGAGAGGTAACGAGGCTGAAGCATCTACAAACAACAAGGAAAGGATCTGCTCTGTTTCCGAGCTTCAATTTCGCGGATCCGGAAGAAGGTCCGGCGGGGGATTCTTCGATTTCCTCAGTCCTATCCATCTAAAACCAATTTCCCGGTGAGAAAATCCGCCGTCTTAAGTGGAATTTGGAATCGAGACGCGAAAAACGAAATGGAGAAGCTTGTTGGTTAGGATTCAGAAGTGGTTAGTGCGGAAAGCTGAATTCTTTCTTTCACCGGACGTTCAAGCCTTGTCTTTTATTCTTCTTCTTTCTTCTTTGGGAATATTTAACTCTGCTTACTATTTTTATATATCAGATCATTAAGTGTTGTACAAAAAAACAAAAAAAACGTCATTGTTGATTTGTTGTAATGTTTAGAAATATGCTATTTTTCTAGATATTTTTGCAGTAATGCTAACAGGTATGCGATTTCTATCAGTTAGTATTCATGACCACATCATACTGCTCTCTCTAAATAATTCAGGGCTCCACATTACGATTTTTTATTATAAAATCTACTAGTACTTATAAGAAAGTAGAGTTAATGAAGTCGATGGGAACCACTTGGGAGAGTGGTTACAACACTCCAGTCTAGTCACATGTAACATGTTCATGGATACGACCTAGCTTCCTCTTAGTGAGGTTAAATAATCCTATAGAGCCCATTAGAAGTCAATGGGCTAACAAATATATGACTGGCTCTAGCTCTAGCTCTAGCTCTAGTTCTAAAACCAAAACCCAAGACCACAACAAACAATTTTTGCCGTAACACACTACTAATTTTCACTTTCATCTACAATAATCTCCAAAATTTTGTATTATGTAGAGATTTGAGTCTGAATACGCTAAAATTTTACTCAAAAACTGGACTATAAATTAGAAATTTTGGTCTTTTTGGATTAGCATTCCGTTCGAATTGATCCGCATACCAAAAATAAAATAAACGTTGCGGTTTGGTTGGTTAATAAACGGACATGACCACATAACACATAAGTCAGTCACGAGTCACATATTCCTTTTGGTCAATCAAAAGCCCATATCATCATCATCGTCCACACAACACAAAACTATATTCGATTTCTTCCACCACCACACGCTCTCACATCTCTCCGGCGATGCCTTCCTTATCCACCCCGCCGTCCCAAAATCTCGCCTTCTCCCCTGCCGCTTCTGCCACGTCATCCAGACTCACTCCCTCCTCCAAAAGATCTTTTTACCCTCATCGTCTCCCCGATCCCACCGCTCTCTGTCGCTGCTCCTCCTCCTCCGGCAGCAATTCTTCCTCTTCCTCTTCCTCCGATGATAACCCTAGATGGGACTCTGCGATTCAGGATGTTCTCAAGAGCGCCATCAAACGCTTCGATTCGGTTTTGAGCTGGTACGCTACTCTGGATAACGATGATGGTGAGCAAGGATCGGAGAATGTCGAGAAGATTGATGATGATTGGGATTGGGACCGTTGGAAGAAGCATTTCGATCAAGTTGATGACCAAGACCGTCTTCTCTCCGTCTTAAAGGTTTCCTCTTGATGATTGTATCTATCATTGTTGTTAAGAGTCCTGAAGAAATGTTTCTAATGCGGGGATTTTGTATTTTGGGGTGTACAGTCGCAATTGAATCGAGCCATTAAACGAGAAGACTATGAAGATGCTGCGAGGCTAAAGGTGGCAATTGCAGCTACTGCTACTAATGATGCTGTTGGCAAAGTCATGTCCACTTTTTATGTAATAACTCGAGTTGTGATTATAGTTTCTAACAACACTGTTTGGGATACTTACTTTTGATTCTGAAAGATTCCATTTTTGTATTTGTCATAGAGAGCTCTTCTAGAAGAGCGTTACAAGGATGCAGTATACTTGCGAGACAAAGCTGGTGCTGGGTTGGTGAGCTCATTATTTGTATTTTTTCTCGTTTCTTTTATAACTGTGGTTTAGCTTCTTATTGGTGTTACATTGTTTTCTCTATATGGCTTGCAGGTAGGGTGGTGGTCTGGTATTTCGGAAGATGTCAAAGATCCGTTTGGTCTTATTGTTCAAATTACTGCAGAGCATGGAAGATATGTGGCAAGAAGTTATAATCCTCGGTACTTCTGTCTTCTTTACTCATCGATTTATCTGTGGCAGTGTGGGTTTTGTGTATCAAAACGCCAAATTTCTCGAGGTCCTTTGTTGTTTTGAAAGATTGTGCTATATAACAATCCTTTCTCTCTTTCAGGCAACTTAGTACATCTGCTGCTGGTGCTCCTCTTTTTGAAATCTTTCTGACACTTGATGGGAAAGGGAACTACAAAAAGCAGGTTTTTTCCTCCTTAATCCTACTTAGATAGTGTCCAATTTGAGTGATTGGGGTATTCATTGGAGAATTATGTTCCGGTTTATTCGATGAAATTGGGAGTTTACTTCATTTTGGTTCTTTATAGGAAGCTGACCTTTTTGAGTAGATAGCAAAGTGTGATTTCTCTACGTTATCTCAAGACCAATGTGTCTAGAATATCTAGGTGGAGAATATATTTCGATGTTAAATTGGGATGTGTGTTTCTTCAGGCTGTGTACTTAAAATGGAAGGAGATTTTTCCAGACGTACCAACTATGCCCTCCAGAACTTTGACTCCTGGTAGGTTTTTGACTTCACCTGGAAGGAAGGAAGATACTGGTAATCTTGCAGTTGAGAGTAGTGAAGATGAAGAGAGTGATAACTCAGATGATGATTCTGATCTCCTTGAGGAATCTTCTGGTTTCCAGAGTTTCCTGCGAGATATGATTCCCGGGGTCAAGGTTAAGGTTATGAAAGTAACTGCGCCTGGAAGGGTGGATAAGGATTTCATCTCAAAAGTTATTGAGCAGATAGCTGATGAAGAAGATGAAGAGAACGATCTTGATATAGAAGATATAGATGTGGAAGATGACACTAAGGCTGAAATCGATGAAAAAAATGCTGACATTGAATTGGAATCTGTGACGGATGAAATCATTGACAACAACGGAGGAAGGGAAATCGCAGTGAAATTTGTGATAGGCGATATTGTTGATCGACTTTCTGGAAACCAACCTCTTAAAGAGTCACTTCGATCCCCTGCCAATCTGGAATCTGTGGAGAATTCTTCGTTTTATCTTCGGTTAGAGAAAGATTTAAACGTTAAAGAGTCTAAGGGTGTAGAAGGTACTACACTAGTTGATGGGAAAGGTAGCCGCCAGAGTAGACGTAGGATTGAAAACATTATGGGTGATTTGGCCAAATCAATTGAGAAAGAGAAGAAGATTTCTGTCAAGGTTTGTTTTGCTGTGTTTATTTTCTTCTTGTTTTACTGCAGAAAAGGAGTCGCAGCTTAATCTAGAAATTCACGTTGCAGATGCTTAAGGATGTTGGGGAGCTATTAAGCCTCACTCTCAGCCAGGCTCAAAACCGTCAACAGCTGTCGGGTTTGACAAAATTTCGTCGCATTGATGTGACACCATCACTAGATCCCCTAGACGGTGAGTGAGTAATTGATTGAATGTGGAGGTTGTTTTGTTTCTCTCGAAAGAACATAGAAATTGACATTGATGGCTCCTAAGCTATTGTAAATTTATCAGTATTGATTTCTCAGCTGTTAGAAGTTAATTTGTTGGGTATGACAAGTGAGTCGTCTCGATAGAATACTTTAAATTTTGTAACCCTTACCTGAAATACAAATTTTCTCACAGTATGAATTGGATTTTAATTATCTTTGTACTTATCTATCCAGGACTTTATATTGGCGCACATGGGCTATATACATCAGAAGTAATCCATTTAAAACGCAAATTTGGCCAGTGGAAAGGTGGAAAGGAGTCTAAGAAGCCAACAGATATCGAATTTTATGAATATGTTGAAGCTGTGAAATTAACTGGAGATCCGTATGTGCCTGCTGGGAAGGTTAGCTTTATGTTTGTTCTAGTATGAGGTATTAAGACAAATATGAAAACTTGTTGTTTTCATGGTCAGTGTCAAAAATTTGCGTACTCAAACGACTGTGTTACCAATCTAGTTAAAAAAAACGCTGTTACTTTTCTGCCTACACAGGAAAGGAGTATTATCATGCAATAGTCACTTGGATCTATAAATGCACACTCGCTTATTTTCGATATCTTTCTTCTTCCCTAATACTCTTTTGTTGCAATATCATGATGAGTGCCTTACCACAGTCTTATCCATGACAGGTTGCATTTCGGGCAAAGATTGGTAGACGTTATGAGCTCCCACATAAAGGACTCATCCCCGAAGAATTTGGAGTGGTGTGCTTACCTTACAACACTAATTCAAGTTTATCATTAAGCTCGGTTTTCGTTTAGAGTTGTTGTTTGTGTCGCTTCATAGTAGAGTTATTCTTACAAAATGCAGATTGCCAGATATAAAGGACAAGGTAGGCTTGCTGATCCTGGATTTCGTAATCCGAGATGGGTAGATGGCGAGCTTGTTATCCTCGATGGCAAGGTTCCTCTCTTCGTCTCTCAATATACTAAAACAAACTTGTCCATGGATTCAAACTCAAATAAATGACATGTTTTGTGTGATTGTTGAATTATGGTTTTAATGCAGTATGTAAAAGGAGGACCTGTAGTTGGATTCGTCTATTGGGCACCTGAATATCACTTTGTGATGTTCTTCAACCGCCTGAGGCTTCAAGCCTAGTTGTATTCTGCTCTACAATCGAGGAAGGGTTTTCTTCTGGCTGTAACCATTGTGTACGTATACTCCTAGATACACAGTAGATATGAAGTCGGTACTGAGAAAGGTATAACTGAAATGGTTTAATTATATGCAGATTCATGAGATCGGTTGTGCCTAAGATAAGATTACTTCAAGTTCAGGTCTTTCTGGACCAGTATAGAGATCCACGGTCTCGCTTTTTCTTCTGGAGCTTGGATAAAGGTACCTAAATTGGGGGAAGATTTAACACGCCAGAGAGTCTTTGATCAGAAAGGAAACTTAGATTGTAAAGCTTGACAAGTTTATAGATATATATATATATATATATATATATATATGTAAATTAATGTATGTTTCTCTGAGATTGCTGCTATATTGGGTAGAAACGTGGTAAGAGCTGTTGTTGTATTTCCTTTGTGTATTTTCAGTTTATATGGCAGAAAAAGAGAAGAAATCTTTCTTGTTAATAGTGACTTTGTTACTACATGCAACAACTTAAAAATATAGCTCAAGCAATGTGATCATGACAATAGAGAAGCAAAGGAATCATTGATCTTCAAGTTTATCATTTCATTACACTCAATAGTATAAAGATTAAAAGCAGAAATGGGAACTTAGGAGGAGGCTGCAGTAGCAGCAGCAGCTTGCGGTGGCGGTGGTGTTGGTCGGAGAGTGATCTCAACCTTATCGTGAACGCCTTGAAGCAAAAGTTCACCTTCAAATGCGACTATTTTGCGTTTCTTGGCAGCTCTCAGAGTCCCAACCAATGCTTCAAAGATGTTGGCACATCGATCGTCATTGAACAACACTCCAAACGTCACCTGTATTCAAAAGGAACAAATCAATCCTCATGATCAAGAATCAATCAACTGTGTTTGTTAGATCTGAGCGAGAGAAAAGAGTAAATGTTACGATCTTGATTCTTCAGATAAGAGTATTTGTTGATTGAAAATGAAATAATACAGATTTATTCCAGATATAGGGAGATCCAACAAGATTTGAGGAGAAAGAGAGAGACCTTGTAAGAGCCATCGGTCTGACGAGAACCAAGACGATGGATCTCTTCTTCCAGTTTCTGAATCTCTTCGTCTACGTTCATTCTTTCTTCTTCCTTAGAGATTTCAGGTCTCAACAGCCTAATGTTGTAAAAAGATTGGATTGAAGAAGAGACTCTTTCTGTTTCTGACGAAGACAGCTCGATGGACTCATTCTTGTCCCTCCTAATCCGGTTGAAAAGACCAAAATGCGCACACTTAACCGGTTTGAAAACCTTATCGTACCGATTTTTCTTCAACATTGAAAATTAACACACACCTCCGGTTTGAGACCTTAATAAATGATACGACATCAGCCGGTTTACCACGATTTTAACATTCGATTTTTCTCTATTTTTTTTTTCTTTTAGTTTATCCATACAAAAAATTACTGATGAAATAGCAAAAGATTGCGTTTAAGTTAACAACGAATATTTAAAGACAGAACAGAACTTCAGTTCCTCACTAAAACTGTATCTATAGATTTTTTCTAAACTTATTTGATTAATAAAAGCACAGGCTAATATTAGAAAGAAAAAAAGTTTTTATAAATTAAAAACTAATGTAATTAGGTAAATGAAAATGTTTATTCGCTTCTTTTGGACCATGGAGATTAAGGTGAAATTATTTAGTTGTTATCATTATAAATTAACAAAGGTTAAGTGAATATAAAATTAATTTGAATTATTTTGTTAAGTTGTGATTAAAGTTCAATTTCTTCTTCACGTTTTTAAAATTCTTGAGCAAGTAAAAATTATTTAGCGACTCTAATAAAAAGATCCTCCTCTCTTCGATAGAGATAGAGCTAAGCACGAAAATCCCGAGTAATTGACCTTCTCTTCTTCCCAGTGTTGTCTTCTCTTCTCCACGAACTTAATTTTTTCAAAACCCTAGCAACTTTGATTCATTCAAAATCCGATCCAACGATGACTATTGAAGAAGTTTCCGGTGAGACTCCTCCGTCTACGCCTCCTTCTTCTTCTACGCCTTCTCCGTCTTCCTCCACCACCAACGCCGCGCCGTTGGGATCCTCTGTGATTCCGATTGTAAACAAGCTACAAGACATATTCGCTCAGCTCGGAAGCCAGTCTACGATCGCGCTTCCTCAGGTTGTTGTTGTTGGAAGCCAAAGCAGTGGCAAGTCTAGCGTCCTTGAAGCACTCGTCGGCCGTGACTTTCTCCCTCGTGGTAATGATATCTGCACGCGTCGTCCTCTTGTTCTCCAGCTCCTCCAGACTAAAAGCCGCGCTAATGGCGGATCCGATGATGAGTGGGGGGAGTTTCGTCACCTTCCTGAAACTCGTTTCTATGATTTCTCTGAGATTCGTCGAGAAATTGAGGTTTTTTATTCCCTTCCTTGCTTTATTTGATACTCTATTGCTCTTCCAAGTTTGTATTAATGTATGAAATGCAACATCTTTGTAGGCTGAGACGAATAGATTAGTTGGAGAGAACAAAGGTGTAGCAGATACACAGATTCGTCTTAAAATTTCTTCACCTAATGTATTGAACATCACGCTTGTGGATCTGCCTGGTATTACCAAGGTGCCAGTTGGTGACCAGCCATCCGACATTGAAGCACGTATAAGAACGATGATCTTGTCTTACATCAAGCAAGATACTTGCTTGATATTGGCTGTTACCCCTGCTAATACCGATCTAGCAAACTCTGATGCCCTTCAAATTGCTAGCATTGTAGATCCTGATGGTAAGTTCTACTCACAAGTCCAATGACTAGTTTAATGGGTTGTATTTGACATTACTCATCTTCACCCTTTCATCTATCTATACTGTCTCCAGGTCACAGAACGATAGGTGTAATCACAAAGGTGCATATTCCCAGTCCAGACATTTGTTTTATTTCATCACCATAGGCGTCCCTGTCTTTCATGTGATTTACTATATGTTATTATCATGTTTTCAGTTGGATATTATGGACAAAGGTACTGATGCTCGAAAACTCCTTCTTGGAAATGTTGTTCCTCTTCGACTTGGATACGTGGGAGTTGTAAATCGTTGCCAGGAGGTAAACCTGTGGTTGCTCACAACTATTGCTTTTTAATTTATTTAGTGTGGCTCTTCTTTTATGTGACTTGAGCTTTATTGCTTCTGTTCTGTACTTATTTTTCTTATGATTCTCTTGCTATCATATAGTAGGCTGTCTCTTCTTTTTTTTTTTTTTTTTTTTTTTTTTTNTTTT
>Ga0041059_1002449_pt1 | contig 13821 bp, 4 predicted proteins | sample AraColnosormetaG_FD_56232 | JGI IMG/M metagenome (GOLD analysis project Ga0041059, IMG submission 56232) | Arabidopsis roots microbial communities from North Carolina, USA - Col MF nosort | ecosystem: Host-associated > Plants > Roots > Unclassified | place: USA: North Carolina | collected 2013-09-02
ACAATTATAAACTGTAAAATATAAATATTTTGTAAAAATAAAATTTGCAAGTTTTAATATATATTACTTTTAAAAATAAATCGTCCCGCGGTATACCGCGGATTAAAATCTAGTAATTATTTATAACTACAATTTGTTATTCTATTTTCTCGCAATGAATTTGAGGATTTTCAGCTTTAGAAAAAAAAATGATTTCATTTGCCAATATAAAGTTGAAACATATTGGAACTTTATAACTTGTCCATACATATTCTCACAAAATGATTAACTACATCGCTTCTTTTATTTCCCTTTTTGTATTGTCAACAAAAATCCAATGTCTTTTTCATACTCACTCATTTTGTCTTGTTTACCATAATCATCCTTGGACAAAGCAAATACCCTCGAATAATTTATGTGCTGGCCTATGTTATTTTTGGTTGCGGGTCCGTTATATAACCAAAATCACATAAGCTAATAATCACTAATATTTGTCAAAACTTATAGTCACCTTTAAATTGAAATATTGATAACTCATGTGTGTAAAATTTAGACGCAAGTTAAACAGCAAAAACATCCAATTCTTAGAGTAGGATGTTCAATCCAAATAAACCAAACCGGCTCAATCTCTGAACCGAAAACAACTGATTCTACAAGCAAACAAAACCTTAATTTGACTATTTTCTCTATTTTTGTCATTTAATAAACCGAGACAGAATCTGATCCAAACCAAAGAAGTAAAATACCAAACCAACACTTTTTTAGAAACATAAAGATAGGTAGTTAAATTATAACCAAAATTGAAATCGCATCAAACCACATTATACCACTCGGTAACATGTTTTAGATAGATACAAAATATTTTAAATCGTAACTTTTTAAATTTTAAAACTAACTAAAATCTAGATTGTAACATCTCTAATTTTAAACTATTTGTGAATAGTTTGTAACGATATTTTTCAAGTGTAAAATTACTTTGCAAAAACAAGAACAAAAACAACAATTGTTAGGCTCGAATTGACGGCCTAAAACAATTCCTAGTCCAAGTTTTTTTTTAAGATGTTGACATTTACAAAGATGATCTTTGTAAATACATTTATCTCAACAATTCACAAGTGTTTTCTGTCGACCATTTGGTAAGTTCATCAAAACCCCAAGGGTTGAGAGTATTTTGAAATATGTATATCAGATTTGGGTTCCACTTAGAAATTAAAAAATGATGATGTTTTACAATTGATAGCTCATAATATTCTATCTGGAGGCTCTTATTATATGCTCTCATGACTTGTTTCCATCAATGTGTTCTAATGCAACGCACCAACTCAACATCTATTTTCCCCTTTTCATCATTTTTATCTGTTAACTTGTTTAGCTGTAATTCAATTAATAATCCATATAAATATATTATCCTTCATTTTTAATCATTCTTTTTTCCTACTTTATTTCAGAAATTTTCAATTTAAAACTCTAAATATTATAAAATTATTCAAAACAATGTTTTAAGATTACACACGAATAGAGAAAGCTGAACATAAATTGTACCATTAGCTTACATATACATGGAGAATTTTTGGTTAAATAAATATTCATGACATCGTCGCCTTTGAAGTAAGTCATTGAGATTTGAGATAACTAAAGATGTTTTCATGAAGTCGTTACCTTCTGTTAATGATTATTTCCTTTAAGCCAATATCATCCTAAATTTTGCAAGTTCTTTGTTTTTAATATGTTTATATTTTGACATTTAACAATTACTGAGCTATCTTTAAAAGTCACATTTAAAAAAAGGGAGACAGTTGCACTTTTGTCGATTATTCATAAATTTCTATTCCACCGATAATTATACTAATAGATTTCTATATGTTTCCGAAAGTTGGCATTAATTAGAACAAAGCATGCCTGTATCAAATTGTTTCAATGTCTTTCAAATGAAAGAGCTTTTGATAATATGTTTTAGTGGACAACGTTTGAACTATAATGACTTGGTCCGTAACTGATAAGCCATGCAAATAATTCTTTTAATTATTTTTTAGTTATGAATTAAAAATACATTTGGTTTGAAGTGATTTGTTATTCTGTTTTTTTTTTCCCCAACAATTATGTTCAATATACTATTTATAAAAAAAAACATACTTCACAAGACTTCTTAATTTCCTCTGCATTGGCTTATTTGAGTCAATATAATAAAGTTATTGACAATAATAAATGTTTCGTAATTTCGAACTCACATGACTAGCTATGTATGACATATATTTTACCATATGGACATGCATGGTTTTGGAACCCTTTCAAAAACATTTTTGTAGCATTTTGAACTTATTATTATTAGTTACAATTATAACAGAATATCTATTTTAGATTTTCATAAAAAAGTAAAGTTAAACGAATTTTTTTCTACTAAACTCTCAAATTTTTTTTATAGTAAATTAACTATTGGTTTTGTAAAATACTGAATACCAAAGCATATGTTTAAGAATTATATGTATATCACATAGTTTACAGAAGAAGAAGAAAAACTTAAATTTCTGCAAAGATAATATAATTTAATTTTTCTAAAATAGCAAAGAGAAATAAAATGAAGGTGAGATATCCATATTCTTTTTACCAGAAAGAAAATAAACGAATCTTAAAAAATAGATTCCAAAGGTAGGGTTTTGAAGGTTTCTCCAAAAAGGGAATTGGGTCAGAAATTGCTTAAAAGAGTGGCAAAGGTCTCTCTTTTTTTTATTTTTCTTTTTTGGAGATTTTAATTTATAACTTATCTCTCTATTTTTTCTTCTTTAATAAAATACTTTTGTTATATAGTACAGTATATTACTGTTTGGGAAAGGCTTTTTCAAAGGAAAACAATGAGACTTAGGAATGTATGATGGGACTACTTGTGGTCCATACAAGATCTAAGGAATCTAATAATTATTGTCCTTATAAAGAAAACAAAAAAAAAAGAGAAATCTCACTCAATACAAAATTCCATTTTTTCTTCTTCTTCTGATGTATTCTTTTTGGCTCATTGGAATGGCCATGAAAAATCATAACCTACCTCACTACCAAAGTGATATCCTCCAGTTTTATTTCTTGATGCATTATTTAGATGGCTCTCTTTTTAATCTGTTGTTTTTGTTTTTAGTTTCACTTATTTCATTTACCATAGGTTATTATATAGTAGAGATGTAAATCGTGTGTATTGATGGCATATGGATAAAGTAAAATGAAGAAGCTTTGTAAGTTGTGACAAGATGACTAGAGAGTCAATAAAGATGACCGGCCTATAGTTGTTAATAGTGACAATATAGCTTGAATTAATTGCTAATCTAGAAACTCAATAATCATTAGTCGTCAATATACAAATCTATTGAAACAAAAATTATTGACAGTCCTAATATTATCACTTAGGAATTTAGGAAATAGTCTCAACGGATTAAGGAGAATGCAGCAAAGGTTCCTTCAATTACATAACATAATTAGAAAGAGAAGTATCATTTCTAGGATTGAAATATGTTAGCAATGTTCTATTAAGCTTTTCTGATACAAAAATGTATCTATTAATGATAAAAAGACTCAGTATTTATGAGAGAGTGGAGGAGCGAGATCGGACACGACGATGATGATGATGAAGGGTTTAGTATTTATTTTAGGTTATTTGGCGCGAATCCGACTTGTGATGGTGCCACGTGGACTCCCGCCGAATTCCGTCCGTTAATACTTCGCGCGATTTTCTTTGTGAAAGCCCAGTAGGCCCAAATGATGCTCTCAGAAACACACCTCTCTCTCTTTTTTCATTCTGTCTTTTTCTCTTGTGCAAATAAACCAATATATTTTTAAGCTGTGAAATTGAATATTATTGAACATTGGGTTCACAATATACCAGAAATTTTCTTCTAATTCACGGAACCGAAGTCCCAAATGGCCAATGACCCTTTGGAACTTCGGTAGAGGAACTAAGAGGAGTATTAAAGTGGCTTGAGAAATTAAACTTAGATCCAAAGGAACTGGTTATTTGCCTAACATATATGAAAATGTCTAACGGATTTAATCAAATATAAAGGGACATAATCAGAAAGAGAATTGTCATCAAGGATTTAGATATGTCATGGTTGGGAGATTAAATCTGATCTCTTTCCATACTTCACACAACAACGGTCCTTATAGTCTTGTTCTATAAAGAATTCTGTTACAAAATGCATAAAATTACTCTTTATTGATAGAGAAATAACCTCATTGTCATAATTCAGAAAAAGATGAAAACACCTTCCTAAATAGTTTGTCATCTACTTGTTTTCACCCTTTTACTTTACTTAGGAACTTTATAACTTAGTAGTCTCTACACATCTGTCTCATGAATAGACTATAACATATTTGGCAGTCCAAAAATAAGTTAGAACCCAAAGTAACCGCAGCCGATGGAACCACGATCTCAAGAAAGCAGTGGAGCCATCTCTTGCTTGTTTTCTTCTTCAAGACGTGATCGGATTGTTAGAGGAGATGCCAACTTGTTTATGCTGCATATTAAAGTTGCTTACATGAGCGATCCATAAAACCAAGAAAAAGTGAGTTGAGTATATGTGAGATATTAGACTCACCATACTAGAACATCTCCACTTGATGATTTTTTCTCAGACATCCATTCAGGGACAATTTCTTGCAGTAAGATTAGTTGTTCTTCAACTTCCTCTGAAAAATGTAAGTGAGGCAAGAACAGTTAGGATGGTTTTCAAACAATGTAAAGAAAAGTAATAATGAGATACTTAGTGGTTAGAGGGCTTACTTCTGTCAGTAATATCAGAGTGACCGGCAATGATCTTGTGCACAAGCTCTTCTTTTGTGATAACCCAACGCCTTATCGATTGAATTAAGTAATGGATGACATTGAAAAGTTTAGGTAGACAAGCGATCATCTTTCGCCTTCTTTTTGCCAGAGAGATTGCTGGATTTTGATCCTCAATCGCTTTCCTCTCTTGTTCTTTTATCTGAAATGAGCAAAAAAACAATCTCAGTAAGTAAAGCCAATCTCAGTTTGTACTTCTTAATCTCAAACTGAAAAGTATAAAGCAAAATTACGAGAAGAAAAGGAATCACTAATAGAGATGTATTACCGCATGTCGAAGTTTATCAGGAAGTATGCTGAGTATTTCATCATCGCTGGATACATCTTCTTCTGGTACTTGATCAATGGGTATATCATCTGTGAAATCCATAGTTCTCTCATCCTCAGGATAAGAATCAAAGTTCAGAGACAAGGAACGCCTCACGAGCTTAGTCGGTGGGTCAGCAGAAATATCATCTGGATTTGTATGACCGTTGCTTCTTTTCAGCGGACGAGCTGCCAGAGAAGTACTCATCAGCCGGGCAGGAGTTGAAGCAAATTCAGGTGGAGTTGCAGTAATGACTGGTGTTGAGTCAATAATCGCCGGTGTTGAAGGAAACTTAGCCAGAGTTGACACTGGTTTGACTGGAGTTGGCAATATATTAATCTCAGACAAAGTCTGTTTAGCAGGAGTTGAAGTTGGTTTGGTTGGAGTTGGAGCAATGTTAATCTGAGACGAAGTTGGTTTAGCCAGACTTGAAGTTGTTTTGACTGGCGTTGATGTGATGGGAGATGAAAACAATTTAGATGCTGGAATAGAAGCCATCTCTTCCATGAGAGAACTAACACGCTTGACTTCAACATTTGAGTTTTCAACTGGTTTCCTTCTATTGAAGGGCTCAGGAAGCGGTTCCTCTGGAACTTCATCACCCTAAAACAGAGAATAACACCATTAGTACTTGAATAAAATCACAATGCAACTTCCAAAATCACTAAAATAGATAGGGCATTATACCTGAGGGTGAGCTTTAACAAAATCCGCAAGTCTAGCCCGAAACACTTTCCGAAGAGCGATTTTCTTACTTTCCGATTTCGACTTGTCGTTGTATTCAACAGCATCGGCATTGAGCGTAACATGAAGGTCCGGTTTCATACAGCAAGTAGTTTCATCATGTATCAATACTCTCTTAATCTCAATCGCTTCAGGCAATATATGCTTTATTTGAGCCAAGTGACTATAACAAAACCTCCTGAAATATACATCCACACAAGAATTATATAAACACACCAGAAACAGACTCGTGAATATCTAAAATCTAGAAAAGTTATCGGAGAAATCTATAAAACCCAGATCTAAAGTATTCTTTTGTCTCATCGAACCTATAAAGTATAAAAAGCAAAGATCAAAATGGTTTATTTATTCAGATCAGATCCCATAAACACGATCTAGATTATTAATTTGTCTTATCGACTCTATAAAGTTTAAAGGCAATAACCAAATTTGGCTTATTTATTCAGATCAGATCCAATCAGTGACAATCACAAACACGATTCAAATTGAAATGTCAGGAAGACTACCTCTCGGTTAAATGCTCGATTTGTTTAGAAATGTTGGAGAATGTTGGCTTAGAACCTCTTAATTTCGATAACAACATCGAATTATCCAATGCTTCAAAGAACTTTCCCAGATTCTCGTACCTGCACAAATCCAAATCCTAATCAGTTAAAAAGGGGAAAAAATTGAAACTTTTTATAAACCCTAGAGATTAAAACTTACTTCTCCGGAAGTTTCTCTTTCTCTGCATTTTTGTTAGAGCTTTTACGTTTTGAAGGAGAAGATGATGATGAATCGAAAAAGAGCCTGCTTTTGGCAGATGAAGCAACCGGATCTTCAGATCTGCGACGAGATCCAGCGGCTTGACGAATTTCTTTCACTGATAAAGCCACAGATCGGTTTCTCGATCTACTAAGCATGTTCTCAAGTGGTTTTTCCGGCGTAGGCAATGCTACAGAAGACGGATTTGGATTCCCGGTTTGAGATTTCGAAGACGGCGAATCCATCACCAATCGTTTCTTCGATTTGAATGGAATGGATCTAGAAGAGCCTGGTGTACTCATTTTTATCAACAATGTCTATAGAGTGTCAGATGCAGAGAGGAGATAGTGGAGGAGATAGATGAAGACGATGAAGACGACGGAAGAAGAAGAAGGGTTTAGATTTATTTAGGTCTTTGGCGCGCAATCCTACGTGTACCAAAGCCACGTATACCTCCCGCGCCTATTAACCCGTTGCTTCCCGCGAAAACACTTATCTACGAAGAAGCCCATTAATTAGGCCCATTATGAATTGCTGTCTCTGAACGAATCTAATAGATGCAAACCAAAGAGACCAGATTTCTTTTTTTCAACTTGTGATTTTTTTTATATGAACATGATTTATATAAGGTCGTCGTGCAATGTTTATGCTGCTTGTTCAGTATTTATAGTTTTTTTGAAAAATCAAAGATAATCTCATCATAAGGAATCTTATCAACAGTAAAATATTAAGATAAAACAGTTAGCCCAGCAAATCAAATATAATCAATGGTTTAGTTTATGTTTTCTATGTTTCTCTTTCTAAACTTTGAATATATTTACCACATCCTTATTTTAAATCATAGAATTAAACAGTTTTTAAATGATTATGATATTTTTTCTATTGTCATTTCTAATATTTTACTAACAAAACTTTAATTTTATTTGTCTATTAAATGTTATATTTTTCCGGTATTGTTATTTCTGTATATACTTGAACTTTTTCTTATTAAGGTTCGTCGTTTCCATTTTATTTTATATTATATTTGCTAATGAGGAAATCTATATAAAATCATGAAATAAATATTGATTATTAAAAGAAAACACATAAATATTAAACATTGAATATTACCACATCCCTATTCTAAATCAAAGAATTCAATAAATTTTCAATGATTATGAGATTCTTTTCAATTGTCATTACTACTATTTTCTTACTAACAAAACTTCAACTTTTCTTTTTATTAAATGTTATACTTTCCGATATTATTATTTCTCTATATACTCTTATTTAAATTTGTTGTTTTATGTCAATATATGAAGTTTTGATGATTATAATAATAAATACCAATTTTTATTTCTTTTATCGGTTTATCGTCTAGTTGACAAAAAAAAATATAATGCCGTTATAAAATAATTATAACTTTCATGAGTTTTTATTTTTGATTAACATTTAAAAAATTAAAGGAGCTAGATGTATCAATTTGTATTATATTATGCTCTGAGACTAAATATTGATCTTGATACCAAGAATCTGATCTAGATCCAAAATTTATGTCAACTGACTCACTATCATATTTTCAAAACTCAATTTTAAAGTTAGTAATATAATGTACATCTTAACTATTGTTTTTTTGGGTCTGTTTAGAATCTGGGCCGGTGCCCACTCAAAACAATCGGCCCATTATACAAGTTGTTAAAATAAAATTCAATATATCACATTAAAGAAAAATTACAATTTTTTGGCTTCAAGACTTTTTTTTTTGTGTGTGCAAAGACTTTTTTGGATTCAAGCTAATAAATGTTAGATTACCTTTTTAACCAAAGATCAAAGTAAAACCAAAATCATAGAAGAGGAAGAGAACTCGTGATCACGTTTCTTTGGTTAAGTAATGTTGTATAGAAGAGAAGAGAAGAGAAGAGGAAGAAGAAAAGCCCAAATCGAAAATTGAAAACTAGTACTCCAAACTCCAAAGCATCAATATTTTATCACTCCTCTTTTCTTCCACGCAAACCCAATTCTCTTCGTCTTCTTCTTTTGCTTTTCTCCCCTAAATTCGTCGATCAAATTCTTGTCTTTTCAACTTCTTCATCGAATTTTCCATTGCCCATAGCCTCTGTATTTGATTCCTCCTTCTCTAAAGCTTCGGATATTAAGACAATTATATCTTCCTAGCTGCTTATAGACCTTCGCTTTCTAATTGCTGTTCCTTTCGTGGGTCTCTGGTAAGTTTTGATTTTCTCATCTGCTGTTATCGAGAAAGGTTGATTTTTTTTGATTAATCGCACTGTGATTTAAGGTTGGAGGAGATTATAGTGTTAGCTTAAGGGTTTTTGAGGTTTCAATTTAGAATCGTATTGCTCCTGATCATTTCCCTGTTAAAAGTAGATAAACCCCTTGTTCTATTGGGAAGGAATTCGCCGTTTTTGCTTCGTCTTCTTGTGAAAAATAGAGTTGGTTTTAGGTAATTGACTTTGATCAAGGTCTATTGGTTGTGCAAAGGTTGCGTGAATCTTGTGTCAGCCTCTTGATTGAGTATAGATTACTTCGTCTTCGCTTTCTCTGCACCATCAATTGTCATCAGAGTGCTAGGCATTTAGTGCATTGTCCAAAGATTCTGCTTGTGCATGAATGCTATTGTTGAAAAAGAAAGGAAGTGTTTGAAATCGAATAGTCTTTTGAGTGTCAAGCAAAGGATAGGTGGGTCTGGTTTATATCCATCATGGTGGAAAACAGATATAGAAACATTTCTTTAGCAGGTTATGCCACGAGTTCCGTATCCTTGGTTTGTCTTTCTGCGTTTAAGGATTTGATTTGCCTTAGTGTCTCATTGGTTAGTATATTCATTGTATGTGCTTCTAGCTTGAACATTTTAGTGGCACTTTTTTGTTTGCATACATAAATTATCTCTGTCATTAGGTGATTTGCATTGTGGATGCTTTATGTTATTCATGTTTGATGCAGGATTTGTAGTTGCATTCTCATTGCGCACTACACTTTCTTCAAATTTCCGCGTGGTAAGCAGGGAATGGACCGGCTGTTTTGGCCAATCGTCTGTGTTTACAAATGATGAGCAGTGGGCATAAGGGTCCAAATGTACGTAACTTTTTTAAATGGCAACGTGGTGAATCATCATCGTCTTTGACTACTGGATTGCTTCATAATGAGTCACACGAGATTGAGCTATCTAACTACGGAGGAATACCAAGTCCTGGTAGTGAGAGCCCATCGGGACTTCTTAATGGAGAGAGTTTAAATGTTCAACCAATTGCTGATTTGGATCTTTTTGTCGAAAGGCTCTACAGCTACTACAGAGACAAAGGACTTTGGTGTATTATAGTAAAGTGGGCTGTTGAGCTTCTAAGTCTGGGCTTCATCATATGCTTCTCTGGGTTTTTCTTGCTGTATGTTGATTGGAATGGTCTTCAGAATGCAAAATGTGGAATGGATGCAGTTGAATCAGGAACTAAACCATGTGATCTTGTCAAAGAAGCTATCCATCCGCATCCTTTATCCCCTTTCACGCTCACAACTGCTATAATTGTTGGATATTTGGCCCTCTTCTCTGTGTACTGGCTCTTCTGCTTCTTAAGGTTTTTTGCCCAGTTGAAAGATACTTTGGACTTTCGGCACTTTTATTACAACAAGTAAGTTGGAAGTTGCAACATGCTATGAATAGTTATTGCTAGAGCAAAACATGCATTTTAGGTCATAATTGATTTTCTTTCTTTTTGTTGTAAATTTGCAGTCTCCATGTCACAGACAATGAAATCCTTACTATGCCATGGGCAACAGTCCTTGAGAAGGTTGTTCAGTTACAAAGCTCACAATGCCTTTGTGTGGTTAAGGATCTTTCTGCTCATGATATGGTTATGCGCCTTATGCGGAAAGAAAACTACTTGATTGGAATGCTCAACAAAGGTTTGCTTTCTTTCCCAATTTCCCATTGGATCCCTGGTGCTGGTCCAGCAGTCAAATCCGCACCAGATGGGACACAGTATCACCTTGTATTGACAAAGACCCTTGAGTGGACCCTTAACTGGTGCATATTGCAGAGCATGTTTGACTGGTATGCTATTCTCCACGCTAATCTTTGATCTAATCTGAAAACTGCTTTCTAATAACATTGTAGATATAGGATTTTATGAACTGCTATAGTGATAAATGGAGAGTTTGTGATGCATATGGAAGTTTCAGTTTTGATGATTTGCTTTTTCTTGGTCAGATTGTAGTGATCTTTTCAAGTTAATAAGATTGTCCTGTTAGAGGTTTTCTCCCTGTATATATATTACGTCAGTGAAAAATTGCGTAAGTTAATAAGATTGTCCTGTTAGAACCTACATGGGAGTGGCCGAAGTGCGTGTATGTTATATTTCATATTCGTAGTTAACTACTAGTACTACGGTGAAGAGTAAGGCCATAGAATGAAAAATTCCTTGCACATGCTAAGAATTGTCCGTTTTGTCTAATTCAGGCGTTTTCATTCTGCAGCAATTTTCGTGTTAGAAGGGACTTTGTTTCAAATCCTACAACACTGAAGAAACGACTATTTGTGGTTGGGCTTGCTATGCTTCTGCTGTCACCGTTTCTTGTCATCTTTATGTTGGTGTATTTATTCCTAAGGCATGCTGAACAGTTCTACAATCATCCAAGTACTGCATCTTCTCGAAGATGGTCCAATTTGTCAAAGTGGCTCTTCAGGGAATTCAATGAGGTAGTTGCCTTCATCTGGCGTCCATGCCCACAAAAGTCGTGTGAACGGAGTTTAATTCTGATTTCTTAGTAAACCTTTGAAATTTTCCGACTCTCTCCATTCAAAATAAATGTGATGCCTTTTCTAAACTTCTTGTTTCTACAACAGGTTGACCATTTATTCAAGCATCGGATTAATAGCAGTGTAGTACATGCATCCGAATATCTAAAGCAATTTCCCTCGCCTATCATCTCCATTATTGCAAAGTTTGTCTCGTTTGTTTCTGGCGGCTTTGCTGCTGTCTTAATCATCATTGCGTTTCTTGAAGAATCTCTACTTGAGGGACATGTAAGAAATACTAACAACGCAAAAAGCATTTGATAGATAAATTATTTGGGTATTGAAGTTTCTTTTACCACCTGTGTAGATATTCGGCCGCAATCTGTTCTGGTATGCCGCTGTTTTTGGAACAATTACAGCTATTAGTAGAGCTGCCATATCGGATGAACTTTTGGTCCTCGACCCAGTAGGAACTATGTCTTTGGTGGTCCAAAACACTCATTATATGCCTAAGAGATGGCGTGGAAAGGAGAACAAGGATGATGTCCGCTTGGAGTTAGAGACTCTGTTTCAGGTACCATGTTAACTTATTAACTTCTTTTTTTACAAACAGTTTGTTTAAGCTAAAGATCAATATTTAGTCACTGCCATCTTTCATGTAAATTTTCTGAATGTTTTCTATTTGACACTGTCAAGATAACTGCATACAGTCTTATTTTCCATAATACGCTGAATAGTGAATGCCAAATTTATGCTTACACCTATTTTTACTTAATTAGCTTCATAATGTAATGAATTTAAGCAGCAAGATGAGCTACTTACAGGGTACAATAGGATGTTCTGCTAACTTTTTGGGTTCTTTTTATGATATTCCTTCTTGGTCTCTACTACTTTCTGAATGAATTTATATAAATGATGCTAATGAAAATTTCTGCACCTCAGTATACTGGAATGATGCTATTGGAGGAGATAGCTTCAATCTTCATCACACCATTTTTGCTGATGTTTGTCGTGCCAAAGGTATATTTCTCTCACATTCGCGTTAGTGTACCCCACGTCAAAATTGAGAATATACAATGATTGTGGTCTCACACATTTTGAGTTCACTTTCCAGCGGGTGGATGACATCTTGCAATTCATTAAGGATTTCACAGTTGATATTGAAGGTGTAGGCCATGTTTGCAGGTAAACAACTCTTCTAGTCATATCCTGTCCAGAAATTGTTTTAAAGAAATTTACAATAAGGATTACATTATGATCATTGGCCGTTTCGCTTGCAGCTTTAGTGCTTTCTACTTTGAGAACCATGGAAATATCAAATATGGTTCACCACATAATGCAACTCGTCGTGAGCAGAGAAGCTCACAAGGGAAAATGGAGAAATCATTCTTGAGGTTTGAGGCATTTCATTGTCTGTTTTTTTCTCTGCAACATATGAATTCTCTTGGAATATATGCAAATCAGTGTTAAGTGTTACATTTTATTTGCAGTTTCCAGAGTAGTTATCCTTCTTGGGAGTCAGATTCTCTTGGGAAGCAGTTTCTGTCAAATCTCAGAACTTTCCGGGACCGAAAGCTTCATGAAATAAACACAAGACACTCATCTCCTAGTAGGGCGTGGCGAGAAAGCACTAATACCCCTGCTTTATACAGAGACATTCCAAGAAATCCGCTTGCGAGCGGCAATCACACTGATTCAATGTGGCTGATTGATCCAGATCAGAGGAATCATCCTTATCTTCTTGACTGGTATTACACTTCTCAGGCTCACAACAGAACTGATCACCCAATAGAGAGAGCAAATGAAATCTTAACCGCAAATCAGAACGCTACAGATTGTTGGCCTCCTGATTTGGGAATCCGTGGTGAAGATAGCAGAGATCTGCTCAACATGGAGGCAAGCACATCAGGTCAGTTTTTCAGAGAGAGCATTCTGCGCCATGACCAACCCGAGGGAGAGGATAGTTATGGGAGTCAGCATCCTCTTGATGGTAGGAACCAGTGGTGGGGAAGAGGCAACCACTCTCAGATCAGCACAGCTCATCCCGCAACCACCAATAGCTTCATCGAGCCACCTGATTTTATAAACCGCTACACAGCAGGAAACTTATTAGACAACTCTTGGAGCAGAAGAAGCATAGAAGAAGAAGATGAAGAAGAAGAAGAATTGGATTGGGAAGAGAATGCAAGAAGAAATTTGTCGAGAACTACATTCATGGACGATAACGATATCGAAGCTGGGATTGATCTCCATTTCGACGATGTATATAGTTCAAGACCTCAAGAAACTTCAACATCAAGCACCACATTACGGTGACAACAATGAATTTTTTTGATTCAAAGTTGTTTCTTTGTTCAGTCTTTTTTATGGTGGATGAAGAAGGAAGATAAAAGAGATGCTTTTGTAGAAAGTGTTCTCTGTATTTGGAAAAAAAAATGTGGGAATAATAACAAGTCTCTCCTCTTTTTTTTTTTTTTTTTGGTTNTGTTT
>Ga0041059_1002450_pt1 | contig 13815 bp, 12 predicted proteins | sample AraColnosormetaG_FD_56232 | JGI IMG/M metagenome (GOLD analysis project Ga0041059, IMG submission 56232) | Arabidopsis roots microbial communities from North Carolina, USA - Col MF nosort | ecosystem: Host-associated > Plants > Roots > Unclassified | place: USA: North Carolina | collected...
ATTTAAGTTTAATTTAATTTAATTCTGTTTAATTTAATTATTTTTAATTATTCTTTAATTTATATTTTTTGATCGCTAAGTTGTTCGTTTGCATGTCGCTGGATCCAGCGATCAAACTAATCGCTAAAGGCCCTGTTCGTTTGCTTGTCGTTGGCGACTGAAACCAGCGACAGCGACCAAAAGTTGTTTGTTTGCCTGTCGCTGGTTCAGCGACCAAAAATAGCGATAGTTGCCAGCGATCAGCGACCGCAATTTTTGGTCGCTGAAAGTTTTAACGATCAGTCGCTGGTTTTAGCGATTAGTCGCTGCTTTTGATCGCTGGACTTTTTACCTGTTTTTCATCTCTTGGTAAAATTTATTTGGTAAAATTTAATCATCTCTTGAAAGTATCTTTATTTGGTAATTATAACAACTCAATTCTGACTTTTTACCTGTTTTTCTACTATATTACAATCTCAAGATCCTCTTTTTTTACTATTTAAACCAATTTATATGATAGCGTTAATTAATTATATTCAAAATAAAATAAAATAGTTCTTATACTCAATCATATACATATGATCAAATTTTACTTCGTTTAGCGTTTCAAACAACAATTTATTTGTAGCGGGAGAAAAACAAACATAAACATGAGTCTAATCTACGTACGACTAATTACTTGACCCGGTTAATCGAGAAATCAATTCGACAACAAATAGATTTTCCTCGGTATCAAGATTTCTCCAAGTTAAGAAACTTTCTCCGAAGATGGTTTCTAGCATGAAGAACTCGATGACTACTGTTCATTTTGGTTCTTTTACAATGTTCTTAATTACTCGTACAATCATCTTTATTTTTATTAATAAATATAAGGTTCCATATAAAGAAAGATGGAGAATTTGCTAGACTGAAAGATTTGTGTATTCCAATAACCATATTTTAATTTTTACAACATTGTGTGCTTCCTCATTTGTTTTACCTTTTTCTTAATATTTGTTTTCCATTCCATTATTTTTAAATATTGTTGCTCGTCATGTTAAGTTGGGGATAAAATGATTTTAAGTTGTGTGCTTTTGCCGCAAATGATTTAAATGATGTGACAATTAAAATTTAAAAGCTTTTAGCTTAAAATGGATCTTATAATTTTTGAAGGGGATAATATATCACAGAATAAACGAAGAGAAAAGTATCATTATTTAGGTAGAAAATTGAAATTCAAAAAAAAATAACAAGACATTGATGTGCTGGAAAAGACACAGTTTAGGTTTATTATCTTATTTTAATTTAAAAGTTATTGTACTTTAAACAAAATATTTTCTATATCCATCATATTTGGGTGTTAATCATTTTTCCATATGAAGTTAGTTTGCTCGTTTTCAGAGAAAAGCGATAAAGTGTAGTATATTATAAATGTAGTTTATTTGGCTCTTTGTATTACATCGTGGTATGCATAATCATTTTGTTATAATATTAATGTACTTGCATCTTAATCTACTTGACGTCTCTTTCTCAATTTTTTGTTTTGTCTTTTTTTTATTAACTAATGTGATATTTTGATAATTATAATTTTTATTTTTTTTAATCATTCACTCATTCAATCAGCGATAACTTTTAATATCTAAATATATATTTTCTTATCAACCTTCTTAACAATGTATCACTTATACAATCGTAAAATAATTTTTGTTCTAAATCAATTTTATAGATTTTACACATCTGAATCTTTCTCTTGTTTTAGTAACCATGTCTAATAACTTATTCATGGATCAGATAACATTATGTTATGACATTTTGAATGAGCCAAAGAACATTTGAATCTTTATGTAAGATGCTAACTAGGCGATATGGATTACAAGAGCTTGAAAATGTCTATCTTGAGGAATCTGTTGCCATGTTTCTCGAGGAGGTTGATAAGAATAGGACTGTTCGAGATATAGTTGCAAGATATCAACAGTCATTGAATGTGGTGAAAAGAAAGATTGATGATGTTTTGAGCGCTCTTTTAAAGTTTGCAGCGGATACATTAAAGTCACAAGAATGTGAGTTTACAAGAGTAAAATACTGTTTTGAAGAATGATGATCGATATTGGCCTTTTTTTAGAGATTGTGTTGGAGCACTTGATGAAAGCTAGAACCTACAATGAATGTTCTTGCTATATGTAATTTCTATATAAAGTTCATATATGCATATGTTGGTGTATCTCGTAGAGCACATGATACAAAGGTTTTGAAGTATTGTGCGAGGAATGAATCTTTTTCCCCTCATCCATCTAATCGAAAGTACTATCTTGTTAACTCTGTATATCCCACGACAACTGGATATCTTGGTCCACATCGTAGGATATTATATCATCTTGGTCAATTTGGTAGAGGAGGACCACCAGTAACTGTACAAGAGTTGTTCAACCGAAAACATTTAGATTTGCGATCTGTGATTGATAGGACATTTGGAGTATGGAAAGCAAAATGGAGGATTTTGGATCGTAAGCATCCAAAATATGTTTGACAAAGTGAATTAAGCTTGTAACAACGACGATGGCAGTACACTACTTCATAAGGGATTCACATTGGAAAGATCATGATTTTTACAATGGCAATGCACAAAAGAATATAAGAAGAAGAAAAAGAAGAACGAATGAACCGACCGGTGATAGAGCGATGGAAGCTTTGCATGACAACAACACAAACGAATGTAATAAAGGTCGTTTATTATATAAGTTTTTTTAGTGACTTGGTGTAGTACTTTTAATTATTAGTTTACTATTTTTGTTTTAATTAAGCTCATGATGTATCACAAAATTTTATTGTTATAATTACATAATTAGTTAAAAGCACTCACCAAAAAAAGTTTTAAAATATTATTACTAGCTAAACAAAAAATGTTATGCATGTAATATATTTAAATTACTTTTTTTATTCAAAATAAATTTATATAAAAAAATAAGAATTAAGGTACAATTGATGCAGCGGCGACGAAACGAACACAGACACCTGCAAAAATGTTAACATCGCCATCAACGTCACGAAAACGAACATAAATCATGCATCAGCGACAACGGTAACGGCTGCGACAACAACACCAAAACAAACAAAAATCTGCAGTAGAGTTTGTAGCCGCTGCTACCACTACAGCATGCGGTGATGAAACCTACAGACTAAATCTTGTTAAAAGTATTAACGAGGTCCGTTATTTGGGAGAGAATAGACTACTTTAAAGTATTGGGTGTGATGTTACATCTTTTAAGATTATGCGGGGTCAAATTAAAATTAATCAATCGTCAGTATTCACTCCGCACAGTCAAAAGCTACGACACTCACTACACACTCGAATTTTAAAATCAAACAGCGAAAACGCGATTCTCTTCTCCGAGGAAGAAGAAGAAATGGCGGAGAAACAGAGATGGATTGCGATGTATACGAAACACCTCAAGCAGAAGCGAAAGGTCTATCACGATGGCTTCCTTGATTTACATATCGCCAGAAAAAAGGTTTTTCTTCACTCTTCGCTTCCAATTCTTCGTATAAAAATCCACTAGATTATCTTGATTTTGTTGGCTTATTCTTCATAGTTTACTCGGAATTCAATCTTCGTTCTCCGAAGATCTGGCTCAGTTTAATTGGAGGAACGAGATTTTTCTTGTTTGATTTCGTGGAGAAATTTATGAACTATCGATTATTTCCAGTACCGTGGTTGAATTTTGACCTAGTTCTCGTAATTCTGAATAATTTTTGGTGATTGTCCCTAATCTTTCTCGTTTCCGAGATTGCTTTGAGGTTATGTGGATTGGCTTTTAAGTTCTGATTGTTGATTAGTGGATACACAGCTCCAGATTCAACTGAAGTTATGATTTGATTTTGTTTCGAAAATTTGATTGATTATCGAATATAAGCTTCTTTAAAGCTTGTTACATTTGGATTTTTGGGGAATAAAGTATTTGTTTCTGTTATGCTCATTTGTTTAGTAGGTCTCAGAGCTAACACTAGTGAATGTGTAAAACCAGGTGATGCTTTATGATGAGGACGATAATCTACTTGAAAGCAGGACGCTTAAGGCATGTGAAGTTGTGAACACAGGTGAAACACTCACATTTCAAGCATATCTTGTGGATATATGCGATCCTAAGGACGGAAGTAAAGCTTCTTCTGAGCCAAAGGTTGAACCAAGTGATCAAAAATGTGCACGCAAACCATTTACAGTTCTCAGGCCAAATTTCAAGAAAAGTTCTCTTCGTTGTGGTATCATGTTCTGTTATCCAACTCTTACAATTTTATCAGGAATGTATTTCCTCTTGAAAAGACTGTTCTACTTATTTCCCTTTTTATTTTGGCAGATGAGAAAAAACCTGACCTTGTGAATAAATTTTCTTCGAAAAGTCTCAGCCCATCTCACAATATGATTAGAGGTGAACTATAACTCGGTCATCTACTCCTAGCAAGAAATTTTACTGTCTATTAATCTAATTCCTGTGAAGAGTGAAAATCGAGCACTGCAGGCTAGTAATGTTTTCTGTGTACACTTTCAGTATTCAAAAAGAGAGAACTGCATAAGTATGGGGCACTGACTCCAGACTCAACAACAAAAGGTTTGATGCTTGCTTGATATGTTTATGTAGTTGGCTATTGGAGATAGTGAAAGCAGAATGTCAAACCATTTCATAAATAGACCTTTGGCACTTTGCTTAATTCAAAATTGATGCTTCAGATTGTTAGGTGTTCGTTAATATCACACTGATGGATGAACCATGCTATGTATATCAGCTCTGTATTCAGTATATTGATATCGTTTTCATCATGTACGGCATGTACCTGCTTGTTCAGTTAGATTGACACTTTAATTTTAAGGATCTTCTGGAACTCGTAGAAGCTTGTATTAATAATTCCATTAGGATGGAGAATTTTTTTTTTTCCCCATGCACGAACAAACTTCATGTTAGGGATATAGTAATCTTTTTATGTGTTTTGGATTTGGTTTAATCATGCAGAATGTAGAATGTATGAATGCGAGATAGAAATGCAGAATGTACATCTATACTTACTATTTTTGTGCATGCTATGACTAACAGCATGTATGCAGGTACTGTATCTCTTGGCTCAGTTGATAAAGAAAGCAATAACCACCCTTTGATCAACTCTCCATGTACTGGTAAGATATAGGAAATCTACATACCACATTTTTTTAATTCTATGCCACTAATCACTAGATTAGATTTGAATCGTAGAACTCATGTTTGTAAAGCCACATTCCTCTACATTCCAATCATTCTACTGTTTGGTATAGCAATAGGTTAATGTGACATATCCTGTCCTCCTTAAAATGGTACTGTGTGAATGTGCAGGAAGGTCTGTTGTAGATTCAAGGTTAGAGAATTGTAAGTTAAGCAAGGATGTTCCTCCACCCAAGCCTTTACGTGATGGTAAATATTTATTTAAATGCTTGTGTTTTTCTCCATGCGGTTTCTTCATAATACCATTTCATGAGAACATTACATAAACAAGCTTTTTCTTTTCACTGCAGTAAATCAGATACTCTCCATTCTTCAGAAACGGAATGCTACAGAGACATGTTCTGATAATAACATGCAAACATCTGTGCTTTTGACAAAAGTACCTCCAGAATCTGAAACCAGCAAAAGACACAAAATGGAGTCTATTTCAACGAAAGGTAACTCCGGAATTTCAACCTTTTTGACTTGTAAAGCTTAACTAAATCCAAGTATAAATAGTTAGCCTTTCAGAATACAAAACTGTTCTTATAGTTTTTTTTGGGTTTATTGTTGAAATCTATAAGAATCTCATCACTACAAACAATTCTTTGTTTGCTTATCTGAGTTGCAGAAGCATCTACGGAACAAGTAATGGTGCAAGAAACCTCATCGGCCAGCACAAGAGGTTGCTTAATGAGTGATCCTCCGAGTTTCGACCTCGGAATTTAAACAGCCCCCTCAAGATTACAGAAAATAGGTAACTCGTTTTTTCATTTTACCTCAAGTTCTTCACGAACTATAGTTTTTTCGAAAATATAGTTTCTCATTCTAAGCTGTGTTAAAATCAAAACTAGTATGTACCGTGGAAAAAGTATGTAGTTTTATGCATAAGCAGAAATTAGTAAGTAAATTGAATGGTTTATGCTCCAATTTGCGTGCAAGTTAACTTCAAAATGAGAAAGTTTCCACGAAATTCTCTTAATGTAACGATGACAAATTTCTAAGACATCTACATTTTTATTATGAAGCTAAATATAGATAAAGCTAGAAATAAGATGTAGCGAAGGAGCGAGTCTTTAGCATGTCCTACGAGTGCGGGTTAACCATAATAACCACAAATCTCTTCTACAAATATTCCAAATTTTCAACAAACACAAAAGCAGTTGAAGAAGTTAACTTTTGAGAGAGATAGATAAGTTTACTTTAATAGAAAGATACATACATATACATAGGCAAAGAAGGGAAATGGCAGGACCGGCACAAGCAGCAAAGCAGTCAAGTGAAGTGCTAGGCCAGCGGAAGTCGTTAGGGATATGTCCGTTGAGAGCGGCAGCGGTTGGAGCGGTGATAATCGGTGGAATTGGCTATGTGGTGTTGTACAGCAAGAAGAAGCCTGAAGCTTCAGCAGGTGATGTCGCTAAAGTTATGTCAGGCGTCGGTGGTACTCCTGAGAACACTCGTCCTCGTAATTGAGCGTCTCTCTTTAATTTGTTTACTTTCAAATCATGGGATTGTTATCTTTGTGGTTGATATATATAGTTGAATTCTCTAAACATTTTAAACATTTGAATCTTTAGGTGAATTAAGTTTACTCTAGACTTCGAAGAAAACCTTCAAATTCAGTTATTTGATGTTACAAATCTTGACGGGCTTTTCATACGAAAAGATATAATTTGATGTTAGTCATAATAGGAGAAATTTGTAAAAAGTGATCTGTTTTATGAGATCTCGGTAAAAGCAGTAACAATATTTTTAACAAAGATAAACGAAAGAGCTAATATTTGGTTCGTTTATTTATTCCATTTATACATTAACTTGAGAGCTCCGGTTGGATTATTACGTGCCCATACTCCATCATCTTGCACTTGCCAGAAACATATGTTAGGCTTCATACTCCCACATACATCATGTATAAAACTCTCTTTCCCAACAAATGCGTCAAAACTTACATGATGCTTAAAATCAGGTCCCTGAAAGATATATTAACAAAGATGATCACAACTTTTTTCCAAATAAAAACATAATTATAGAACGATTAAAGATCATATAAACATTAGAGGTTTCAATAGTTATTGTAGATGCTCCAAACCAATCCATTTGTAGAGTAGAAGATTTTTGACCAACAAAATTTTTTCCCGTCCATAAAAGTAAAACAATTTATTCACCAATGTATGGACAAGATAACAAATTTACTGTAAATATATACATTCAGATTTAAGAACGTGAAAGATTTCTCTTTTATTTTTTTTAAATTACCTTCCATAAGGTGCACCATATCAATGTCTTAAACCCAATTCTTAAAGGAGCTTTGAACACATCACTGAATGCAAGAAAAACAACTCGGGTCGATTCCTGACCAGATCTACACTGGACCATAAGTTTATTGTTACCCCCAAGTTGATTTGAAATTTCAATGTTAAAACGTCTAAATGTAAGAATAGAGTCTGTTCTTTGGATTAAAAAGGCGAACAAGGCAAAATATATTATAAATTTTTCTATCATTGTTTTTTTTCTTTCAACATGTATTTGTCTTTAACATGAATTCCACACATATATATATAATATAATATGTCACATTTGTTGATGTATTTAATTTCATTACTTTTGTTCTCTCTTATATGGTTAGTTATATCCTATCATTTATTTTTTTTATATATTTTTCTTTAAAATATGTAAACTAATGGAAACAAACAAACAAATCTTGCATAAATTTACTTGCAAAATTAAATTTCATTAACACATTTAGATTATTTTTTTAATTTATGTTGTAATCCTTTATTTGTCAATTATTTTTGTTTTTTTATATTTTCTTTGTTATGAAACCAGCATATCTAATGTACAAATCAGTATATTTTTTTTGAATTATTTGTTCACATAGTCAACTTTATTCATGAATTGAAATATAGAGATATTCAGAAAGACAATTTGCTATCCACTCTAGAAAAATGCATTATCCTTGAATATTAAATTGAAAGAAAATAATCGAATTAAACAAAAAATGATGAACCAAGTTAAAAACCATCTCATTTGGCACAACATTGAGTCTAACACTCACCATTATTAAGCACATTTCATATGGTTTAAGTAATTATCACATGTTCAAAAGACAAAAATATCAAATTAAATTATAGAAATGTAACTGAAGTTATAACTTATGATCGTAATATATCATAATGTTATACATAAAATTATGCCTTAATACGTTCATCACTATCATTGTTTCAATAATGCAAAGGCAATAAAAACTTATCTTTTGAATAAAATAGTAGACAACAAAAATATTGTTTAGTGAAAAGGTTTTTTGGATAGTTAGTAAGTTTTAATTTTAAAAAAAAATAAACTAAATGTTTACAGTAGATTTAGAATTATAGTTATTATGAATTATTCGGACTATCAATAAAATCTTGACATGTCCCTTCTATTTTTACATTTGTTTCAATCATCATTTCACATGCCCACTTTTTACACCCACTCACAGTCTCACACATTTTTTTCTCTTACACACATTCTCACATCTAATCCTCTAATTAATAGTGTGACCGGGCTAATAAGCTAATTACTTTCCAAAACCTATTATTTATCTCCAGAAAACCCAACAAAAAAAATTCACCCCCAAATCGCCGCATACTTCTTATAACTATGTTATAGTACTTAAAACATTTGTAAATTATATTGGAGATTTCAAACATCTGTAATTCAAAAATTTCTATGATTCAAAAATTAACAGAGAGGTAAAATAACAAACCCAAAGATATAAAGTCCATTAAAAATTATACTTTGATTTCAAATTAATTAAATAATAAAATTTGAAAGAGCTCATAGCTCAGTGGTAGACTATTTGACTGCAAATTTAGAGGTCACCGGTGTGAACCTGGTTGGGCTCTTCTTTTCTTTTTTTCGTTTTCTAAAATATGTTACGAACTCCAAATAGTTGGTTAATGATATGCATATTAACCCGTGAATGATTTAATATGAAAATGATAATTGGTTAATGATATGCCTATAAAAATTAATATGGTCACGGGATTTGATATTCCTTCCTTCCCTACTAACCCAAATAGTCCTACAATAAAATTATCCATAAGTTGAAAAAAATAAAATAATAATGATGTTCCTAATGTAATAGCTTAGTTATTGCATAGTGCGATTCCAAAACTAATAAATGAAAATCAACCAAATTATTGGTTCATCCCCACGGGCCACGGGTCATATTATCTATATGTCATTATGTATTCATACATACATACATACATATTTCTTGTTTTATGATATGTTTTTGTACATATTATAGTTTGTATATATGATATGTTTTTGTACATATTATAGTTTGTATATATGTGTGTTTCTATAAGTACAATATAAAAAATCACTTATAGTCTATCCCCGAAGATATTCAGTTGAAATATTTGCTATATTGCTGGCATTTTTTATAAGAATTTTATCTAGAACGCAAGAGAACAAAAAAAGAAAAAAATTAGAAAAAAAATGAGTTATAAAGGATGAGGATAAGGTAATAGTATTATGCACAGCGCGGAGTATCACATGCAAGTAGTGAGATTAAGAGACAACAAAGAGACTGTTTGATCAATCCTTGTCTGAGAGTTACTCTCTCTTTAGTATTTATAAACCTATCTTGAACCAAAAACAATCAAATCAAACTCAAAATTTAGTTTTAAACTCTCTGTTTCTTTCTTATTTTTTCTTCATTTTTAGTTGCTGTGAAGATGGGGAATTGTTCGCAAAGAGCAGTATCTGATGGTGGTGGTTCGGTTACCGTAATTGCGACAAATTCAAGAAACATCCTGGAAGAGTATTACAGAAGCCGGAGATGTAGCTCGTTGCCAATAACAAGGGAGAAAACACTAGGGTATCTTGTTAGACAAGGTACAACAAGCCCTAGAGGAGTACTTGGGCCAAGGATACAAGTGTCGCCGCAAAGAAGAAATGGAGTTTGGAAAGCGAAAGTGGTGATCGGAAGTAAGCAGCTTGAAGAGATTTTGGCAGTTGAAGGCAATACACACGCTTTGATTGATCAGCTCCGGTTTGCTGCAGCAGAAGCTTTAGTTTCTTCAACCTCCGCCTCTGAGATGGTCAGAGTTAAAAGTTTATTGTCCAAGTCCCGAAAAAGACAATGAGAACTACTTCTGTTAGGTTCGATGATTGCGTTTTTTTTATGTGGCTTATTTGTAATCCTAGCAAAAAGTGTATATAGCACAAACATTTGATAAATGAAAAAAATATCTTGTTATATAAAGAGTGTATCTAACTCGGTTTTCGAAGTTTATGTTTTGTGAAATATAGAAACCAACTGAGGAAAAAATTAATACATTTGGTTCTGTTTGACACAGTCTGTGTTTCAGTCTGATCTGGTTTTTGAGAAAATATTTAAAAAATATTAGGTTTTAGCAGGATTACTTTTTTGGGGTTTGTTTAGTTTCGGTTACGGTTTGTTCAAATGCAAAAGATTGAAATTTGAAACCGGATCAGATGGTTTTGTACTTTGGTCCAGAGTTTTTGGAATCGGTTAAAGCGAAATGGATACAACTCAGTACGAGACACATAACGACCAATTCGAGAGAAGAAAATAAAAAAGACAGTTACATGAGAGACCTGAACATTCGAACAACTAACTACTTAAGAAGACACTTACACATGTTTAGAGATAAAGTATCACATGTTCTTCATTCAGACACGCGATTCCATTTTCTTGACAGCATTTTCGATGGCTGGCATGTTTTTCTTGAAGGTTGACCATTGTTCATCTGTTAAGCTTATTCCTGGAGATAACATTATAACATATCAGAGACCAGACATGAATCAAAAATATTCTCAATATGGTCCATTTTGAGTAAAATGGTTGTCCCTTTTTTTTTTATCTATAGAGAAGAAAAGATGAACTATATTCAAACCCAAATAACTATTCTCAAAGTAGATAAAACAGAAACTATTTAATGACTTTTACACAAAATATCAGGACTTGCACAAATTCAAAGATGTAATACAGAACAAGCTTAAGTGCTAGGTTAAACTAAACTACCATAAACTGAAAGAATCATTCAAGTCAACAACTTTTCGGCCAAAATGGTTTGTAATCACCAAAGCTTTTTACTTAATATACAAAACTGAAACTTAACACACCCAAAACAATAACAACTCTGAATCATCATTGACTCCAAATTTCGAATTGTGAACGAAAATCACTTTGATGCAACTCTAAAGTGGAACTTGAAAGAAACATTTGCACATAAACACAGAATTTGGCTCTACAATTTCTGAAAAATTGTGATAGAACAAAGAGAGCTTTAAAGTACCTTTAGAAGTAGGAAGTTCTTTGCCATCTTTCTTGTAATACTCTCTGATAGAAACCAAACTCTTCCCTTTAAATTCCTGAATCGTCACTCTTCTCTTATCCGATAACTAACAACAACAACAACAACAACATTCCAAATTCAGAACACACAACATTCACTAATTCACAATCTCTGCTTCAGAGATAACACTATTAGCTTCTCTACGAGACCACATACAAATCAAAATCAATCCTATTTCAAGCAAAATCAGTAATCGAATTCGAGAAAAAGCAATGAAATCAAACCCTGCAAATGATAAGATCGCCGTCATCATCAAACTCTTTGTTTCCTTTACCACAATCCTTATCTCCATCTTCTTCTTCCTTATTCACTTGTGAGTTTTCATATTCTCTCGCTCTCTCTTCGTCGAGGAATTTCTCCACGACGCTTCGTACAAATGCTTTGTGAGATTTCTCCGAGAGATCGATTGCGAGTTTCTCCGAAGCGAGTTTACGAACCTTGAACTCTGTTATCTCTTTCATATCCGATTCACTGAGTATCTCTATCACAGTTTTCTCGATCTTCTCCTTCGTCTCTTTCTCCATTTTTAGGGTTTTTCTCCGCCGGATTTTGACCAAATCGGATTATCGGTGTTATAAACCCGATAAGTATAGATGAAATTATCGCAATCGTATAAGCGTGGTGGTAATCCATCGCTCATTTCTATTTATAAAAATGGATAATGCTTATGTTTATCTATTATATTTTCTTTAAAATTGAATAAATATGGATGTAATTATCGCAATCGTATAAGCGTGGTGGTAATCCATCGCTCATTTTTATCTATAAAATATGGATAATGTTTATTTTTATCTATTATTTTCTCCTTAAAATTCGATAAGTATGGATGTGATTATCGCAATCGTATAAACGTGGTGGTAATTCATCGCTCATTTCTATCTATAAAATATGGATAATGCTTATTTTTATCTATTATATTTTCTGTAAAACTGGATAAGTATAGATGTAATTATCGCAATCGTATAAGCGTGGTGGTAATCCATCGCTCATTTCTATCTATAAAATATGGATAATGTTTATCTTTATCTATTATTTTTTCCTTAAAACTAGATAAATATGGATGTGATTATCGCAATCGTATAAACGTGGTGGTAATTCATCGCTCATTTCTATCTATTGAATATGGATAATGCTTATCTTTATCTATTATTTTTTCCTTATAACTAGATAAGTATGGATGTGATTATCGCAATCGTATAAGCGTGGTGGTAATCCATCGCTCATTTCTATCTATTAAATATGGATAATGCTTATCTTTATCTATTATTTTTTCCTTAAAACTAGATAAGTATGGATGTGATTATCGCAATCGTATAAGCGTGGTGGTAATCCATCGCTCATTTCTATCTATAAAATATGGATAATGCTTATTTTTATCTATTACTTTTTCCTTAAAACTCGATAAGTATGGATGTGATTATCGCAATCGTATACGCGTGCTGGTAATCCATCGCTCATTTCTATCTATAAAATATGGATAATGCTTATTTTTATCTATTATTTTTTCTGTAAAACTGGATAAGTATAGATGTAATTATCGCAATCGTATAAGCGTGGTGGTAATCCATCGCTCATTTCTATCTATAAAATATGGATAATGCTTATTTTTATCTATTACTCTTTCCTTAAGTCTCTTACTTTCTTGTTAATTCTATTATTTTTGGGTTGGCTGATTTTATACCCATAAACTAATTGCATTCTCAGCTTTTTCCCCACACTTTTTGGCTCTTAATTTTTCACCATAAACTTTGATAATTCTTTAAATTACAACATGTACTTTCGGATTCATCCTTAAACATACATTTCCAATTGAACCGGTCTTTAAACCGGAATTAACCACAAATCCGCGTTTACTGTACCACGATTGCGATTTACCCGATTAATCACCTATATCCGTTAAGAAAAAGGTTGGCTGATTTTATAGCCATAAACTAATTGCATTCTCTGCTTTTCACCCATACTTTTTGCTCCTGAAATTTCCACCATAAACTTCGATAATTCTTAAAATTGCAACATGTACTTTCAGATTCATCCTTAAAAATATGTTTCCAATTGATTTAGATTGTTAAACCGAGATTAACCATAAATCCGCGTTTAGTGTACCGCTATTGTGATTTACCCGACTAATCCCACACCCGTTAAGAAAACGACATCGTTTTCTCTTTGTTTTATAATGTGAATCTATCTATATATGTTATGTGTTGTGTTAATTGGTAAGGAAAATGACAAATCGAACTAGATAAAACTCCTAATCATAAGGA
>Ga0041059_1002451_pt1 | contig 13803 bp, 12 predicted proteins | sample AraColnosormetaG_FD_56232 | JGI IMG/M metagenome (GOLD analysis project Ga0041059, IMG submission 56232) | Arabidopsis roots microbial communities from North Carolina, USA - Col MF nosort | ecosystem: Host-associated > Plants > Roots > Unclassified | place: USA: North Carolina | collected...
TTATCCCTTGCCAGATTTAAGATTAAAATAATTATCAAAAAAAAAAAAAAATGTTTAGACGCTTCAATGCTCAGATTTCGGTGTCCTGTTTTTATCAACGATTTACTTCTTACTATGTGAAATTTTAAATTTTTAGTCTTGGTGTAACTATATAACTAACTAAGTGACATTTCTAATTATAAGATCGGGATTTAATTATTTTTCTTTGCATGGTAAAATCCAGGTTGACATACGTGGCAATCCATACGGTTTACTAGCTGCCCATCCGGTGGCTCCTCTGGTTACGCTCCACCATCTCGACTATGTTGATCCAATATTTCCGGGGACGACTCAAATAGACGCCTTAAGAAGACTCGTATCGGCCTATAAGACGGATCCAAGCCGGATCATCCAGCACAGCTTCTGCCATGACCAGACCCGTAATTGGTATGTGTCCGTTTCATGGGGCTATACCATCCAAATTTATCCAACTTTGGTCACCGCTAAAGAGCTTGAGACGCCATTTCTTACGTTCAAGTCGTGGCGGACTTCGAGCTCTGAGCCTTTCTCGTTTGATACCCGACCCATCAGTGAAGATCCGTGCGAGAGACCCCTTGTCTATTTCTTGGACCGGGTTTATGAGGTCGGTTCGGGTCAGACGCTTACGACGTATCGGAAACATGTTGAAGTGGGCGAGAGTACACAATGTAATTCGCCTGATTATTCTCGTGCCAACCCGGTCGAGTTCATCGACGTTTCAACTACTACGTTGACGCCGGATCTTTGGAAAATGGTTAGTAAAATATCCGCTATCTTCGTGAACATATATAGACATAAATTCGGTGTATTCGTGACAAAAGAAACATAGAAAGCGTCCTTTCGTGGTATATTGTACATTCGGTGTATACTTTTAATCTAGTATACTTTTAAATTCGGTGTATTTGATTTTTGATATCTTTTTTATTTGATTGGGTTTACAGGCGCCACGTAGACAATGTTGTGAAATTGTCAACAGTGAAGAAGACTCAGAAAGCGTAATCAATGTCAAGATACGGCATTTTAATCCTTTGGAAAGTGTAACTCCTCAGTCAAAGCATCCGAACGACGAATGGACCGACTCCGTTTTATCTACAGAGACTATATAGTTTTATCTCAAGAGGAAATGAACTATTCATTTATGTAAATATCAGCAAACCGAATATCAAAATTTTTATAATGTCAAAATTATACAGACTGTTAGTTGTTTAGCATTTCATTTTGAAGAGTATAGTCTTATCTAGTCATGTAAACATTTTCCCTAGATATATTTATTCGTATTGCTTATAGATTGGGCTTGGGGTCTAGCTAGACGATATATCTTGAAATTGATGGTGTAGGAGACAAGTTCGGATTCTTCATATCCAAAAATCTTTTACATGTTTTTTTAAAAAGATGAATTACTATCGTACAAATGTATCGGTCAAAGGCAAACTTATCAAACGCGAATAGCAGAACCGCAACCGCAATAAACGCTAATGTAGAAAATGTTCCATTGCCCCCAAAGAAAAAATAAACGACAAACAGACTCAACTAGATAAACCCAATTAGTCGAAATTAGTTTCAAAACGTTTATTTTTCTCCCTACTTTTCATGCTTTCGGATCTTTTGTGTGTTTTGTTACTCTGTTCCGCTTTGTTGAACTGTATGATCACCTTCGTACTATCTTATAAGACCATGTACATGGGTGATATTTTTAGAGTATCACAAGTCCAAAAATTATTTTTATATTAGTAAAGCAATTAGAATATGCTTGATCAGTATCAGCCCACTGATATTTGTGATACCAGTATCATCTGACGTGGCTTCTTCTGATTGGTCACATTTAACAAAAGCAAAAAATATTATATATATTTATTAAACAAATATTATAAATAATACTAAAAAAATTTTTAATGATACTTTGTGAGTATTACCTATGAACATGCTCTAACAGTTTTATATATATATTATAAAAAAATAAAAAATAAAATGCTAGAGCTTTGTTTTTCTCCCAAAAAGACTGTAATAAAAAACCTTTATTATAACAAAGAATCAATCCATTGAACTACTTGTGTACAATGATGTTGAATACTTCAAAGCTGTGCTATGAGAAGTTCATTCCAAGTATCCGGGATCCCGGGTAAGCACCAATGCAAGCAATCGTTGAACGTTGGAGCTGAAGTCACGTTACTCGCCTTTTTCGGTTTGAGTTTACACCCTGCGATATGAGCTTCATCTCTTAGTTTAGAAAGTGCAGTTATGTCAAGAATCTTGACCCTTGTCCCATTCACAGCACTCTCAACTATTGTATCGAGCGATCCACCTTCGCCTGTGATTTTGCTTCCTCTAGACAAAGGGATAGTATTGTTACACTTTTCATGCCTAGGGGAAATCGTCGTAAAGAAAGCTTTCAACCGTGGATGCAATGGAAGTTGTGCATCAAGCCACTTCACCAGGCTGTGTATTGTAAAAATTTTAGCGTTTTCAACGTTCTTGAAATATCCGCCTTCGACACGTGTTCCATTTACGTGCATCACCCAATGATTTTTTTCTATCTTATCTCTGCTCCAATGGTGACCGGTGTTTAGAACCAATACATGGAAACGGTGAAGGTAGTTTCTTATGAATGCTGGTGGACGGTCAAGATGCATTGCAATAAGATGAGGTGGATCTGTATTGTTCATCGGTACCAAATCTGTTAAACTAGCTGACCAATAAGACAAAACCGTTGTGTTTGTGGTCGGAAACCTATAAGCCCAACCACCAGGACGAGGAGCTCCTTTAGGTATCACAAGACCATACTCCGATCCCACGTTTTGAACCTCCGGACTCTCTTTACCTCCAGTGGCCATACACATCAGGGATTGAAATTGTTCCCTTCCCAAGGAGTCTCCTATAAATGCTATAGTCTTGTTCTGCATTCTTCTCAAGAAGTTGACTCTGTTAAACTCTGGTATGTTGCAACCTTCTGGCTGCCACCGGTAACCCTCAAATGAGAAGTCGGGTCTGCCCATTACCCTGCAGGAAAATATGTTTGATAACCATTGTTTACATTCAAAACCAGAATACAATGGCCGCTTCTTGTCTTCAACCCATTCCCCCTTTGCCAAGTTACAAGTTTTTACTTCAATCAGAGAAATGCGAGGCTGGTTTTTTGCGGAAACCAGGAGTGTTGTCACCAAAAGAATGAGGATGATCAAGGAAAGTGATACACTCCCTTTGAGTATGTAACTTTTTCCACCATACATCTTAGATTGAGTGCTACAGATAACACCAATTCTCAAACAAAGAAAGATGCTTGCTCTGTTGTTGAAGTTCAAGATCCGGAAATGATTGATGATGATTGAATCTTCAACGAGTGAGCTTTGATGTGTAGATCTTGACAGCAAGCAATTAGAATCCACCACTAAATTTGGATCTCTCAAATCTGAAGTGTAGATATGAATTTAAATAGTAGTCATAGTCATAGTTTTTAAATTGTAGTCATAGTCATAGTTTTTAAATAGTAGCCATAGTTTTAAATTGTTGCCTTAGAATTGTAGTCATAGTCATAGTTTTTAAAGTATAGTCATATTTTTAAATTGTAGTCATAGTCATAGTTTTTTAATAGTAGTCATCATTAATGGTAGTTCTTAGCATAATCTTCACATAGTTCTTATGAATATTTTTATAATTGATTTTGAAAATTTTGAAGTTAAGAATTTGGTTAAGAGATTGAAATTTTGGCAATATGCAATGGTGGACTCTTAACTTGGACTTCTTAAAAAGAAAAAAATTAGAAAATTTTTTTAGAAACATTATAATTTTTAAAAATTTAATAATTATTACAACTCATAAAAATTAAAACATATATGACATAAATTTTTTAACAAATATGACAAACAATTAGATTTAACACTTAATTTATCTAACAATTAAGATTGATTGAATTAAAACATTATATTTAATACCTAATTTATCTAAAAATTAACCTAAGAAATATTAGATTTGGCTCTTATATAGGAGTCATTCTTAACAATTAATTGAATTATAACATTAAATTTAAGACCTACTTTATCTAAGAACTAACCTAAGAAACTATCAATAATGATGGTCTCATAGTTTTAAATTGTAGCCTTAGAATATTCAGGCCCACCTCTTGATATAGCAATGTCTTTCTCTCTTTTGTTTTTTTTTGTTAATCATGTAGTAATGTCTATTGCAAGTTAAAAAAAAAAAATGGAAGGTAATGACTAAGGATGAGAGAAGACAAATACTGAGGTTTAAATTTGAAACAAACGTATTCATAGAAATCAGGGCATAAACAGTATTTTATTATCAACCCAAATCTGATTTATTAATTTCCATTGTGTAGTTTGATGGAGTTTCTGTTAAGTAGACTTGATCAAGTTCTATGAAAAAATCAAAGTCTTAAACTTAATGCATTTGATAGCTCATGAAAAAGTATGTCTTGTTGCTTCAAAACACACTATTGTAACAACTTAGCTTTTCACGACCCTCCCACAATAAAGACCTGATAGACAAGGTTATGTCGATTTAAAGATTGCACAGTTTTCTTTTTGGTTTATGGTTAATACGAGTACAAAAAAATTTTAGATTGTACAGAGAATTATTTGACATTTGGGTCGAATGATATAGTAAAACCAAAACGAAGTGTAAACGGAATACTAGATCGGTACTTTAAATTAAGAGATAAAAACTTTAGCTAGATCTCTATAAAGAGATAATAAAAAAAACAAATATACATTAAAAACTTTAGTTAGATCTCTATGGCAAAAACGTCTGATCTCCATTTCAACTTCTTCCTAGCACCACATCGACGCGTCGGGCAACACTCTTCTACTCCAACTACGACAAGCGCTAAGAGTCTGAGAGAGAGAAGACTTTGTTAGCATACGGACAATCTCATGCATGCAAAACTCTAGTAGACCAAAAGGACAAGAATATTCACACGGTAAAAAAGTCAGATCTCTACTTCAACTTCTTCCTAGCACCAAATAACTCTTCTTCTCGAACCACAACAAGATTGAGAAATAAGACTTTGTTAACATATACGGATACTAATCTCATGCAAAACTCCAGTAGACCAAAAGCCAAAGGGAGAATATTCACATGGTTGACTCAAAAAATCAACGATTATCTAAGTCAGGAGCTTCCACGATTAGAGTGGACCCTTTTCTAGAAGTTTTGACCATGTGTGCATTTGCTACGTGGGGCACAATCTGCACCATTATTCAAGATAAAACTCATAAAAAGTAAAATGTTGTAACCCTACACTATTAAATTCCATTGTACAATGAGATGGCAAAAGAAATAATTCTCATGGTTTCATGATTTGTAAACAATGCTGCTAAAAGGTTAACAATTCTATACATATGATTTTTAAATCATCTTACTTAAAATTAAACTAGTTGAATTATATAGTTTAAGCATATAAATAGAAAAGTAAAGTATATAATCATTTAAAGAAAATCATTTTTTCTCTCTACAATAATTCATTTGTAAGAGATTTTTATTCATTAGCAAAAAAATGTAAGGAGTTATTTCAAGACTTTGTGAACCAATAAGGCTTTTGTGTCCACAAATATGCCCAAATTAGATTCTTACATTTGATTGGTAGTACGTGTCTTCCAATATCTCTTTCACATTTATAACTTTAGGAAATGTTGAAACTCGCTGTATTTGGTTGGCTTATTAGACGACTGTGTGACTTAATTTAGACGACTGTGAGTCTCTGACAATCACAAATATCATAGAGGAAGTAGTGTAGCCAAAAGCCAAAACTAAAAGTCAATATTAGGGCTAATTACTCAAATACTCCTCGGAAACGTGACAGCTTATGCTGATGCCAATTCTGATGCCATTCTTAAAGATCAAATTCATAAGCATAATTAATCATAATGACTATAAATCTTAATTAATTAATTTTTAAGTTTTGTCTCAAATAAACAAACTGTCACTGTTATTAGTTACCGTCGAATCTTCCATCATCACCGATAAATACTTTGATATATACTAGTAGTGCCTAAAACATCTTCTTTTTTATGGTTACAGCATAAATGAGCCTGATAGATGACAGATTTAAATATTGATATTTTGAGTATAGAAATGGAGTATTTTAAAACCAAACAGAGAGTTAATTAAGCATTAATCTTGGAAGTTGTAACACATATCACCTACCTTCATAATCTTTCTCAATCACGAGTATATCCCCACACAAGGAAAAATAAAAGAGCTAGTGACGACTTTTCCACTCTCTTCACACCATAAATCGTCTCTCTTTCTCTCTTCACAACTAAAAACAAAGCAAAAGAAAGAACAACACAGAGCAGAGAAAAAAAAGAGGTAGCCATGTTCTTGAAGCTTTTAACCATCTTCTTCTTCTTCTTCTTCAACCTCATCTTTCAATCTTCTTCTCAAAGTCTCAACTTTGCTTACAACAATGGCTTTAATCCACCGACGGACTTATCCATCCAAGGGATCACAACCGTCACACCCAACGGTCTCTTGAAGCTAACCAACACAACCGTTCAGAAAACCGGTCACGCCTTCTATACCAAACCGATCCGGTTTAAAGATTCTCCAAACGGCACCGTTTCATCCTTCTCGACATCGTTCGTCTTCGCTATTCACTCTCAGATCGCGATTCTCAGCGGTCATGGCATAGCTTTCGTCGTCGCTCCTAACGCAAGCCTTCCTTACGGCAACCCAAGTCAATACATAGGTCTCTTCAACCTCGCAAACAACGGTAATGAGACAAATCATGTCTTTGCTGTTGAATTAGATACGATCTTGAGTACAGAGTTCAATGATACAAACGATAATCATGTCGGAATCGATATCAATAGTTTGAAGTCTGTGCAAAGCTCGCCTGCTGGGTATTGGGACGAGAAAGGTCAATTCAAGAATCTGACTTTGATCAGTCGTAAGCCGATGCAGGTCTGGGTCGATTACGACGGACGTACAAATAAAATCGATGTGACGATGGCTCCGTTCAACGAAGATAAACCTACAAGACCGCTTGTTACGGCTGTTAGAGATCTTTCTTCGGTTCTACTCCAAGATATGTATGTGGGTTTCTCCTCTGCGACAGGCTCTGTTCTGTCGGAACATTATATTCTCGGGTGGAGTTTCGGTTTGAACGAAAAGGCTCCACCTTTAGCTTTATCGAGACTCCCGAAGCTTCCTCGCTTCGAGCCCAAGAGAATCTCTGAGTTCTACAAGATCGGAATGCCTTTGATTTCTCTGTTTTTGATTTTCTCGTTTATTTTCCTCGTTTGTTACATCGTGAGGAGGAGGAGGAAGTTTGCGGAGGAGCTCGAGGAATGGGAAAAAGAGTTCGGGAAGAATCGGTTCAGGTTCAAGGATTTGTACTACGCGACCAAAGGGTTTAAGGAGAAGGGACTTCTTGGAACTGGTGGGTTCGGGAGTGTTTACAAAGGTGTGATGCCTGGTACGAAGTTGGAGATCGCTGTTAAAAGAGTTTCGCATGAGTCTCGTCAAGGGATGAAAGAGTTTGTGGCGGAGATTGTGAGTATTGGTCGGATGAGTCATAGGAATTTAGTTCCTCTCTTGGGTTATTGTCGTAGGAGAGGTGAGCTTCTTTTGGTGTATGATTACATGCCTAATGGAAGCTTAGACAAGTACTTGTACAACACTCCGGAGGTAACACTTAATTGGAAACAGAGGATTAAGGTTATTCTAGGTGTTGCCTCTGGCTTGTTCTATCTCCATGAGGAATGGGAACAAGTGGTGATTCACCGGGATGTCAAAGCTAGCAATGTCTTGTTGGACGGAGAGCTCAATGGGAGACTTGGGGATTTCGGTTTGGCTCGGTTGTATGATCACGGATCGGATCCTCAGACCACGCATGTTGTTGGAACATTGGGATACTTAGCTCCTGAACATACTAGGACAGGACGTGCCACGATGGCTACCGATGTTTTTGCGTTTGGGGCGTTCTTACTCGAAGTCGCATGCGGTAGACGTCCTATCGAGTTCCAGCAAGAGACCGATGAGACGTTCTTGCTCGTGGATTGGGTTTTCGGGTTGTGGAACAAGGGAGACATCTTGGCTGCTAAAGATCCGAATATGGGTTCGGAATGTGATGAAAAAGAGGTGGAAATGGTTTTGAAGCTAGGTCTCTTGTGCTCTCACTCTGACCCAAGGGCTAGACCAAGTATGAGACAAGTGCTACATTATCTAAGAGGAGATGCAAAGTTACCAGAATTGTCTCCGTTGGACTTGTCCGGAAGTGGGATGATGTTTGGGGTTCATGACGGATTTAGTGAATTAGGAATGTCGTATTCCTCCTCCGTATTCAAAGGGTTTACCGGTGGATCTTCCATCGCTGATTCTCAACTTTCTGGCGGGAGATGAATAGAATGTTTTGAAGTTATATAAAGTATATGTTATTTAATGGCGATAGTTATGTTTTAAATATATTTGAACCTTTTTGTGTGTTTTGCATTTCATCTGTAGAGACTATTTGGGCGAGATATGGGAATGGGACTATGTATATATACTTCAGCATATGTTGAAAATTACTGTCTAAAGAATATTATGGCCACATGATAATGACGTTACAAGATTGTGAAATGATTCCTCTATTTCCTTCATTTCAACTCTATTCCATTCATAATCATGTGGGCATAATAAGAGTTGAAATGGTTGTATGAATCTACCCTGTGAATAAGTACTATTGACAATATCTTTTAGGAAAGGTATACTTATAGATTTTTCAGTCCTCTAACATGGTTGTATGAAGATGTATTAAACAAAGACCCCAGCTTCGCTGGAAAAGCAGCTCCTTAAATTCCCAACAAGAAACCAATTAATGAAAACAGTAAGGCAATTGTCAAATGATTAACATAGTATTTGGGAAGCGTGTAGATTCAAGAGAATTTAATGAAGAAAAGGCCTCGTAAAGTCGACCGATAAAACGGGATCTCTTATCTGTTAAACTTAAATATTAGGTTTAGAATCTTTTTTGACTTTCGGAAAAAGGAAGTCTCATGTGCCTCACATGTGAATGTGATTCCCTCTATTCTAACTATGCAAGTATTTGTATATATATAGAGCATTCGTACATACAAAAAGTTGGACGGACGTGACCGAGTCTTTGTGCGGAAGAAAAATGGCGTCTAGACCAGGTTTTCTCACGGACTGGCCATGGACACCTCTTGGAAGCTTTAAGGTCTCTTTCTATGCCTCTTTTGCTGTATACCATCTTCAAAAACATCCATTTATAGTCCTTGGTTTTTTATATTAGCCATTAGTCATGATAATAGTATGAATACGGATAAATATTGCAGTACTTGTTGTTGGCCCCGCTGGTTTTTGACAGCATCTACTCATATGCAACCATACGAGATCACGAAAAACTTTTGATAGTGGCCGTGACGGTGTGGCGGATTGTTCATAGCCAAATATGGATAAGTTTATCCCGTTACCAAACTGCAAAAGGAACCAAGCGGATCCTGAACAAGTCCATAGAGTTTGACCAAGTTGACCGAGAACGAACCTGGGACGATCAGATCATCTTCAACACTCTCATTGTTTACTTAACCAAAGTGTACGTCTCAGGGACCAGTACCATTCCCTTCTGGCGAACCGATGGAGTGATCTTAGTCGCTCTCCTCCATGCTGGTCCGGTGGAGTTCATCTACTACTGGTTTCATCGAGCCCTTCACCACCACTTCCTCTACTCTCGCTACCATTCTCACCACCATTCCTCCATTGTCACCGAGCCGATCACTTGTACGTACATACTCTTTCTGTTTCATAAAAACTAATGATGAACACTTGTTCACGTTTTCACGCTTTGAAAAAAATGATTTCGCTATTTTCTAATGATTTTGATACATCCTACTAAATGTGTCCAACAATAACTAGAAAAAGAAAGATAAATATTCTAAAATTTGTTACATTCAACATTTTATAATTATTCTAGGAAAACTTTGTCCAGCTAGTTCGCTCTGCTAGTTATTCTGTTATTCTGTTATTTTGCTATTTTTTGACATAGTAGTCATGTCAATGATTTTTGTTACTGTTTGTTTGTTTGTTTTTCTCATAATCTATTGATTTTATGAATTTATCTGTTATTTTAAGTACACTTTCATAGCAATTATTATGGTTTAGTTTCAAAATAATATCAAATGAATTGGAAAAATATATGTTCACTGTCGTACTTATTTTTATTAGTATGCGCAACAAATTCTAAACCTTGGGTCTTGATTGTAGCGGTGGTACATCCGTTTGCAGAGCACATCGGATATACGTTAATCTTGGGGCTACCGCTAATAACGACTTTTATGTGTGGAACGGTCTCGGTAGTCTCCATTGCCTTATACCTAACTTACATAGATTTTATGAACAATATGGGTCACTGCAACTTTGAGCTCATTCCGAAATTTTTATTCTCTCTTTTACCTCCACTCAAGTTCCTCTGCTACACTCCCTCGTAAGTACTTAAATCCACTAGAATAGTAATTATACTATTACCACGATTCCTTTGAACGCGTTTAAATTTCTGTGTTGTAATACTATTTTCACATTTTTATAAAATAATGTTCTAAAGATATAGTTTTGTAAATTTTAAATTGGTAATCGTAAACAAGCGTTTGACTTTTGCGTTTACAATATACAAATGAATGTCAACGAAAACATTAGAAGTTTTGGTTACAAAACATAAAAGCATTGTGACTAAATATATATGATAATTGTAGGTTTCATTCGCTCCACCATACGCAATTCAGGACGAACTACTCTCTATTCATGCCAATGTACGACTACATCTATGGCACCACCGACGAGTGCAGTGACTCATTATACGAAACATCGTTGGAGAAAGAAGAAGAGAAGCCTGACGCGATTCATCTTACTCATCTAACATCACTCGACTCTATTTACCATCTCCGGCTTGGCTTTGCTTCCCTCTCCTCTCACCCGCTCTCTTCCCGGTGTTACCTATTTCTCATGAAGCCCTTCGCTCTTATCCTCTCCTTCATTCTCAGGTCCTTCTCTTTTCAAACCTTTGTCGTCGAGAGAAACCGCTTCCGTGATCTCACACTTCACTCCCACCTTCTTCCCAAGTTCTCCTCTCATGTATTTCTCTTTTCTCTTTCTCTAGTCTTTAAACATCTAACAATTTCACGTCTAGTAGTAACAAGTTTTGTTTGGCTATCTACAGTACATGTCGCACCAGCAGAAAGAATGTATCAACAAAATGATAGAGGCGGCTATTCTTGAAGCGGATAAGAAGGGTGTGAAAGTAATGAGTTTGGGACTATTGAACCAGGCATGCAATTAATACATTAATTGGTTATTCTTATGTTTTTGCAAGTTTTGACGAGAAAAATGCTTTATATAATAAACCCTAATATAATTATTAATATCCTCAGGGTGAAGAATTAAATGGGTATGGAGAAATGTACGTAAGGAGGCATCCAAAGCTAAAGATAAGGATAGTGGACGGAGGCAGTCTTGCAGCTGAGGTGGTGCTTCATAGCATTCCTGTTGGGACCAAAGAGGTTCTCTTTAGAGGCCAAATCACAAAAGTTGCTCGTGCCATTGTCTTTTCTCTTTGCCAAAATGCCATCAAGGTACCTTCTTTTTCTACAAATGGAGAGAGTGAAACAAAAGGATTCAATTTGGATGGACCGTTTTTATAAAAAAGAAAATATAAATATATGTTAATTCTTCTCTAGCTAGTGTCAATATACAAAGCCAATTTGCGCGTGAAAATAGGATCGAACGTAAATAGAGTCAATGGAGTTTCCATATATAAACGTTACGCCACTAACTATCTACAGTCACGTGGCCTACTTTTTAAGTCCAACACAATTTTGGCATATCATTTTATGATTTGGTTTGAGCTTGCGAAAGATATACATATTAAAACATTTTAATGATAAATTCATATTTCAGAGAAATTATAATCGGTTTTCATGCTCAATAAATTAAAATAAATAGGTAATGGTGTTGCGCAAGGAAGAGCATTCCATGCTCGCCGAATTCTTGGACGATAAGTGTAAGGAAAATCTTGTGCTCACAACCAATTACTATCCAATGGTATGCGTAAACGACATTAAATTGATAGTAACATATTCAAGTTTACATACAAATTAATATGTAACGGTACGATGTAGATTTGGTTGGTGGGAGATGGGCTAAGCACAAAAGAGCAGAAGATGGCAAAAGATGGAACTCTATTTCTTCCTTTCTCTCAATTTCCTCCTAAAACACTACGAAAAGACTGCTTTTACCACACCACTCCGGCTATGATTATCCCTCACTCTGCCCAAAACATTGATTCTTGTGAGGTATGTATACAACAATTCCAGTAAAATAGTCTTTGTAGTTTCTTTGCGTTAGCGTTTAGGTTTACTATATTTTTTCTAATCTTTACCTAATACACTTAAAACATTTTAACCATGCTCTACACGTAAATTTCAAACATGCACAAACAGAACATATATTTATGGTGTCAAGTGTTTGTATTTGATGAAGATAGGTTATAATTTGTACTTAACACATGTATGTCTATAGAATTGGCTGGGGAGGAGAGTGATGAGCGCATGGAGAGTTGGTGGGATAGTACACGCGCTTGAAGGGTGGAAGGAACACGAGTGCGGTCTCGACGACAATTCAATCATTAATCCTCCTAGAGTTTGGGAAGCTGCTCTTCGAAATGGTTTCCAACCTCTACTTCTGCCATCTTTAGAGACCTAACGGGTTCAACAATTTGTAATGGATTTGGATTTGAAAAAATACAAAATCTCAAATCTTTGGGTAAACAGTGTTATTTCAAAATCCACATGTTAAAGGACTCTTTAGTGTTAAAACTTACAGTTTTCATGGACATCTTTTGGAAAAACAAGCTCAATTACATTGACTCCCAATGAATCATGCTTTAAACTTAAAGCGGATGGCAATGACAATTACAACAACAAACTAACTCAAGAATTGAGGCTAACTCTCAGATCACTCTATTATGATCTTCGTAGCAGCAAAATCAATCGTGATGGTTCACTCCCCAATTTCCCAATGAGTGCTCTGACCAGTAACACTCTCACTGGTTCAAATATGATTCCCAACCTTCTGTCTCCAGTTTCTCTCCTTTATTCAGGTTCTCATCTCTCATGTCTTCCTGGTACTGCCTCATCCTGATCAACCAAATCAAAATCCACCAATCTCATTTATATTAAGGTTCCCTAATTCTTCTTCTATCTGACTCATATGTAACAAAAGAAAAGATAAGAAAGAGAACCTTGAGACAAGATCCGTATCAGAGATTCCCAACATCCGAACTGCAAGCAAGGCTGCGTTGGTCGCATTGTTTATTGCAACTGTCGCAACAGGAACACCTCTAGGCATCTTTGGTAACAAAAAGAAAAAGAATAAATGGAAAGGCTTAAGAATCGCAGACCTAAATCGTTTCAAATGGTGCAAGAAAATCAATAGCTGAAGTTAATTATGATGCAATGAAAGTGTACCTGAACGATGGAAAGAAGTGAATCAACTCCATCCAAACGGGTAGCACGGACAGGGACACCAATCACAGGCAAAGGAGTGAGTGAAGCAACCATACCTAATTTCCAAGAAAATCCATTATTTTACAGTAACAATCTTGTGGGAGGGGACAAGATGAGTTCATGTTAAAGACATACCTGGTAAGTGAGCAGCACCACCAGCACCTGCAATAATGACTTGAACGCCTCGACTATGAGCTGAGGTTGCATATGTATACATCATCTCTGGGGTGCGATGAGCAGAAACTATCTTTACCTGTAAGCAAATGATACC
>Ga0041059_1002452_pt1 | contig 13802 bp, 6 predicted proteins | sample AraColnosormetaG_FD_56232 | JGI IMG/M metagenome (GOLD analysis project Ga0041059, IMG submission 56232) | Arabidopsis roots microbial communities from North Carolina, USA - Col MF nosort | ecosystem: Host-associated > Plants > Roots > Unclassified | place: USA: North Carolina | collected 2013-09-02
CACACAAAACTCAAACAAGCACATCTCACGTAACAAAAATCTAAACACACTCAAACACAACATAACAAAAGAAACAAAATACAGCACACCACAAAAGTAGATACCAAAAAGGGACAAAACAACAAAACTTCACGATCAATATCTTTTTGTACTTGTAAGAAGTTTGAGATTCTGTTGCCAATTCATTTTCAGGTGAAGTATCGTCCTCTTCTCATTTCTTTGTCCTTTACAACTATCAATTATTTTGTCACATTGAATCTAATTACTTTTTATGCTGCTCTCAAAGTGAAATTTAAGCCAGTACAAGCGAAAACAATATCATGCATACAAAAGTAAAGAGGTAATCAATACATTTACTTACATATGTTTAATACTGTCATTTCTTGTGAAGGGATACTCTGTGATGATTCTAAATCGAAGGAAAAAACACTAGAGTTTTAAGGTGAAGTTTCTCGCTTTCTTCTCATCTACTTTTGAGTTTTGATTTTGAATATGTAACCAAGTTCATACAAGTTCACATAGGACAAAACCTGTTGTAAAAGCTGGTTTTTGTATATCATATGTTCAAGATTTAACCAAGTTTTAACCTGTTATTAATATGTTCAATATTTCAGCTGTGGACATTGTGTCCTTGTCAAGATAAACAGAAACAGTAGGAGCCAAGCAGTGGGATCCCCACTTGGATTAGTGAGTAAGATTTCCAGCAGTTTCTTTATTAGCACTGTTTTATAGTCTTATTTAATAGTCGTATGTATTTAGTAACTGCTATAAGAATGGTTTTGTCTCAAGATGGAGGAGGACTCTTGAGGTGAAAAATAACTTGGGAAAGTGATTCAGTCGCCTCGGTAAATGGAGGGTCAGGTAGACAAACTATCTTTGTCTCTTTTCAAAATTTTTGTAGTTTTTCTATGGTCTTGTGTATGAAGTAAACTGCTAATACAATGGTTTTGTACCAACGAACAAAACTTAAGAAAGCTATTCAGCCTCCGTGAAAGAAGAAGGGTCAGGTAGATAAATGTTCTTTCTGAAAATGTTTGATGTGTTTAAGTGATTATAACTTGTAGGAACTAATAAAACATATCATATTTCTGTTTTAGATCTCGATTTTCAAGTACAATACAAACGAAGTCAGGGATCAGATTCTAGCTGTTGGAGAGTCTTTCTCACATGGGACAACCAGATAGTTTCTCCGTGCTAAGGTGACTAATTTTCTTTATCCCCTCTTACAAAACTTGACACTCTCTTGTTCTATATTATCTTTCTAACTTGAATGGTTGTGTTTTTTGGTCAGGTTCTTCGATCCGTCAAAGATTGAATAACAAAAAAACAAAGAACTTAGTCAGGCTCTGTAAGATTCTTACCATAATTTTTTAGCGATGATTTTGTAATTTTTTTTTATTGTTTGTATGCCGTGTTAGCGTTCTGTTTGCTTTGCTAACAAAATGCTTTGAATACTAGATAGTGGAAATTTATTCTACAAAGAACAAATTTCTTGCCAAGAGCAAATGAGAGGTCATGTATCTATCAGCTGCACATAGCAACATTTTCAGAGTCGATTTTCTAGCCAAGGGCATATGAGTGGTCAGGTAAAATAATTAGTTTCCTCTCTTCTCTTGTGTATTCTCTCATACATTCGTCCCTACAGGTTATTTGCATTTGATGAGATACCTTGGCTTGTTTACTCAAACTAATGTTTTTTATGGTATCGTTTTGGCTCTGTCTTGGAATTTAAGGAAGCCATCATATTCGTATAATCTGGACTAATGGGTTTGGTTATTAGTCTATCACTATCTTTATATGTGTTTCTCTAGAGATTGATTTGGAAAAACTGGTGAATTGTTATATTCATACAAGAAGATTCTATGGCATCACATACATGGTTTATCTCGATATCCCGTGTTTCAATAATTGCATGTTTATGTTTCGAGCTCTTATCAATCTTGTGGTCATATGATTCAGCAATCACGTGGCAATTCATATCTCAATTAATTTGGAGACAGGAACATTGATGTAAGTTTTAAAACACTCTTTAAATTATATGTGTTCCTAAGATGATGCAGTGTCCTTAATGTGTTCTTAAAGTGAGATTGTTTTTCTAACTTTGATAGTTATGTTTTTCAGTTGTATTCTTCGTTAACTCATTATCCGTCAAGATTAAAAGTAGAAAATATCAGCAACCAGTCAGATTTTGGATCTGTAAGACTCTTACCATGTTTTTTTTTCTTTCTTGGCAATGATTTTGTGGTTTCATTTTATTGTCCAATTTGTATGATGTACTTTCAGGTGAAATTGTGGTTCAATAGCCAAGAGAAAATGAGGGGTTTTGTTAACTGCTTCATGGAGATATCTTTGAGGTCCAAAGAACAAAAATTTCGAAGGTAAAACATGTGGGAGGTCAGATATCTTTCTCTTTACTCTCATGTCAATTGTGTCATGCATAGCTATCTTGGCTTTATTTTGGTTACTCACAATATCTGGAAACACACACTTTCAAAAACACGGAAAACACTCAAACTCAAAACACAAAACACACCCAAAGACAACAAAACTCAAACATAAACACACAAAACTCAAACTCTACAAAAAAAAAATCACATCACACGCAACAAAACTGTAAACGTACTCAAACGAAACAAATCTCATAATCAACATAACATAAGAAATAAAATACAGCACAACACAAAACTAGAGACATGAAAGAACAAAAAAAAACAATCAATATCTTTTTTTCTTTATAGTTAAAAACTTTGTGATTCTGTTGCTAAGTCAATTTCAGGGGAAGTTTCTTTCTCTTTTTTTTTAGTCTTTTACAACTATTAATCATTTTTTGGTCACATTGAATCTAAGTACTTGTTATGCTACTCTAAAAGTGAATTCCAAGCCACACAAGCTCAAACATTGTCATACAAAAATAAATATATTTACTTAGATATGTTTCATCAAGTGATTTCATGTCAAGGGATACTCATTGATACTTCAAAATCCAAGAGATTCACAAGTTTCAAGGTGAAGTTTCTTTATTTCGTCTCATTTACTTTTTCTTCATACAATGTTCTTATTAATACTTATTTCACAAAGAATGTTTATCATACGTAATAAACATGTTTTGTGGATATTGTTTCCTTGTCAAGAGTAACAGAAACAACAAGAGCAAAGCAGCCGAATTCCAGCTTGGATCATACTTAATAAATTCCAGTAAGTTTCTTGATTAGCATTATTTCTGTGGTTTATTTGTAGTCTTATATTCTTATTAACTGCTATTAGAAGGGTTTTGTATCAAGATGGAGAACTCTTAAGCTGATTATAACTAAACTTAGGAAAGTGTTTCAATTGCCTCGGAAAAACAAAGGATCAGGTAGATAAACTATCTTCATCCCTTTTTAGAGTTTTTGTAAACAAATCATGGTCTTGTGTATATACTGCTAACATAATGGTTTTCTACAAAGATAGACGATTCTTAAGCGGAAAAGAACCAAATTTAAGAAAGCCATCAAGTCTCCTCGAAAGAAGAAGGGCCAGGTATATATATAAATTACACACACTGATACAGTGTTTTTTGGAAATGTCTGACGTGTTTGAGTGGTTTTTAACTTGCACGAACTAATAAGGCATATCACATTTCTCTACTAGATCTTGATTTCCATGGTACAATACTAACGAAATCAGGTATCAGATTCTTCTTATTGGAAATTCTCGTGCAGATGAGACAACATATATATTCTTTAGTGCTAAGTGATTAAATTTTTTCATCACCTCTTACAACAGTTGACACCTCTTGATATTTTCTAAGTTGAAGGGTTATGTTTTCTATTCGGGTTTTACGTTATACAGCATGTTCGGTGAAGATTAAAAGAACAAGAGATGCAAACCTGTCAGCCTCTGTAAGAATCATACCATATTTTATCTTGGCATTGATTTTGTAGTTTTTTAAATATATTGTTTGTATGTTGTGTTAGGATCCTGTTTTGCTCTGCACATAATTTTTGCTAACAAAATGATTTGAATTCTAGAGAGTGGATCCTTATTCTGCAAAGAACAAAGGTCCCAAGAGCAATTGAGAGACGATTTTGCAGCAAGAGCATATGAGAGGTCAAGTAAAGTAAAGTTTCCTCTATTCTCATGTGTATATGCTCAATTCTCATGTATTCTTCCCTACAGGTTATTTTCATTTGATGAGCCTAGGTGTCTTGGCTTGTTTTGGTTCCTCAAACTATCTAGAACCACACAACTTCACGAATACAAATACATGCAATCACCTAAACTCAAAACACACCGAAAGACAACAAAATTCAAACAGAAACACGTGAAACTGAAACACGATACAAAAAAAAAACACGTAAGGCAGATAAACTCAAAACACCCTCGAACACAACACAACATAACACAATAGTAAAATTCAACACAATACTACTATGCCATTATGTTGCCAAGTCAATATCAGGTGAACTCTCCTTCCCTTTCTATTTTAGTATCTTACAACTATTGTTGGTCATATTGAAGTTCATTATGTTTTCTTAACAAGTTGGTAAATTTTTATGTTATTTGAAAGAGGAATTCAAGCCAATACGAGGGAAAACTGTGCTTTGCATACAAAAACAAAGAGGTAATCATTAATCAATGTAGATATGTTTTGCTTTGTCAATTTTTACGTTCTGTTCATGTGAATGGAAATTCGGTGATGATTCAAAATCCAAGAAAAGAAACGAGAACCTTACTTTTGCTTTAAACAAAATATAAATTCATACTTCGCAAAGGAGAAATTAACACAATTATAACTAGTTTCCATCATACTTTGTAAACCTTTTCAATATCACTATGAAGATGAACATTTTTTTTAGTTTTCAGCTATGGACAAGCAGTCAAATATATAGGCTTGGATCAGGTTAACTAGTTAAGTAAGATTTCCAGTAAGTACCTTGGTCTTTTGTCTTTACTCATAGTTTACTGGTAACATAATGAGTTAGATCACGAAATATGATTCTGTATTTGGTCAAATTAGGATTCTTAAGCTGAAAAAACTAGATTCAAGGAAGCAATTCAGTTGCCTCGAAAAATGAAGGGTCAGGTAAATATACTCTCTTGTTCTCTGTTAGATGTTTACTGGTATTATTCACAATCTATAATATGTATAATTTATTGTGTATTTACTTTATTCCATATTTCTCGTGGTATATTATTTTCTTCAGTACTAGTGCATTACCATCAAAGAAATGACATGAGTTTGTTTCTTGATGCAGAACGTTTGTGGTGTTTATGAAGCTCTCCGTTTGGATGAAAACCAAGTAAACAACCGATGCACTGATTTTTATATAATGTTTGGGAAAGATTTGAACTTATTTTAAGACAGAAATTAGAACTTATTTTGATCTTTATTTTTTTAGGTAAAATACTAAAGATGTTAGAGATAAGATGTTAGCTGTTAGAGAAGCTGAAGCTTTTTGAACACAAGACGACCACTTGATATTCCCTCGTCACTTCCTTTTAAGGTAATTCAATCTCTTTGTCTTCTCTTACACCACTTGGCATTATTTTGCAGTGTGTATAGTCTTTCTTTAGTACATTTATGAGGAATCATATGATGGTTCATAATACTGCATTAGAAAACTAAAAGGAAAAAATGTGAGCCAACAGTCAATCTCGCATTAGAGTAGACTCTGGAGAATTCGTCGTAACTTTCTTTCTTCACATAAATTTTGTAGTTTTATCTATTGTTCAATGTCTTCAGTTAAACAATTAGTGTCCTAATTACTCAGCTTATAGTTTACTGCTAACAGCATTGTTTTGTTTTCAAGAAAGAGGATTTTTATGCAGAGAAACATAACTTCAAGTAGAGATTTATCTGCCAATGAGAAAATGAAAGGTCAGGTAAACATGTAAACTCTTTAAATCTTTTTTTCTCGTCTTTCTTGCTTCATGCATATGTTTTGAGCAACAACAGAAACAAAACTTCAGGAGAAAATTCAGTCACCAAGAACAAATGATGGACCAGGTAAATAAACAAACTCTTTTTCTCTTCTTCTCGTGTCTTCTACCTTATGCATATGTCTCTGAGCTACATACGGTAAATTAAATATAACTCGTTTGTGTTGCTCACATTCGAGCACAAATCAACGTAAAGCACAAAAACTCATACCACGTTTAATAAAAATAAAAATTCATAACCAAATCACAACACAAGAAACGAGGAAAACGAAAACATCACACTAAACGCAACAACCTCAAATACAACATAACAAACGAGCAGGAAAAAAACATACACAACAAACTAAATAAATCACAACGTCGTGTGAGTTTGTATAACTAATCCCATACATGTAAAACGTTGTGTAAACCACCAATATACATTCTTTGAAAACTGTTATCCTTTTCTATTATGTTAAATTATATATTTACACACAAATCGCCTTAAATCACATACACGACGACTAGTCCCTAGCGGCTAGCGCTTTCTTTCTTGAACACTGATTATTATAACACGATCATATGTTCTTCATTTGTCATAGTGGGAACGCTTAACCAAAAGCCTACACAAGACAATCAGTTATGCAAAATAAATGATAATTCTTCTTAGATTCGTTTTTGCAGAAGCTAAATTTAAACGGATAATCCAAATTATATTCAAATCATCCAAGGAGAAAGCTCGGAACTACTAAGTTCGAAGAAAGTGGAGAAATGGGTATGGGTCATGTTCCCATATTCTTGGAACAGAGGAAAGTAATGATTAGTGTTGACTTTCCTATCGCCTACAAAAACTTGGGCTTTTCTAATTTGTAGGGCCAAGAAAGACAACCTAATTTTCTACTTACGTGATATAGAAGTTTACAAGTGATCTCTAGGGCTTCAGAAAACAGAGGCGATGAAGAGAGGACACAAACAGACCTCACTATCGTCGACACTACGACTTCTTCACTGTGAAGCCAATTACCTCTCGATGGTACGGTTGAAATACTAAAAAGACTGCCGGTGAAATCTCTTTCGAAGGTCCTATGCATTTCGAAGCTATGGTCATCAATTATTAGTAGACATAGAGACATCATAGAATCGATTGTGAGTCGTTCTTTGGCTCAGTCTCCACGTGATGCTTAGCTTATTTCATCTACGGACTACGGCCACACTTCAAACAACTACTTACCTTCGAAATAGAATCAATATTATTATATTAATATCCCTGAAGGATTAAGGCATTACATCCGTGGCTTGATTTTTTGTTGGTCAGACTCTCGTCATGGGGGTGTTATATATAAATCTACCACGAGGCAATCCTTTTACTTACCGAAGAATAAATCCATGCATATGGGCACTTTTTTTCTTTGGTTGGTAAAAGGTTAAATTTTTTGACAGAATTACATTGATTACAAGAAACGCAATTAAACAATCTACATAAATTAAATACAACATTACAACTCAAAATGCATTATATCGCTTCGATCGTACGAGGAGAAACACCGTTTCCGAGCTCGCAAGGCTCAAAAATTTGCGTGCTGCCACAACACGAAGTAATGGAATCCTCATCATAGTTGCCATGAACTAATGGATCCGAGATTTGTCCACAAAACCTCGAGAAAGAAGCTTACAGCTTCTCCGAGGACTAACGCAAAAACGCATAGGCAGCCGCGGACTTCTACACTAGCTCAAAGAGATAATGATGCCACTTAGACCTATTCGACGCCTCTATTCTACACTCGACAACCTTAGCAATACAACTAGAAGCTCATTAACACATAAAAATCCCAACTCGACTACAACTTAACAACAAAACTCAACCTTAACGCAACCAAAGACTAGCGATTGGGACAAAGACAAATTTAGATGGAGGAGCCATAGCCATGGCTGAAGAATTTGCCACCTTCTTCAGCCCTCTAAAGGAGGAAAGAAGCACACCACCAAAAACACAAACCACTACGCCTCTAACCGCAATGAACAATCCAAAGAGCCAAAAAAGACTACGAGGCTTGCCTCTAGAAGAGCGACCCGTCAGATCCAAATACGCAACCATCAGAGCGGGAGAAAATTAAGGAAAGAGGGACCCGAGAAGAGAAGAATCGCCTTACCGAAGCTCACCAACTTGCCAGAAAGGGACTGTGGTACCTGAAAAAACGGCGATGCACCCGATTCCGCAAGTCTAGAGGATGGTCCCGCCGATAGGAGCCGCACTTGCTACAAACTCCGGATATGGGCACTTGCTCTCAAGAATCAATACAAAGTATTGTATGGAGAATTCATGTCAAGTTTTTTCACATTGCGATCCCACGACGAAGCAGTGGAGGAATATCCTAGGTGTTGGACCTCACTTTCCATTGAAAGGTGCGGTTTACATCCACAGGGCTATCTATTACCAAGTAGAGACTATATATGACACTACTTCTCGATATAAACTGATAAGTTTTGATGTTAGATCTGATAAAAACACTGATGGATCACTGTTCGTATCCTATAAACTACCCAAGGGAAGTTAGGATTGTGTGTTGCGACCAGAGTATGGAAATTTGGGTCATGGAGACACAAGGATGGTCCAAGATTTGTTTTTATGTGATGGAGGGTTCAATAAAATGGCGCATCTTGGAGGCTACTATGGTGGTGAGATCGTTTTGGTCAAATGGCTTTTTATTTATTTTTTGGGCCCTAGAAGTGAACTGCACTAAGATAATACGCTTATCTACCCTTTAGCTTCTCCCGTGGAGCACCTTTTCAAAGGTTCATATGCATTGTTTGCAATAGCCGTCTATGACCACACGTTGGTCGAGGATTTCGCGAAGCCCGTCAACATGGTCGAATCCGTCAAGGCTTCAACAGATTTTTCAAACCTTGTGAACTTTTTTTAAAAGTGAACACTTCTTTGCAAAACTCATGAAGCCTCTATCTTTATTTTCTTGTACTATCTTAATTCTAATTTGTATGGACTTTCCTCTTTTGAATGGAAATTATTGTTTGGCAAAAAAAAGAAGTTTAAGAGATCAGGGCGATCTTAGTGATCCCTAAGCAAAAGAAAAAAAAAACTTCATGCGTCTCTTAGAGTCCATGTATATGTAAAAGTAACCATATATAGTCTCGCTTTTGTGGCTTTGCACTTTCCACCATTGTCCTCCTCAACAAACGTAGTTCTCTAATGTAATGAGCAACAGATAGAGAAGAAGAGAAAAGTATGCCAAAGAAAAGAACCAAAACATATTGAAGCGCATTATTATTATACTGTACAAGTTGCAAGTCAAAGTCATTAAGAAGGAAGAGAGGTACTACTATTGAACGGTTATGATGAATTTGTAAAATGCAGTAGGGAATTGGCAAGGGAGGAAGATTACACGTAATAAAATCAAAGTAAGGAAGGAGAACTTAGAAGAAAATAATAATCATAATCTTGCACAAGTGATCATTCTATCATTTATGATCATTTTACTTTGACCAAAAAAAAAGAAGATTATTCTTAAGGAAAAAAAAACCAAGAAATTAAATTATGACAAAGACATTTGACTCTCATTGTGATCGAGGAAGGCATGGAGCCTTGGAACTTTGTTACTGAGCCTAGATTTGTCATCTGCGATTTCTTTTATTAAGTTTGAATCTTCTAAAGCTGTTTTTCACCGGATCACAAAATAAAATATAATCCATCTTTCGAAACGTGGACGATACGTAAATAAACTCCCCATTATGAGTGCAACCTTTTAGTTTGAAACATGTTCTCAAACTTCCATCATAGTGACTAGAAAGTACAAGAACATCTTTACTCGACCACTTGTGTTTCTCTGCGTCAGCCAAAATCCACAATGTGATACTATGCTTCCGGATACCATCCTTCATGGTACGTTTTTCAACACAAGCTAATCTCCCTTCATAAGTTAAGAGCTCTATCGTGCTAGCGTTCCAAACTGTCGGCGTTGCTGATTGTTTAAAGCAGATCAAGCCCTCGACAGATTCCGTAGGGGGAGGTTACGAAGTCCTTGTGGGAATTCCATATGATAACAATAAATAGGCTCGTTGGAATTCTGAATCGAGGACACAAACAACTTGTCATATTCTTGGAAGAAAACCAAAAGATTCGGCCGTGGAGACTGGAGACCTAGTTTCCAACAAGTTGATGAAATATGGATCGGTGCTGATTGATAACCAAAGCTTAGACATGCAACGAAACGACTAAAATTATATCGTTTTGCTTAGCCAAACTCTATGTCACGCTTCTAACTGAGGATACGACTAAAACTAAATTGTTTTGCTTAGTCACACTCGATGTTACGTTTTTAACTCAGTTACGTTAAAACGGTTAACTCTTTATAGATCAAAGTACGTAGGAAATGGCTATCAGACTTGAGGATTAGATAAATAATTTGAAATTTTTTTGTTTCATATTTAAAAGGGCTTTGTGCAAAAACACTTTCAAAATCGTCCATTTATGTAACTAAACTCTCCACCTCCGAAAAATGTTGAATAATCTTACGAAATAAAAAATAATACGCAATATACTCTTATACATTTATTGTAAACATATTCACGATCACATATTATTTTATTTTTAAAAATCTAAAGATAGAATTAAACTCCTCGTTTTAAGGACTTCGATTTGGCTAATTGGTTGAGGTGAGATGATTCCCTGTGCAGTTCATGTTTACACAAAAAAGAAGAAGAGACAAGAACCATAATTTGTTATTTTTATTACAAAGAACCATCGTAGTGACACGGGATATAATCAAAGTAAGGAATGAGAAATTATTAAGCAAAATTCATAAATTAGCATAAATGATGATTCAAAAGAAAACAAAAATCAAATGGCTACACGTGATTCGGAAAAGCAATGGAGCGGATACATACATCGGTTTGTAACTTCATCATTAAGATTTTTTTTCTTTTTTTGGAATATAATGCTAGCTAAATTAGATTTAAAGAAAAAATAAATGTTTCTATAACTTGTGAATCAAAAAGTTGCTTAAAGAACGTAAAGCCAAAAACTTTTATAGAAAACATGAATCAAATGTTATACTCTCGATGAAGCTATTGTTGGAAGCTTTCCTCATACCGTTTATTTTCCTGTTATATCTTGATTTTCACCTGTTTAGTTATGAATTAGGTATTAGGTTTAGAGTTTTTTTAATTATTTCTAAAGTATTTTTAAAAAAAATTCAAATATTTTATTGAGATTTAATTGGAGATAATTAAGCATTTTGGAGGAAAACCGAAAAAAATAAGAAATTAAGCTGAAGAGACAAATCTAGTATCGGATCATGCTATCAGTGTCGACAAACACTAGATCTTCGTCATGCATCCAACTTTCAAAAGAGGAAATTAATTTTACTTACTGTAAACTTTTATTGATAGAGATCTTCGTCATGCATGCAACTTTTAAAAGTAAGATTTTTGTCATGCATCGAACTTTTAATACAAATATTTTCTCCATAACATTCATTCATTGTATAAATACACAATGTACCCCCTTACAATCCATACGTTTTCGAATTATACATAAAAACATTCAAAAGAACAAAAGAAAAAACTCTTCGGAAACAAGAAGTTATTCATATCAAAGCATGGCTTCTAGTATGTTTTTATCTTTGCTGTGATATATTGTTCATGCTTCTTCCATTCTTTTCAAAGTTGTTGGACTATTTTCTCTCATATATTTATTGCGTCACTGATTAATGAATCTGCGTATGTTGAAATTTTTACAGCTAGTAGAAATGTTATTAAATTTGAAGACGTTCTATCTTTTGGACCCATAGGAACTCATAAGGCCACTATAGTCTGGCTGCATGATATCGGCGAGACAAGCGCAAAGTAATAATAATAATCTCACATTCTTTATTAATTTTTTTTTGGTATATACTCAAAAGATCAAAAAGATATATACCATAAACATGTTTTGGATAAATTCAATTAAATTATATTATTAAGCTTAAAATTTTTTATTTTTTTGGCATTATCTGTACAACTACTAATTGTTTTTATTTTTTTGACCTTTATATGTATATAAATGGTAGGCACCACAAACAATAATAAATAACATCTATTGTATCTTTCTATTGAATTTATCTTTTCTTATGACATATTAAACTCATTTCACTAAAAATGTATATACTTTGAATCTTGTTTGTCTTTGTATTCGAAGTTTTTCTCACTGTATTCAAATAAATAATTTAGAGTTTTGTTTAAACTGGTTTCTATTTACTCTATAGTTTTTAAAACAAAAATACTTTGTTTTCGTAATTTAAATAGCTCCCCGAATTTCATTGGTCCGGCTCTGATACCTCTATATCAATTATGTCTGCAGTTCAACTCGATTTGCAAGACAGATGGGTCTTAAAAATGTATGGATGGATGAACAAGAACGTTTTGTCACAATTCTTATATCCTAAAAGAAATTTGATTTAAGTTTCTAAGAATAAGTATATATATGATTCTGTGTAGGTTAAGTGGATTTGCCCAACTGCTCCTAGACGCCCCCTTACTATCCTAGGTGGAATGGAAACCAATGCATGTAAGATCACTTAACTTAAAATTTTATCAAAAACATCATTTAATGTTGCTAATATTCTATTATTAACAATACTATATCTACAATCTTCTTTGGTGAATCAGGGTTCGATATCGCAGAACTTTCTGAAAACATGCAAGATGATGTGGCGTCATTAAATCATGCTGCTTTATCTATTGCTAACCTTTTATCTGAAGAACCCACAAACGGTAACTTATACTTTTTTACACTCTAAATTAATATACATACTTTAGACCTTATATATATATATATCAAATTTATAAATCTCTGGTCTGAATAGTGATGATAGGAATAGGAGGTATCGGCTTTGGTGCAGCGCAAGCTCTCTACCTTGCGAGTAAGGGTTGTTATGACACTAATCAACGGCTTCAAATAAAGCCACGAGTTGTTATAGGGCTCAATGGTTGGCTTCCTGTCTGGAGGTAGCGTCTTCGAGTACATTTTATTACTAATGTTTTTCAATAATGTCACTCACTTATTACTAATTTTTGTAACTGAAGTTACGTATATTTTAAACATGAAAAACCTAAATCAATCTTGTAGAAGCTTACAAAACAACATAGCATCAAATCCCGGGGGTAGAGATCGTCCTATATCACTACCAATCTTACTTGCACATTGTATGTGTATCATCTATTTAACTTTTCTACAATTTAGATAACCATCGCGAGATCATGAAAACTGAAAACAATTTTGGAATCTTATAGGTGTTACAGCTAATTATGTGGTGCCGTACGAATTTACACACAAATGTGCTCATTCCATTCTCATGGCTGGATTTCAGAGCACGCTAAGAAAATACGAAGGGTCTAAACATGAATTCTTTCTCTTTACTTTGGTTTAATTACCATTTATTCGAACAGATGCCTCTAAATATGGTTTTGCCATGTACAGGGATCATAATTGGGACGAGGTAAAGCAATGGCTCAAACGTTACCTTCGGCTCTGAGGATTAACACTAAACTCTAAATTAAAAGAAAAAGGAATTGGAGACCAGAACTATAGTACAATATATATACATTATATATTTAAACGTTTTATATGTTTTTTCTTTCTTTCTTTGCTATTCATAATCAATAGTTAATGTATTTTACGTTAGTAAACCAAATGAAATTTTATCCGTCCATTTTATGTTATAATTTAGTGAGATACATAGTTTAATTGAGTTGGTTAATAAGTTTCTTTTAATTTGTGATATTTTATTCCATCTATAAAATGCCATATTTCATTTATTTTTGGATGACTTGCATAATGAAACGTTTTTAGTAATCTGAATTAGTCCAATTTGTTTTTTCGCAATTCACTGTATATATATATATATGAA
>Ga0041059_1002453_pt1 | contig 13798 bp, 9 predicted proteins | sample AraColnosormetaG_FD_56232 | JGI IMG/M metagenome (GOLD analysis project Ga0041059, IMG submission 56232) | Arabidopsis roots microbial communities from North Carolina, USA - Col MF nosort | ecosystem: Host-associated > Plants > Roots > Unclassified | place: USA: North Carolina | collected 2013-09-02
TTTTTTTTTTTTTTTTGTAAATTCACTATAGGCTTAAGCTAGTCTGCTCCATAGCTATAGGTCCCTATAAATATACGTAAGTCTTCTTATATAAAAGCAATGTAATTGAATGCTCGCATAACTAAGTGAATTAGTTGTAAAATAAACGAATGTTACGTATGTGGGCATATGATCAAATCTCATTTATTTTCTTATCAGTAAATACAAAGCTTGAAACGTGGTGAACAATGAAGATTGTCATTACGTATGAGAAATTTATAGTTTGTATTGACTAATTTCATTAACTATTTCAAATTTTCACTCAAGTTTGATCATATATACATACTAACTAGTCCACACAAATCTAACTCATGTTCACTAACTTTTGACCCTTAAAATAAAAAACTCATGTTCACTAACTGTCCGATATTAACAACAGTAACCACAAAACTGATCATATATATATACTAGACCACAACAGCTAACGCAGCACCTCGTTTATTGTTTCGACGCAATAACAATAAAAACATTTAAGAGGAAACATAGTAAAAAATAATTGAATTGGTCTAGTTTAGACTACTGTAGAATGCGTACAGATTGGTCTTCTTACATATTAGAGCCATGCACCGTTCGAGTCTAAAAGCCTAGAGTTGCTTATACAGCTGAACCTCCACAAGACTTATATAAATCTTGTGGATATACGAGCCCCCGTCTCCTTTTACGTTTTTGTGGATTTACATAAATCTTTATGGTCACCGAGTCTACTGATATAATTTTACTGTCGCAGTTTGTTTCCACTACTTAAGTTTCTATAATTTCACAGTTTGAAAGAAAAATTACTGGTTATTCAGCTAAATTACAAAGATTAGTTTAATTAGTTTAGCCAGTATAATGTTTTAGTAAAGTATTAAACGGCATTTTTCGTTGGGAGAATTATGTTATGGTATAATCTACTAATACATACTTTTACACATATATCAAAAAGTTTGACCATAGTAGGTAGTACAACATAGAAGAATCAAGATCGGAACCAGCAAGGAAGAAGATACGGTCGGTCCATATTAAGCTAAGAGGACCAACGTAACTCGATATATATTTTTCTGTTCTCTACGTTACCACCATATAAATTTTAATATTGAAAAAATCATCTTTTGGCATTGTGTTTGATGTCGGATTCGGAATATGGAAAGAGGAGAGATATGAGATTTTGGCACAAAGGAAGCTGCCAAAGCATTAGGGCAACCGAGTAGTAACGAGATCAAACATCGTTTCAATCGGACGGTCGGGGTTTGACCAATATTTCTCGGATATCTTTTGGACCCTACGTTCTGACTTGAACTTGATCAGTCACTTCAGTACCTTAGTTTTCATTTTCAATGTGATCATGAGTTTTTTTTTACATGTTAGCTTCAAAACAAATACTAATATTCATTAACTATGGATCGGCATAGTTTTCATGTAATCAGCTGAGCGTTTATCATATTGATTGAAGCTAACATGTAAAATTCTCATGATCACATTGACTTTTGCCTACAAATTTTAAAAGAGTATACAAATAATTGCTTAATGAAGATAGCTTCCATAGAGAAAGAGTAACAGCTTTATACGGAGGCATAGCTTTAGACACGATCTCTGCTCTTGTGTTTTTTGTTTAACACTGAATCCACAGTGAAATTACTGCTCATTTTTTTTCATTTTTTATTACATTTTTTTTTTTACTTTTTTATTTATTACAATCTACAGTTCTACCAACTTATTCAACCTAGTGGTACCATATCGACCCCAAAATTAATCAATCTAATTACAAGGTAGAAATAGAAAGATTTTATCAAAGGAGACAACTCTGATCGATAATATGTTGCAATAAAACCATGAAAAACTGTAAAAAATATTGAAAGCTGAAGAAAAATTTTCAAATCGATAAAAGGATAGTACTAAACCAATCCGGTTTGTGGCATCTTTTTCACCCAATCACTATCAAAGCATTAACTAAAAATCACAAGGAAGAGCATAATTTGATTCTCTACATCGCAGTCCACGATAGGATTTCTCTATCCACCGTTGGATCAAATTTAATAATGATGCACGCGCGCGTCAACGGGATTTTACCCAGCAAAGGAATGTCTTTTCACCGGACTCTTAAAAGACGTTCTTCTTTTTTCACCTTTGCATTGGAAAACGGCGTTTCTTCTTAGAACCGTCGCCGTCAAATCATACGGCCTAATAAATCTCCGTTTAACGCCGTTACTTTACCGTTAAGTACTAAAAAAACAAAAAAAAATCATTTCGATCACTGTCTCATTAAGATGATCGGAGATGTTTTAGCAGGGTTTAACAAGTGATGATAGTAATGTATGTATATATGTTACTGACATTATTTTGTCGTTGTCTAATAGGAGGGTACTAAAGTTTCTCTCTCTCATGGCGTCGGAGCTCAGCCTCTAGTAATGTAGACTGTCCTCTCTTTCTCTCTCTCTTCTTTAAACATCTCTGCTCTGTTTTCCTTCCAGTTCACGCTAATCTCCTGTGTCGGTCCCCTCTCTCTTTTCCTTTGGTCTCTCCCAACAATGGCAGAACGACTTTGTACCCTTCTTTTGCTCTTTGTTTGAATTTCGTTTCTTGCTACAAAGCTTCAAAGGATCTGACTTTTCCCTAAACAGAAAAAGAGGTCTTTAACCAAAAAAGGTTGTTACTTGTTTTCTGGGTTTCGTGGTGTTACTCTTGAGGAAGAAGAAGAAGAAGATGAGAAGGATAGAGACCATGAAAGGCTTGTTTTTTTGTCTGGGGATGGTGGTTTTCATGCTACTTGGTTCTGTTTCTCCAATGAACAACGAAGGTTCTAGCTCTTTCAAAATCTCTTTTGTTTCTCTATTGTTCCATGAGCCAGAGAGATTTCTCTCTTTTTTTTCCAGAGAACTTGAATTTTTATAAATTTGTAACCTTTCTTCCGATTTTGAAGATATCATATCTGTTTATCTGTCTATCTAAACAGTGACTGTTCCTGAGAGAGCAAAAGTCATTTGATTCGTTCTTAAAAAAAACTTACTTTAGTGTTTTTGGAAATATGATAATAATTTGTGACCTAGCTCACTTCACAGTTGAGTTTATTATACTAATGATCTAGTGGGGTTTTAGTTTTTGGCATGTGGTTCATATTTTACCATTTGACTATCATCAGTGTCAAATGATTAAATAAGCTTTTTTTGATTTGTTTATTGACTTCAAAAAGCTTTTGATTTTGCACAGGAAAAGCGTTGATGGCGATAAAGGCTTCATTCAGCAACGTGGCGAATATGCTTCTTGATTGGGACGATGTTCATAACCACGACTTTTGTTCTTGGAGAGGTGTCTTCTGTGATAACGTTAGCCTCAATGTTGTCTCTCTGTAAGGATTTTTTTTTTATCTCATTCCGTATTGTTGTGCTGTCTCTTTGATTTCAGACTTTTCTGATTTGCCTTTGTTTTTTTTTATGTTGGAAGTAATCTGTCAAACCTGAATCTTGGTGGAGAGATATCATCTGCCCTTGGAGATTTGATGAATCTGCAATCAATGTTCGTTTCTCTTCTCTCTTTTACTTGTATGTTTGAGAAGAAACATGGTGTTAAATCCTTATGAAGCTCTGGTCTTTCTTAATTACAGAGACTTGCAAGGAAATAAATTGGGTGGTCAAATTCCAGATGAGATTGGAAACTGTGTTTCTCTTGCTTATGTGTAAGTTTTGTTTGATGCTTGTAGTTTCATGTTAATGAGAACTTAATCTATCTCTATTATATAATCAAAAACCTTTCTTGTTTCAGGGATTTCTCCACCAATTTGTTGTTTGGAGACATACCGTTTTCAATCTCTAAACTCAAACAGCTGGAGTTTCTGTATGTCTTCTTATCTCTCTCATTCGTGTGTAATCTTTGCCTGATTTTGGCGTTTTTTTGTCAACTGTTTCATTCTAATGCAGGAACCTAAAGAATAATCAGCTCACTGGTCCAATACCAGCAACCTTAACTCAGATTCCAAACCTTAAGACCCTGTGAGTTTCAATCAGATAATATTCTATCTATGAAGCAGGTTATTTAATGCAAAGGGATCATTGCAATGATAATAGATTATTCTCATGATTTTGCAGTGACCTCGCAAGAAACCAGCTTACTGGTGAGATACCAAGGTTACTCTACTGGAATGAAGTTTTACAGTATCTGTAAGTAGTTCATCTACTTATCTTAAGTCTAGGCATCCAGAGATTTATGTTCTGATTGTGATGTATTCATTTTGCAGCGGTTTACGTGGGAATATGTTAACTGGGACATTGTCTCCTGATATGTGTCAGCTGACGGGTCTGTGGTACTTGTAAGTGAATCCGGTTCAGCTCTTTATTTTCTTTTACTCTCAACCTCAGATTTCGAGTAATTTATAAGTGAATGTTTGTTGTTGTTAGTGATGTGAGAGGCAACAACCTTACTGGAACTATCCCAGAGAGCATTGGCAATTGCACAAGCTTTGAGATCTTGTATGTGTCTTCTCCTTAAGGAATGAATATTCAGCACAGAACTCGAGTGATCTTATTCGTCATTTGCATTTTCAGGGATGTATCTTATAATCAGATTACCGGAGTTATACCCTACAATATTGGTTTCCTCCAAGTAGCTACTCTGTAAGTATTGTTAAGACCATCTTACACTTTTGTGTGGTTTGTTAAAGCATGTCAATATGGTTAAGTGGTGATGGGTTCTCTTGCAGGTCACTTCAAGGAAACAAGTTGACTGGCAGAATTCCGGAAGTGATTGGTCTGATGCAGGCTCTTGCTGTATTGTATGTCATTTTCATATTCAAATGCTTGCTTTTTTCCTACTCTCGTTTCTTGCTCTTCTGACTGAATGAAATAAACTTATCCAATGCGCAGGGATTTGAGTGACAATGAATTAACTGGGCCTATTCCACCAATACTTGGGAATCTGTCATTCACTGGAAAACTGTGAGTCCCTTTTTTTTTCTTCCCTCTGTGTCATGCATATGTTCAGATCTTCACATATATGGATAATGTCTTTTCTTGAAAATAGGTATCTCCATGGCAACAAGCTCACTGGACAAATCCCACCCGAGCTAGGCAATATGTCACGACTCAGCTATTTGTAAGATTGAGAACTTGAAACTCCAATATCTGTTCTTCTCAATACTTGATCTTATGAGGGTTTACTCTTTCGCAGGCAACTAAATGATAATGAACTAGTGGGAAAGATCCCACCTGAGCTTGGGAAGCTGGAACAATTGTTCGAACTGTGAGTTTTTATCCTTCAGTATACTTAAATTTTTATCTTAGGTGAAAAGCTGGTTGATGTAACTTTGCCATCTAGGAATCTTGCGAACAACAATCTTGTAGGGCTGATTCCATCTAACATTAGTTCCTGTGCTGCCTTGAATCAATTGTAAGATATGATATGAACCCTTTCCCATTTTATGCTTCTCTCTATTTTTCTTCTTCTTATCTTAATGAAAACTTATTGTGCTTTTATTGTGTTCAGCAATGTTCATGGGAACTTCTTGAGTGGAGCTGTACCACTTGAATTCCGGAATCTTGGAAGCTTGACTTATCTGTAAGCTTCAATGACTGCATGTACAGTATGATTATGTATTCGAACTATTAGTCTGTGTAAATCTTGATTCAATGCTGTAAATTGCAGAAATCTTTCCTCAAACAGTTTCAAGGGCAAAATACCTGCTGAGCTTGGCCATATCATCAATCTTGATACATTGTATGTTATTTTCTACTGATTTACATCCATGTTCCGCCTAGTTACCTACTGATATGTGTACCAACTACCAACTCATACAAACTTTGTTTCAGGGATCTGTCTGGCAACAATTTCTCAGGCTCAATTCCATTAACACTTGGTGATCTTGAGCATCTTCTCATCTTGTATGTCTTCATCAAGCCCTAAAGTTGCACTGCTTTGCATTAACTCTCTCAGATTTGTTGACTTGAGTTTTGTTTTAATTGTCAGAAACTTGAGCAGAAATCATCTGAATGGCACATTGCCTGCAGAATTCGGGAACCTCCGAAGCATTCAGATCATGTAAGGCTTGTCTTATGCTTAGATTTCTTCTGTTATGATAAAATCTTCCTACTTACAAACTTTTCTCCATCCTTCTCAGCGATGTGTCATTTAATTTTCTTGCCGGTGTTATTCCAACTGAACTTGGCCAGTTGCAGAACATAAACTCTCTGTAAGTAAACCATCACTTCTCCTCTGCAATTTACCGTATAATGCATATAAATAATTCTTCTTTGCTTCTTTAATGTACAGGATACTGAACAACAACAAGATTCATGGGAAAATCCCTGATCAGCTAACTAACTGCTTCAGTCTTGCCAATCTGTACGTGTTCCTTTGTTACAACAAGATGTGTACTCTCAGATAATCTTATGATCATTTCTGAATTCATATATTTTTCCTGCTCGTTCTTTATACATTGTAGGAACATCTCCTTCAATAATCTTTCTGGAATAATCCCACCTATGAAGAACTTTACACGTTTTTCCCCGGCCAGGTATCACCTTTGCCATATTGTTACCTGTCTTAGCTTTTCATATAATCAGTATACCAAATATACCTTTTCGTTTATAGCTTCTTTGGAAATCCATTTCTCTGCGGGAACTGGGTTGGATCAATCTGTGGCCCATCTTTACCTAAGTCACAAGGTATATGAATCTGCATTTATCCTATTGCATTGTTTTTAGCTGACATATCTCTCACTACATTTCTTGCTCTTGACCAACCAGTATTCACCAGAGTTGCCGTGATTTGTATGGTTCTCGGTTTCATCACTCTCATATGCATGATATTCATTGCGGTTTACAAGTCAAAGCAGCAGAAACCAGTCTTGAAAGGCTCTTCAAAACAACCTGAAGGTCTTGGTCTCATAGTTTATGATCTCTTCTCTTTCGTTCATTAAGATTCACAACAGCATTATGATATATCTTGTATGGATCCTTCAGGGTCAACGAAGCTGGTGATTCTTCACATGGACATGGCTATTCACACGTTTGATGATATCATGAGAGTTACAGAAAACCTCGATGAGAAATACATCATTGGATACGGTGCTTCTAGCACAGTTTACAAGTGCACCTCCAAAACTTCCCGACCTATTGCCATTAAGCGAATCTACAATCAGTATCCCAGCAACTTCCGCGAGTTTGAAACAGAGCTCGAGACCATTGGGAGCATCAGACACAGAAACATAGTAAGCTTGCACGGATACGCCTTATCTCCCTTTGGCAACCTCCTCTTCTACGACTACATGGAAAATGGCTCTCTTTGGGATCTTCTCCATGGTTTGCTATTCTTCTTCTCTTGGACCAGTTACGTTCTTTTCAGCCAGTTTTCTACTTTTGGAAGACTTAAACGTAGTGATTGTATGATGCAGGGCCTGGGAAGAAGGTGAAGCTTGACTGGGAAACAAGGCTGAAGATAGCTGTTGGAGCTGCGCAAGGACTTGCATATCTTCACCATGACTGCACACCTAGGATAATCCATCGAGACATCAAGTCATCAAACATACTCCTTGATGGGAATTTCGAAGCGCGTTTGTCAGATTTTGGGATTGCCAAGAGCATACCAGCCACCAAAACTTATGCTTCAACCTATGTTCTTGGAACCATTGGATATATTGACCCAGAGTATGCTCGAACTTCGCGTCTGAACGAGAAGTCTGATATCTACAGTTTCGGTATTGTCCTTCTTGAGCTTCTAACCGGCAAGAAGGCTGTGGATAACGAGGCCAACTTGCATCAAATGGTATGAATTTGAGTATAAAGTGTTTCACAAGTTTATTCTTGGAAACAATTTGATATCATTAACTTTTTTGTTGCAGATTCTATCAAAGGCGGATGATAACACAGTAATGGAAGCTGTTGATGCAGAGGTCTCAGTGACTTGCATGGACTCAGGACACATCAAGAAAACATTTCAGCTAGCTCTCTTGTGCACCAAGCGAAATCCTTTGGAGAGACCCACCATGCAGGAGGTCTCTAGGGTTCTGCTCTCACTTGTCCCGTCTCCACCTCCAAAGAAGTTACCGTCGCCTGCAAAAGTACAGGAAGGGGAAGAACGGCGTGAGAGCCACTCTTCAGATACAACAACCCCACAGTGGTTTGTTCAGTTCCGTGAAGATATCTCCAAAAGTAGCTTATAAGATAATAACTTTTAGGGTTCCCTTTTCTGTTGTGTTCTTGTATGTCAAGAAAGATCGGAGGGGCAGGTTTTTAAGTGATTTAGGGCTAGTATGAGGGGTATTTTGGGAAGGGAGATAAAATTGAAGGCATTAAAGATAAGAACATGGGATAGGTGAAAGAGTAGGTGAAGTTAATTGTTTTTCCAATGGACATCTTCACGAGTTCGTTAAAAGTCTTTCAATCTCCTCTTTAATGCAAACATCCATTAATGCATACTTCGTTCACACTATAAATATATTTTGTACATTATTCACATGACCAACGTTGTGTATATGTCAAACTTTTACAACTAATTAAGAACATATACGCATATGGCTTATCTCAAAATGTGAATCTCAAGCTGGTGAATCCTGCCACAGAAATTCAAGCTCCTTGTTAGAATGTAATTGATGGAGATGTGTTGTTCACTTGTTTGGTCCAAATACTAGAAGGAAATGATTAAAGCAATAGGTTTTTATACCTGTTAACATGGAGGATCGTTTTCCCATTGAAGCTCTCAATCTTTTTCATTGCAATGTCTAATTTGTACACGCACGAAATATGTCTTGAAAAATCTCTATGTGGATGAGATACAAGAGATTAAGAGAAGCAACTAATCTGTAAGTACCGCGACTGAATCATTATCTGAAGTGGTAACATTTCTGTGCCTCTCCCAAGGTTGATCCTTCTGTGTCTTTAATGATTAACACAGATGGCGACATACTGTTGTTTCCGCGAGATAATTTACATTAGGAACAAAACTAGTTGTGTCTTGATTCTACTTAGTCTAGTTGCAAGCAAAGACAATGTTAGGTTAAATGATGTTATGCTAGAGTTGGAAAACCACTCACGATATGTGCATGTCCTCCAATATGCCAAGCGTATTCAAAAGCTCAGAAGAAGAAACCAATGATTGATTAAGACGATAAAAAAGACTTGAGTGTACCTTAGCAATAACAAGATCTTCATAAGTCATTTTATCATCTTTCCTGCGTTGAGTGACCATATCAAACATCCTTTTCTCCTAAAGAACCACTCGGACCAAAATACTCCTGTGACAATCGAAATCCACCACACATCGTGTGATGCTTAAGAGAGATTTGAGATCATCGAGCTTCTTCTGAGTGAAAGCTCTGCAACAAAATTACAAACTCACAATTGAAGAAGTTTATTAGAGAGTGGAGGTGAGATTGGTTCCGATGAAAACCTGGAAGCAGAAGTGAAGTCATGATCAACAGAGGACGACGAAATCGAATTCCCATTTTCGCCGGGTTTTTCTGTTCTCCGGCAGGTTTCGTCGTCTCTGTTTACATGGTTTAGTCTTCGTCGGAAGGAGAAAAAATATTTCGGTTTACATGATTTTGAAAAGTTCAAATTATAATTGGTTTCGGTTCAGTGTACATGGTTTAAAATTACAAATTGATTTTGGTTCGGTTTACATAAAACAAAAAACATAAGAGTCACGCGATGGAGATTTTGGGAGGAAGTGCGTTGAATAAAAAAGGCATGATTTGGAAAGGTAAACCCCTACAAAATTGCTCTCACTCGCTCAACGCTCACTTTGTGCGAGTGGGATTGAAATAGAGCTTTCTGATTGGCTTAAAAACTCTTAAAAAAGTGAAATAGTAGACATGTTGCTAGCTCTTATTTATTTTTCTTCTTCTCTCAATTGAGGCAAAAACTTGCTTTCAGATTTCGACTGGTGAGAGTCTAATCAGTTTGGTAATCGTCTTTGTTTTTGTCCTGCTCTGTTTTCGACTTTGTTGTCATGTTTAATCTGGTGCAGTAAATTCTTCTTCTTCCTCCATTGGATGTGGATTTGGAGCAGTAATCTTAGATTCAGAGTTTTTGGAATGTGAAAGTTTCAATCCTTTCCTACAGCTCTTGTAAATAGAATGTTCAAAGATTACTTTGTCATTTGGATCCTTTTCTACTTTTGTTAGTTTGTGATTTTGAGTTTTGGTGTTTTGTTATTATGTAGCAGATTATGAAAGATCAAATAAAAGACCATTTTACCTGCAAGATGGCGAGATCGTGGTTGCTTTTTTTTGTTCTTTATGTTTATTGTTTTGACTTCTCAGTTTGAGTGGAATGAACAAGTTGAGAGTGAAACAGAGACTAGTCGTCCTCTGTTTCTTTCAGATACAAAAGCAACCACATATACCACAAGGCAAAGATTCCGTGCAAGAAAAGGTTTGTTTTCTTATTCATTTAATAAAGGCTAGTTTCCAACTTCATCCCATCCCTTTGAGCACATCCCAAGTGATGCATTTGCAGAAAGAAAAAACATATCAACCACACTTCTTAGTTAACTTTACTAAACCATATGATTTTGCCAAAGGGAAGTATCATCCAATGATGGCAGAAATTTCTATTATAAGAAAAGAAATTCAGAAGCTTAACGAGCTGGTCCGAGCTAGAAACTGAGCTTAATCAGCTGTTGGTAACAGATGTTTAATTCATTTTTACAGGTACATTGTTTCCCCCTAGCACATCTTTCTGTGTACTGATGCAGGATTGAAAGTAGTCATTGACTTAACACTTAGTACTATTGATGAATATTGGACTTCATGTTAGTATAAGCTTTCGCACATCTAATTTGTACAAGCACGATATATGTCTCGAAAAATCTCTATGTCGATGAGATACAAGAGAGTAAAGAGAAGCAACTAATCTATAAGTACCCCGACTGGATCAGTATCTGACGTGAGACATAGCTGTAAGAAATGGTAACTAACATTGTTAATAATCATAAGCAAAGAAACAAATTCTATGCAAGTTTTTGAAGATGATGAATGCTTACTTTTCTAAGAGATTCAATAAATGGTTCATCTCGAAAATTTGTGTTCATTGGAGCTTCAAATTCCTTCAATAAACTAAAAACCTGGTATTAGTAGGGGGAATATAAATGGATCTCCATCTAGAGATATGACCTGATCACTACATTGTTATAGTTTCAAAAACCAACCTGCAGCATGAGTGACTTACCCTCAGAAGATTGTTTTCATGTTTGATATCGATTGCTTCACCGCATTTGCTTGATGTCTATCATGAAGTAAAAGATTTGTGAGTTTTTTTTCTATAATTTGTTAACTAAATACCTTTCATGGATTCTAGTTCTTGTAGAAGGAGTTAACCTGCATCACCTTTGAGTCTAGAGGGCAAATCTTAGGTCCATAAACTTGACAATTGGAATTTGAGCTGCGAGACGCCTTGACCTTCATACCCTTCATGGAACCAACGGACTTTGACCTGCACAAGACATGAAAGAACATGTTTAGAAGTCTTGATTCAAGTTTGAGTCAAATGCAAGAGAAGAAGGAAATCATGAATGGGATTTATAAAAGATTTATGGACTAACGTTAAGGAGTGTTTAGAATCATCGGTTGGTGCAATTTTAGCCTGCAATGAGAACTGCATCACTGTAGCTTGAAAGATGACCAGATAAAAACAAACAGCACAAACGGTTTGAGACTTACACTGGAAGAGCGTTCCCTCGCTCTAAGAGATGTCCTTAGATGAAATGCCTGAAACAAAAGAAAGAATGTAATTGCTGGTAAAATTATGGTATGATAAAAGAGTTTGAAAATGTTCTTTAGAAGATTTAGACCTGTAGATCTTGGGGGTGGTGAGGCGTATTCTTCTTAGGCAAAGATGGTGAAGTAGTTCCTTGAACCTGCAGGCAAAGATTTGTGACTGTTACTACTTTTGAGTTGGTGGCAGTGAAAGAAACAAAAAATGATGTAGGCACACACGCACTGTTTTATTCATATTAGAGATGAATTTTGCAATCTGCTCGGGTGCTGAGTTAGCCTTAAACCTGAAAGAGATTCATAAGAAAGAAGTTGTTATAAACAAGCCATTAAAGGAACCAACAATATATTCAAAGAGAGTCCTTACCGGTTTCTTGCAGCTCTTTGGGCAGTCTTGAGGTTAGGCTCTCTTGGAACAGTGACTTTGGACCCCTGCAAACACAAAAATTACAAATGTAAGATACACAAAAATGATGATACAGTGAATGTTTAATCTTAAATTGCATTACCTTCTTTGGAACTTTATGTAAAAAAGGAGTTTGGTCCAGCCGTGAAACCTACTTCAAAAAGCTTTTTAAGATTAGCTCCAAAACAAAATGTGTTGAGAGCAGTGAGTTTAGATGATGTTTGAGAGCAGCACCTTGCGCAAGAAGCCGGTTTCGAGTTTTTGCCTTTTGTTATCTTGGGTTTGAGGCATTGAATATAAGTGAGATGAGAACTTGTCATCACACTTTCCTAATGACCGCTGACATCTATAAAACATCAAATTAGTTTGAGTCTAAGAAAGCAAAAAGGCTGTTGAAGAGGACTGATGTTACCTTGTGAGAAGCCGAACAGAGTAAATATCGAGAGGTTTATTCTGTCTTGCCAACAAAGAAGCAGTGGGTCTCGTTAAAGTTGAGTTCTTTCGTAAATAAGTTTTGGTTTTAGACTTATGCGTCGCCTTGGGAACATCTTTAGGAGCTTGGTTATTATATATAAACCCTAAATGACCATAACAAACCTTGAGTTGCAAGAAATCAAATCAAAGACAAGAATTTGCAAGATAATACCATTGTATTGATCTGAGACGGGTTTAGGGATCTCAAGATGTTTTTCTTCGTATCTCAAATGTATGCTAAATGCTGAGAAAAAAAAGTATAACATAATTAAGAAACAGAGTCTTTTTAGCCTCAATTCCAAAAATATGCATATTGATCTTACGTGAAGGAGGATAGTTTCCAGCTGATTGAAACCAAAGCTCTGTTTCCTCTGTTTCTGAATCGAGTTCAGGTTTGGAGAAATCGTAGAATCGAGGAGCGTCGAATTCGAAATCGATGTCGAATTCGAAATCGATGTCGAATTTCTCAAGGGAGAAATCTTCTGCAAATATATCCATTGTTTCCGGATCAATTTTCTTGGGGAAGAACATGTTGAAATCGAGCATCAATCAGAATAACATCAAAACCTCGATTTTGTTCTCTCTCTCTCTCACGTCTCTTGAAAACTTGTATGAGCAAATTTAGATGGCGCGGTTACGAAACGACGGTGTTTAAATGAAAGAAACATAACGGGATGTTATTGTTCGCTAATTACAGGTAAGTAACTAACTCCTAGTAGTTTTGTAATGTTTAATCTTGATGATTAGTTTTTCAAGTAGCATTAATTCCCTTTTCATGAAAAGAAGAATCAAAAGCTCTTTGCAGAAAGTAAAGAACTAATATATTATAAGATCAAGGAGCCAATCTTTTCATTTCAGAGAGTATTATATATTTGATCATTCTATAATAATAACATCTCTAGAAAATACACTCATTACGAAATTATGTTATACATTGATAAAAAAAAGTATGTACATATTCATACAAAATCTTTGCAATTAGAATGAACATATTAACAAACTAAATTCAAAGCCCTAAGCTTCTCATGCCTCCATTCATTGTTAATTTTTGCTATAAACATTTCTACCCTCATTCTCAAATCATCGTCTCCTTCCTCCTCTTCAACCTCGGAGTCTTTGCTCTCATCATCATCATCATCATCATCATCATCATCATCATCATCATCATCATCATCATCATCATCATCATCATCATCATC